>MTBK01043558.1_pt1 | contig 10973 bp, 15 predicted proteins | sample 1535981 | NCBI WGS metagenome assembly MTBK01 (sample SAMN06109225, study PRJNA356200) | anaerobic digester metagenome | isolation source: biogas reactors fed with pig manure or primary and secondary sludge | place: Spain | collected 2016-06-30 | reverse complement strand
CATCGCCCCGGAGAGCGGTACCGCCGAGTTCTCCGCGATCTACTGGCGTCCCTGGGAGGGTGTAACCGGAGACGAGACTGCATTCAAGGTGGGCTTCGCCATCGAGTGATGCACCGCGCTCCCCCGTAGCCACGGGGGAGGGCTACCTCTCTATCCGGGCTGGCAGCTCTCTATCTTTGCTCATGCAGGGCGAGGTGAGACTTCGTCACGTGAACATGGCTGCGGGGAGACGGATCGCCCGGGATAGCACACCACAAAAGAGAGTGGGGTGATCTGGTAGTGGCCTACCATCCACCTGGAGGAGGCTGTACGCCCCTTCACCTCATCGCCTGGCGGATCCTCTCCTGCACTTCCGGATGGCCTGGATCCATCTGATGAGCCGTCTGAAGGTGCCCTTCGACCCGCTTCATGAGCTCGTTCTCGCTCTCCGCCATCTCCTCATACTCACATGCAAGGCCGAGATCCCTGCACCTGAATGTCCTGACTTCCTGCATCTCTCTCACCGGCCGGCCGGGTATAACCTATATCGTATAAAAATATTGCTCCGCTATTTTCCCCGCAAGAACCCGGAAAAACCTCCACCAGAATACCCGGGAGTTGGCGCAGAGGGGCTGTTGCCGGTATAACCGAGCCCATCATTGCCCGGCACATCCTCGCGTTACCGACGGGCAACCTCATAGAGTGCCCGGACACTCATGAGATATCCCGGAGCACTACGGACCACCCTCCTCCCCGGGCACAGATCCTCTCCGGCACTCCTGCATATCCCTGATCCGCCCGTCATGGAGAGTAACGATACGGCAGAAGTATTCTTTGTGCCACTCCTCATGCGAGACCATCACGATCGTCTGGTCGAGATCCTCGTTTAAGCGGGCGAAGAGATCGAGGATACTCTTCGAGGTCTGGCTGTCAAGGTTCGCACAGGGCTCATCAGCGAGCAGGATATCCGGGCTGTTCACGAGCGCCCGGGCGATCGCCACCCGCTGTTGTTCCCCCCGGAGAGTTCGCTCTGCCGGTGATCCATCCGCTCACCGAGGCCCACACGAGCGAAGATCTCAGCACCTCGACTGAGGTACTCCTCCTTTTCGGCCCCCCTGACAAGCGATGTCAGGTAGACGTTCTCCAGCGCCGTGAGTTCGCCGATGAGCGCGTAATCCTGAAAAACGTAGCCAGGCCGGTTCAGCCGGAAGAGGGTTCTCTGGTGATCGGAGAGTGCGAGGACATCGGTCCCGTCGATCGTGACACTCCCCGACGTCGGCCGATCGAGGAGACCGAGGGCATGCAGGAGCGTCGACTTACCGATCCCGACGAACTCGCCCCTGGCGACCTCAAGCGAGACACCCGCAAGGGCGCGGACCTGCCTCCCCGGGCCCTACCGGGGAGCGGCGCCGGGATTCCTGACCATCCAGTCTCTTTCCAGAATATGACCCCTGGAAAACCTGATGTCATATGCAATGTAGCGAATGAGGCGATGTCAGATCCAGACGGCGAAACGTGGCAGGAACTACCCCGGAGGGGTGACAGAGATAAAAAATAGCGCATATGCGGGAGCGTTCCCGGTGAGCGGCGCGCCGGATGGATGCCCTCCGGTGAGAGAGGGATCCCGGCAATAACAATACCAAAAAAGTATACCGGTGTGGACCGGATGTATTTCGGCGTTACGCCTTCCGTTCTCGGGACTTGGGCCGAAGTTCATCCGATCCGCACTTGCGGCAACGGGTTGCGCGGACTGCATTCCGGGCATTGCATCTCATACAGATCTTTACGTTGAGCAGACGTGCTTCAGCTTCGGGAAATCTCGCCATATCAAAAACACCACTTGTCAGATAGGTACTATTTGCTCTTACTAATATTAACAGTTCTGTCAGGAGATCCGCTCCTGCCTGATCCACGTGCGGAACGCTTCAAGTGCCCGCGCACGGTGGGAGATCCGGCTCTTCTCGGCGAGCGGCATCTCGGCAAGCGTCCTCCCCTCATAGGCGAATATCGGGTCGTAGCCAAACCCCTCCGCCCCCCGGGGGTGGACGATCGTCCCCGGCAGGATCCCACGGAAGATGCGGATACCGTCCTCCCGGGCGAACGCGATCGCGGTCTCGAAGTAGGCGCTCCGGTTCGAGACGCCCTCCATAAGTTTCAGGATCCCCGCATTTCCGATGGTATCCTGGACATATGCCGCGCACGCGCCGGGAAACCCCCCGAGGGCATCGATGAAGAGGCCGGTATCATCGACGATCAGCGGTCGGGAGAGAGCTTCGTATGCATACGCCGCCTTCCCCCGCGCAACCTCCCCGACATCGATGTGGCGGAACTCCGGGCACGTGAGAGCGACATGCTCGACCTCAAGCAGTCCCACGAAGTACTCAGCAACCTCGCACGCCTTACCGGCGTTCCCCGTAACCACCGCGAGCCTCACAGGTACCGCCCTCGCAGTTCCACCTCGTGCTCGCGGGAGAGGATCTCATCCGCCCCGGGAAACGCACCCGCATACCCCTCGATGAAGGCTACCTTCAGTTCATCGAAGTCCTCCGTGGTGCTCGCAAGCGTCTGGAAAAAGACATGGAGATCCACCCCTCGCGCCTCCACCTCCGGCGACGTGGACGCGAGCCCGAAGTCGATCAGGACGCACTGCCCGTCGCGGACGATCATGTTGCTCGTCGTCAGGTCGCCGTGGACAATCCCGGCCCCGTGCAGTCTCCCGACCGCTTCACCGGCGAGACCGACGTTCTCCGGCGTCGTGACATACTTCAGCAGATCCCCTCTGATCCGTTCCATCACTATCGTGTCGGCCGTAATGTCCCGGATCACCGGGGTCGGAACCCCTGCACGCCGGGCCGTCGCGATCAGGCGCGCCTCGGCACGGGTCCGCTCAGTGATAAGCCGACGGTCAAGGGCGAGGTTCCTGTAACGCTTGCTCACCCGGTGTTTGACCACGTCCTCCTCCCGGATCTTCACCACGGCCTCTGCACCCCGGGCGACGCCCCCCTCGTGCGGCCCGGCAGCAAATATATCGCCGGGTTCAGTCCGCCAGGTGATCGCCACCTCATCAGCCCGATAGCCCGGCCGGATCTGCGACTCTTCAAGGGGAAGCGTGACGCCGTGCTCGAGCATGACCTTCCCCGTGTATGCGATCATAGCGCCGTTGTCACCGAGGTACATACGCTCCGGGACGGCAAACATTGCCCCCCGGTCTTCGCACATCACACCGAGCATCTCCTGGAGCCGCGCGTTCGCACCGACACCGCCGACCAGGAGCACCTCATCCTTGCCGGCATGCGCGAGCGCCCGCTCAGTCACCTCGACAGACATCGCAAACGCGGTCTCCTGGAGACCCGCGCAGACATCCTCAAGCGGGGCCGTGCTCTCCCGGGCGGCGCTGACGAGCCCGGAGAAGGCGAGGTCCATCCCCTTCACCGTATACGGGAGCTCGATGTACTCCCCCTGCCGGGCGAGTCTCTCGATGGCCGGGCCGCCCGGGTGCGGGAGGTCGTGGCTCCGGGCAAACTTATCGAGCGCGTTTCCAAGCCCGATATCCAGCGTCTCCCCGAAGATCCGGTAACGGCCGCCCAGGAAACCGAGCACCTGGGTGTTTGCACCGCTCGCGTAGAGGACGATCGGATCGTCAAACCCGGTCGCCCACCTCCCGATCTCGATATGTGCGACGCAGTGGTTGACACCGATGAGCGGTACACCGAGAGCTATCGAGAGCGCGCGTGCAGCGGTCGCGACCGTCCTGAGGGCCGGACCGAGGCCGGGGCCCTGGGAGAAGGCGACCGCCCGGATCTTCTCCGGATCGGTGAGTGTCCGGGATACGACCTCCTTCATCATCGACGCATGGTGCTGCGCGGCCTCCCTCGGATGGATCCCCCCTTTCGGCGGGACGTAGGGCGCAGAGTGAAGGGCGACCAGATCGTCTCCAAAGAGGGCAGCGCTCAGGTTCCAGGCCGTCCCCTCAAGCCCCAGCACCAGCCCATCCCCGGGCGCTATATCATGCATAAAACAGGTATCGCTCCATTGCGAAAAACTGACCGCGGCCGTGACCTGCAGATGAAATGCGGCCGCGACCCCGTATTCAGGTATCGGGGTGTGAGGATCTACTTCCGAAACTCAGTGTAGCCGCACTTGCCGCAGGCTACCCGGTCTTTGTGCTCGGCCATCAGCACGCCGGGGCCACACCGGGGGCAGTGCCGCTTCTTCAGGACGATCGTATCGCCCTTGACCTCGTAACACTCGTGTCTCTTGACAGCCATGCTCTTCACGCCTCGCTCTCGACCTTCGGTTCACCGCGCTTGAGCAGGTAGTCTCGTTCTGTCGACTTCCGGCTCTCCTCATCGTCGTATATACGGGCGCGCCCGGTGGCCTCCATCTTTCCGAACCGGGTCTTCAGCGAGTCCAGCACGAGAAGGTTCTCATCCTTATTCAGCATCGCGGCGAGCTTCTCCTGGATGCTCTTCCGCGAGGGTGTCGGGCCGTCGAAGGTGAGAGTAAACACAACCTCCCTCCTCTTCAACACCTCGTTCCTCACGTCATGGGTAATTTCAAACTCCATCGATATCCCTAAAATGTTGTTGGCAGATTTATTTAAACTCTGGGATGACGCGCAGGTAACGGTCCCGGCCACAGGCCTCACTCGCGCACAAAGAGATCCAGGATGGCTTCTGCATCCCGTTTTGCCGATGCATCGACGATCCTTAAAACAACCCCCTCGCCGGGTTGGCCGTAGAGAACGGCCGAACCCGGCGGCGCGGCGATAACGAGCGGAATGACCGCAAGATCCTCCTCACCATCGACGAAGATCACGCCCGGCGGATCGCGGACCACATCATCGATAGCCGCCACGAGATCATCGGTGATCGTGCCCGGAGGGTTCCTCGCTGTGACCCTTCGTGCAGAAAGCAGGGGTGAGCAGGTGCAGGGGGTGCGCATCGTGTAGCCGTCGATGATGGCGATATCAGGAACGATCCCTGCACCGAGGAGGTTGTGAGTCACCACGTCCCCGACGGCGTAGATCGCCCGACCCTCGATCCAGGGCAGGAGCTCGCTTATATCGTGGTAGAGCGTCCCGAACGGAACCTTCAGGAGATCCCGATGTGCCCCGGGAAGCCGGAGCATCAACGGACCTTCAGGGCGTATCGACCGGCCATGGTGATGTTCATCTTCTTTGCGATATCCGATCGCTCGGGATCGATGATCACCACATACCCCGCCCAGTCCTCGCTCAGGTTCGTCGTGCCGCAGATCACACAGGATCCCCCATCGACAACACGGTGACACTCGCGGCAGACCCGGACAACCTTCTTACGCACGACCATTATGCCGCCTCTTTTCCTCTCTCCTCTTCAAACTCTTCATCCAGCCAGACCGTGGTTCCAAGGCCCGATTGCCGCATGGTAAGGCCGATCTTGCTCTCCCGCGGCTCACGTTCATTGAGTGAGAGCGCGACGACCCGCGCCCGGACGCCATCACCCACGGTGATGTAGCGCTTCGAATCCTGACAGATCAGCCGGCCGTTTTTCTCGTCGTAGTTGATATACTCATCGGATATCTGGCTCACGTGGAGCATGGCATCGATCGGACCGAGACTGATGAACGCACCGAAACTCGTCGTCTCCACCACCTCGCCCTCGATCACTTCCTGGAGCGCCAGGCGAAGCACCACCGCCTCGAATCTGACGTCGTAGTAGACGGCGCCGTCGCCCGGGATCAGTTCTCCTTCACCGATATCGAGAACCTTTGTGACCGCAATGAAGATACCGATCTCCTTTGCGATGCTGCCTTCCAGCTGCTCCTGCAGCACGTTGAGGATGACCACATCAAGGTCTTCCCCGAGACGGTGGGGCGGAACCCGCACCTTATCCTCAAGTGTCATCGTATAGTACATAGTCTTTCACTTACCCTCTCATCAGGTCCAATCTCTTCCGTCCTCGCATTGAGACAACACTAATTTGCTCGCGGAGGAGGGCATTCCGGAGTTCCCGGTCGTTCGTCACCACGGTGCATTCCTCCCGCAGGGCATACTCAAGCACCCTCGCATCCACACCTTCCGCGCTGCTCCCGCTCGGCATGACGCTCGCGCGCCGGGCCAGCGCCAGGCCCACGCGAGCGGCGACGGCATCCCGACCTCCGCCCCGGGCGAGTCCTGAGAGCTCACCGACCACCTCTTCAAGCGTGACCGGCTCAAAATCTCCGAAAATACCCAGAAGTTCATCATACAGGTCTATCCCGAACTGTACCGGCATAAGGAAAGCATTTGTGTCGAGAAGAACCCTCACTCGACCAGAACGCCCATGCCGATCAGTCGCCATCGCCCGCCGACCTGTCTACTGATGGCGATCCTTGAACCAACCTCCGCACAGACTGCCCGCTTCAGCTGGGTCTCCACCTGATTCTTCCGCGCGCTTACGACCACACCGACAGTGACGGCGGTGCCGACCGAGAGCATCAGGGGTTCCTTATGCTTGAGTGGTTCGATGATCTGCTCACTATCTGCACCGACCACACGATCCATGAGCGTAACATCAAACTTCAGCCGATCCCGGACCGGCGGCAGTTTCCCGATGCGCCCGGCGACCTGCCCGGCGAGGGCATCACTCTTCGTCAGCGCCGGATCGAGTTTCGTCGCGATACCGAGGAGGCCACCGGGCGCCGCCTCAGTCACCTTGATCTTTCCGGCGTTGATCGATGTGATCTTTGTTGTGACCGGCTCCCACTTCATCCGGTTCTCGATCTGAACCTGCCGGCCGGGCCGGATCTCGATCTCATCACCCTCCTGAAGGACTCCCCGGATGAGCGAGCCCCCTATGACGCCACCCTTCACGTCTCTCCAGCTACCGCCGGGCTTGTTGATATCAAACGACCGGGCGACGAGTAGCATCGGGTCGATCTCCGGGTCGCGGGCAGGCTCCGGGATGACCTCATCAAGGGTCTGGATCAGGGCACCGATATTGACCCCCCTCTGCGCCGATGTGGGGATGATAGGTGCGTTTTCAGCGATGGTTCCCTTGATGAACCGCTTTATCTGTTTATAGTGTTCCAGTGCTTCGGCCTGGGTGACCACATCGATCTTGTTCTGGACGATGACGATCTTGTCGATCCCGACCAGCTCAAGCGCCATCAGGTGCTCCTTGGTCTGAGGCTGAGGGCAGGACTCGTTGGCGGCGATAACGAGCATCGCTCCATCCATCAGTGCCGAGCCGGAGAGCATCGTCGCCATCAGTGTCTCGTGGCCCGGGGCATCGACGAATGAGACCGTCCGGAACGGGACCGCGCGGCCTCCGCAGACCGGACATTCGGCCCGGGATGTGTATGCCCCGGCCCCCTCGCACTTTTCACATTTATAGAACGTCGCATCTGCGTAGCCGAGCCGGATGGAGATGCCGCGCTTGATCTCCTCACTGTGCCTGTCCGTCCAGGTACCGGTCAGCGCGCTGACCAGGGTGGTCTTGCCGTGATCGACATGACCTACGAGCCCAATATTGACACCGGGAATGAGTGCATCTCGCAAAAGTTTTCGAACCTCCTTATCCAATATATAGTGACACTACTTATACATAATCAGTAGGGATTCCATCTCCACTCCCTGCCGGGCATGCCTGTAGCATCCATTGACTGCCCATTTTCTCCCATACCTGTTGCATACGAAGTATGAAAAACACCATGGGTAATTAGCGAAAATTTATACCCTATAAATATAGATATGAAAAACGATCACAAAATGTCAAACGATACCGAACTTTCACGTATCGGGATCTCTCTACCCAAGAATCTTCTTGATAAATTCGATGAGATCCTGAGCCTCCGGGGGTATTCTTCCCGTTCAGAAGGGATACGGGACTCAATACGGAGCTACATCACGTACTACCAGTGGATCTCAGATGTCAAAGGAGAGCGTCAGGGCGTCATCACGATGGTCTATGACCACGACCAGCGCGGACTCCTTGAGACACTCACCGAGATCCAGCACGAATATGCCAATATCATCCAGGCATCCCTTCACTCACACGTCACCCACAGCAGGTGCCTTGAGGTGATCCTGCTCCGTGGAGATGGAGCGGTGCTGAAGGATATAACGGAGCGATTGATGTCGCAGAAGGGTGTCGAGGCGGTGAAGCTCACCACCATACCGATCGGGGAGTGAATTACCCCGCGAGTGCGGATGGGGATCTCCCGATCCATGCTCGCGAGCTAACCCCCGCCTTCACAACTCTGGTCGACCCCCTTCTCCCAGACATCTTTCAGCTGTTGCTGGAGTTCTTCCTCTTCCTTGATGAAATCCCTGAGGTAACTCTCGGGACTCCGCTCAACCTTCTCTACAGTCCTGTCCACGCGGTCGACGCTGACGAGCTCATCCAACCGGTAGTAGAGACCGGTGCTATCGAGCTCGGCATACCGCCGGCCATCGATCTCCTCGACCTGCAGAACCTTCCCGGTCGTGCCGGTACGGGGATACCGGACGACTGCGCCTACTGCCACGTCATCCGTGTTCATACATGGTTAGGGTACACCTGCCACACTATTAAGGTATCACCTCCAAGATATCCTGGATGGCAATCACGATTCGTCCGGTAGAGAAACAGTACTTCGACGGGACACACCGTTCCCGGTCTCCCGAGGAGACGTATGCTGCCGTTGAGCCGTTGATGGCAGAGATCGGTGTATCCGAGATCATCGATGTCACCCCCCTGGATCGTCTCGGGATCCCGGTCTTCTCGGCGGTCCGCCCGGGAGCGGCCCGGGGAGCGTCCCGAGTCCACGCAGGAAAGGGAAAGGAGCCCATCCACGCCCGCGTATCGGCCATGATGGAGGCACTTGAGCGGTACTGCGCCGAGTACCAGGGTGACCGGATGGAGTATGCGACTTACGAGGAGATCGGCCCGGTGCGAGCCGTACACCCGGAAGACCTGATTATACCACGGAAACTCGAGCAGGGGGAGAAACTCCACTGGACGCCGGGGTGGGATATCCTGAACGAGGAGGAGGTCTATGTCCCGAGTAACGCCGTCTTCCACCCTTACGACTCGCTCGGCATGGCCATGCCGCTCTTCCGGAGCGACTCAAACGGACTTGCATCAGGGAATGTCATGGAGGAGGCGATCCTGCACGCACTCTTCGAGGTGATCGAGCGGGACGCGCTCAGCATCGCAGAGCAGAAGCGTGACATGGGCCGGCGACTCTCCATCACAAATGATTGCCCCGCGCGACAGATCCTCGACCGATTCCGGGAGAACGGGATCGATATCCACCTCTGGCTTCTCGATGGAAAAACCCCCATCCCCACCGTTGCTGCCGCCGCAGATGATACCGTCACAAAGGATCCGGCGATGATCGTCATCGGGTCGGGAACACATACATCCCCGGATATCGCGGCGCTCCGTGCCCTGACCGAGGTCGCCCAGAGCCGGGGGAGCTACCTCCAGGGTGGCCGAAGCGATTCCCGGCGGGAGATGGTCCTCAGGAAGGCGGGATACGAGCGGCTGAAGCGGATCAACCGGATGTGGTTTGCAGATGCAGAGACCGTCGATAGCAGGGATATCCCCGATATGAGCACCGACCGGTTCGATCTCGACATACAGCGGACGCTCCAGGAGGTCAGCCAGCACACTGATCGGGTATGCGTCTGCGACCTCTCACGAACCTCTATCCCGGTGGTGCGCGTCGTCGCCCCCGGGTTTGAGGTCTCGTACATGGATCCGGACCGGCGGCACCCTGCGCAGGGGTGAAGAGAGCCGGGCACCCCATGACGGTCACGCGCGATTGACCCCTCGCCTCCTTCACGCGACGATAAACTCCAGGGAGAGCAGGCCAGCAACTCCCCGGAACTCATCGGCCCGGGAAGAGATCCTCTCTCAGCAGAACTCGACTTTTTTCAGGATCTCCACAACCCTCTCCGTGCTCCGGTGTGGGATCTGCTCGTTTGCGACGGTAAACCTCCCGCCCCGCAGAGCGGCGAATATCGCCTCGATCGCCTTCCCATGTGACGGGCCGTATCCGCCCTCAAGCGTCAGCGCGAGGGGCATATCCGTGCCATCGATCAGCATCCGGGTGAGAACACCGTAGTCTTCAGGATTGAGGTTCATCTGCCCGCGCTCATCGTCGGCGAGGGCGTCCTGCCCTGCCGATATGATCAGGACGTCGGGTTGGAACCGGACCAATGCCGGGATGAATACCTCGTCAAAGACGAGGCGGTAGTCAGCGATGGTGGAGCCCACCGCAAGGGGGGCGTTGAGTGTGTAGCCCCGGCCGGCGCCGGTACCGATCTCATCCACCCACCCGGTCTTCGGGAAACTATCCTCCTCGTGCACCGAGCAGAAGAGAACCCGGTCGCTCCCGTAAAAGATCGCCTGCGTGCCGTTGCCGTGGTGCAGATCCCAGTCGAGGATCGCCACCCGATCGACCGACTCGAGCGCTTTTGCCGCTGCGACGGCGGCGTTATTGAATATGCAAAAACCCATCGCCTGGTCGGGGCCGGCGTGATGCCCGGGCGGGCGGACAAGGGCAAACGAGTGTTCACCGTCGAGCGCCCGCTCCACCGCTACAGAGGTCGAGCCGGCAGCATACAGGGCCGCATCAAACGAATGGCTGGTGACGTAGGTGTTCGGATCTAAAAAACAGGTTCCCCGCGCGACCTCCCGTATCCACCGGACGTGTTGCGGGCGGTGGACCCGCTCCAGATCGCTCACGGAGGCACGGACCGGGGCGTGCCACTTCACGTCGTAAGGAACTCCGGAGAGGACTAACCGTAACCGGGAGCCTCCCTCGGGGTGGAGTTCCATATCATGTCTGGCAAAGACATCACCGTAGATGACCGAGCAATGCATCCTCTATCAGTTGATGGTTCTCCCCTGCTGGATATCTTCTTCGGTGACATCAAACGTCTGGCCGGTGCCCGCGATCCGGTAGGGGCCGGTCGTCTTCACCTCGCCCGACCACCCGGACGTCGCATACGGGACGATGAACTCACCGCCTGCGCTCTCCTG
>MTBK01236645.1_pt1 | contig 10992 bp, 9 predicted proteins | sample 1535981 | NCBI WGS metagenome assembly MTBK01 (sample SAMN06109225, study PRJNA356200) | anaerobic digester metagenome | isolation source: biogas reactors fed with pig manure or primary and secondary sludge | place: Spain | collected 2016-06-30 | reverse complement strand
GGTGGCAAGCGCTCCCGCCTCCGGGAAGCTCCCGGCGCCGGTGACATCGAGGTAGGCCTCATCGATGCTCACCTGCTCAATGCAATCGGCATACCCGCCGAGGATCGCCATGATCTCCCCGGATACCCGGGAGTAGAGCGGGTGGTTCACCGGGAGGTAGACGGCGTGCGGGCAGAGGGCGTACGCCCGGGAGATGGGCATGCCCGAGTGCACACCGTAGCGGCGCGCCTCGTAGGAGCAGGTGCTCACAACTCCACGTCCCTCTCCTCCCTTCGGGTCGGCGCCCACGATCACCGGCATGCCGGCGAGGGAGGGATCACGACGGATCTCCACTGAGGCGAAGAAGCTGTCCATGTCCATGTGCATGATGATCCGGCCATAGGGTGGCATGTGCACGAACGTCTCTCCGATCTTCTATGGTAGTTTGGGGGTGTGGTGATATAGCGCGTTCGCCTTCCAGCAGGGTCCTGTGGGATCGGTTCGCAGGGACCTTCATGCGCCCCATCCTTCACCCCGCACACGCTCCCGGTCTCCGGAGCTCCGCATCCACGCCGGTCCGGGTGCTCTTCATACACCGGGTCAATCAGATCTCAAAACGGAAACATTCAGGTGGTCGGTGGAAATACGCTCGACCTTGTGGTCTTTGTGCAACATAGCACGATTTATTAACGGGAAGAGTAAAGTTTACTGGATTAACCATTCGGAGTAAATTTGGTCACTGAACCATCTTTACAAATACGGAATGGTTAAATAGAAATCATTACAAGTTTATGATAAAACAATCCATCCGGTGCTCCGCCAGGAGAGCTTCAGTCCACCCCGGGTTGGCAGCCTCTCACGCGCATTCCGCGGTTCTTGGCAGTGCTCCAGCAATCCGAACAACAAGTCTGGTGGATACTCTCACAAAGCAAAGACTCGAACAGACGGGTCTCTTCAGAGCACCACTCACCGGGGCCGATCCTCCTGGAGGTTAGGAGGGTCGGCCCCGTTCATAACATTGAGGCAAAAACCATGGCGAAGAAGATTACGCTGAACATGATCACCCAACGCTCTGTAAATGAAGGTGTTGGGATAGTATCGGGCAAGATGACCCCGGAGTACTTCGAGGCCTGCTCTATCATCGAGATGCACGGCGACGACGTCAAAGCACTCGGTCTGGTCCCAAACCAGCTCGTCAAAGTGACGAGTGAATGCGGAGACGTGGTCGTCAAGACCGTCCGGGGGCGCCAGGCGCTCTACCCTGGTCTTGCGTTCATCCCGCAGGGCGTCTGGGCAAACCAGATAGTTCCCCCGCGGACCCAGGCAACCGGGGAGCCCCAGTACAGCGGGTTCCCTGTAACGGTCGAACCAGTCCCTGACGGTGTGAGACGCAAGAGTGCGCTTGAACTCGTTCAAAGTGCCGTCGGGATGTGGAGAGGTGATTGAGTAATGGCAAAAAAGATTGAGAACGTTGGATGCCCATTCTGCGGCGTCTGCTGCGACGACCTTGTCGTGACCGTCTCTGATGACGGAAAGAGGATCCTTGAGGTTGAGAACGCCTGCATCATCGGTAGCACGGTCTTCCACCGTGCCATGGAGGAGCGGCACACGCTACCCCGCCTCCGCCAGCCGGATGGCACCTACAAGGAGATCTCCTACGACGAGGCGGTTGATTACGCGGCAAAGGTCCTCCACGATGCAAAGAAACCCCTGATCTACGGATTCGGTTCGACCAACTGTGAGGGCATGGCTGCCGCTGCCAAGGTCGCTGAGCAGGCTGGCGCTGTCATCGACAACTGTGCATCCATCTGCCACGGGAGCTCGTTCCTCGCCATATTCGACAACGGCTACCCGAGCTGCACCCTCGGCGAGGTGAAGAACCGGGCTGACGTCATCGTCTACTGGGGCGCAAATCCTGCCCACGCCCACCCACGGCACATGTCCCGCTACTCGATCTTCCCCCGCGGTTTCTTCACCGGCAAGGGTCATACGGGCCGCAAGATCATCGTCATCGATCCCCGGCACACCGATACCGCCCAGGTGGCTGATATCTACCTGCAGGTGAAGCAGGGGCACGACTACGATCTCTTCAACGCCTTCCGCATGGTCGCCCGGGGCCACGACATCCCTGCCGAGGTCGCTGGAGTCAAGCGGGAAGACATCATCGAAGCTGTCGATATCATGAAGAAGGCACGGTTCGGCACCATCTTCTACGGTATGGGACTCTGCCACTCCGACGGCCGGAACCACAATGTGGACATAGCCATCAGCCTGACCCGTGACCTGAACGACTTCACCAAGTGGACGATCATGGCGATGCGGGGCCACTATAACATCACCGGGCCGGGCGTGGTCTGGTCATGGCAATACGGGTTCCCCTACTGCCTGGACCTGACCAAACGCGACATCGCCCACATGAACCCGGGCGAGACGAGTTCCGTTGACCTCGCCATGCGCGACGAGGTGGATGCCTTCTTCAACGTGGGAACCGATGCCGCCGCCCACTTCCCGATCGAGCCTGTCAAACATCTCAGGAAGCACCCCTGGATCACCGTCGATCCTCACCCCAACATGGCGACCGAGATCTCGGACCTCCATATCCCGGTGGGAATCGTCGGTGTCGAGGTTCCGGGGATCGTCTATCGGATGGACAACGTTCCGGTCCAGTACCGCAACGTCATCGAGCCGCCCGAAGGCGTCCCGAACGACGAGGAGCTCTTCGAGCGTATCTACGAGAGGCTCTGCGAACTGGAAGCAGAGGATGCTGCGAAGGCGCCTGCAGAGACCGCGCCTGAGGGCGTCCGTGCGGGGGAGTAGATCATGAGTGAACTGATAGTCAAGAACGGGTTCGTCTTTGACCCCCTGCAGGGGATCAAGGGCGATCGGATGGATATCGGGATCAAGGACGGCAAGTTCGTCGAGACGAGCGCCCTTGGGAACCCGAAGACCATCGATGCCGCCGGCAAGACCGTTATGGCAGGCGGTGTCGACATCCACTCCCACGTTGTCGGTCCAAAGGTGAACGTCGGCCGGCTCTTCCGGCCGGAGGACAAGCTCTTCAAGAGCCCCCTCAAGCGGGGCAACCGCATGGAGATGGGCTTCTCGGTCCCCTCCACATTCAAGACCGGGTACGACTACGCGCGGATGGGCTACGTCTTCGTGAACGAAGCAGCGATGCCCCCGCTCCATTCCCCGCATGTCCACGAGGAGATCCGCGATACCCCGATCATCGACAACGCCGCGATGCCGGTCTTCGGGAACAACTGGTTCACCCTCGAGTACCTCAAGAACAACGAGATCGAGAACAACGCCGCATACACCGCCTGGCTCCTGCGGGCCACCCGGGGATTCGCCATCAAGATCGTGAACCCTGGCGGCACCGAGGCCTGGGGATGGGGGCTGAACTGTGAGAGCATCCATGACCCGGTCCCGTACTTCGATATCACCCCGGCAAAGATCGTGACCGGCCTCATCGAGACGAACGAGCACCTGGGCCTCCCCCACTCGGTGCACCTGCACTGCAATAACCTCGGGAACCCGGGCAACTACACCGACACACTCGACTCGCTCAAGCTTGCCGAGGGCTACGCCGCGAAGAACAACTTCGACAGGGAACAGGTGCTGCATATCACGCACATCCAGTTCGACTCCTACGGCGGCGACTCCTGGAGGACCTTCGAGTCCAAAGCTGACGAGATCATGGACTACGTGAACGCTCACGACAACATCACCATCGATATAGGGCAGGTGACGCTGGATGAGACCACGACCATGACCGCGGACGGACCGTTTGAGCACAGCCTCCGGGCCCTCAACAACCTGAAGTGGATAAACACTGATGTCGAGCTCGAGACCGCTGCAGGCGTCGTGCCCTATGTCTACAGTCCAAACATCAGGGTCTGCACCATCCAGTGGGCCGTCGGCCTCGAGCTGGCACTCTTCGCCAAGGATCCGATGCGGACGTTCATCAGCACCGACCACCCGAACGCCGGACCGTTCATCCGCTACCCGCGCGTCATAAAGTGGCTGATGAGCCGTGAGGCACGTGACGCGACCATGAAGACGTTCAAGTGGCTTGACCGGACGATCGACGCCACCTCCATAGACGGTATCGACCGTGAACTCACTCTCTACGAGATCGCGCAGATGACCCGGGCAGGACCGGCAAAGGCGCTCGGCATCAGCAACACCTACGGTGGGCTTGCACCGGGAATGGATGCCAACGTCGCCATCTACGCCCTCAACCCCGAGGATATGCCCTCCGATCCAGAGATGATCGAGAAGGCCTTCTCGCTGTGCGCATACCTGATCAAGGACGGCATCGTGGCTGTCAAGGACGGCGAGGTCGTCGCAGAACCAGCAAAGCGGACGGTCTGGGTCGATGTGAAGGTCCCGGATAACACGCAGGTGCAGAGAGATATCTACGAGCACTTCCTCAGGCACTACAGCGTGGGAGTCGAGAACTACAAGCTCTTTGATGAACACGTCCACAACCCGCGCGCGATCGAGGTCGATGCGACCCAGTAAGGTGATTAGAAACATGAAGACAGTAACTCTCACCCTGGCAAAATCCCCTGAGCTCTACATCGAGGGGCAGAATATCACTCCTGATACGTTTGCAGGAAAGAAAGCTGCCGAGATCGCCAGTCTCGATGTCTGGGAGGGCAAGCTGAAGAGCCCGCTCGGGAACTACTTCACCGTCGAGGGCGACGGTGGTGCAACGGCAGCCGAGACGAAGATCATCCTCCGCGGGGACTGTACCCGGGTAAAGAGGATCGGCCAGCAGATGACCGCAGGCGAGATCGTCATCGAAGGCAGCGCCGATATGTACATCGGCGGCTGGATGAAAGGCGGAAAGGTCCACGTGAAAGGGGACGTCGACTCATTCTGCGGCATCGGGATGGAAGGCGGCGAGCTGATCATCGACGGGAACGCCGGGCATCACCTGGGTTCATCGCCTCGCGGCGAATGGCGCGGTATGCAGGGCGGGCTGATCCGGGTCGCCGGGGATGCCGGTAACGATACGGCCACATTCATCAACGGCGGGACGATCATCATCGGCGGTGACGCTGACATCCATGTCTCCACCCACGGCGAGGGGGGGACCGTCATCATCAAGGGTGATGCCAAGGGCCGTGTCGGCGGACAGATGGTGAAAGGCGATATCTACGTCTACGGCACGATAGAAAACCCGCTCCCCGGGTTCAAGCTGGTTGGTGAGGTCGAACAGGAGGTCGATGGTGAGACAGCTCTCTTTGCCCACCATATCGGAGATCTCGGTGAACGCCACCCGGTCTCCAGAGGCAAGACCGTGTATGCAAACCTCTATACCCGAATCTAACCCTTTTTTACATCCGCGAGAGGAAGGCGTTCCACCGCGACTGATACCTCTGTGTGCCCGGACTTGCTCCTCCGCAAACATCCGGGGGCTGGTAGGATGACCGAGTTCTTTCATCTCATTCCGGTGGCCGAGGCCATCCATCTCATCAACCGGATCTCCCCGACCGTCGATGCGGAGATTGTGCCGCTGACTGCGGCGTACGGTCGCATCCTCGCCGAGGACGTCCAGGCCGATACCGATATACCGGGCTTTGACCGCTCGGTCAAGGACGGTTTTGCGGTGAGTGCAGCCGATACCGTCCGGGCATCGGAGGCAGTCCCGGTCCCGCTCACGAAGGTGGGAGAGGTCTCCATGGGCCGGGGAGAGAACGATCTCTCTATCGGGCCCGGCGAGTGCGCCTACATCCCGACCGGCGGCGCTCTCCCCGAAGGAGCGGATGCCGTCGTGATGCTTGAGTACTGCCAGGATCTCGGGGCAACGGTTCTTGTAGGCCGCCAGGTCTCATCGGGCGAGAACATCATACGTGCCGACGAGGACTATGCGCGTGGCGAGGATGTTCTTGCGGCTGGAAGACTCCTGAATGTTCAGGATGTCGGCGTGCTTGCTGCAGTCGGGGTGCCCCGGGTGGCGGTGAGGCGGCGCCCGGCCATCGGGATCGTGTCGACCGGCATCGAACTGGTGTCGCCGGACCAGGTCCCGGCCGTCGGCGAGGTCCGCGATGTCAATTCTTACCTCTGCGGCGCGTTCGTCGAAAGGCGGGGGGGCATCCCGCGGTACTATGATATCGTCAGGGATAGCCCTGAGGACCTCACGGCCCTCCTCTCATCGGCACTTGATGAATGCGATGCGTTCCTGATCACCGGGGGAAGCTCCAAGGACGACCGGGACATCGCGGCCGGTGTGATCGGATCGCTCGGTGAGGTATTCGCTCACGGGCTGGCGCTGGCTCCCGGGAAGCCGACGATCGTCGGAAAGATCCGGCATGCCCCCGTCATCGGCATCCCCGGCCACCCGGCATCGACGAGGGTCGTTCTCTCCGTCCTCGCAGGCCCCCTCCTGCAGTCACTCTCAGGCTGTGCCAGCTACCGGGAGGTTCGGCAGAGGGCGCTCCTCACCCGGAGCATCCCCGCGGAGCGGGGGCGTGAGGAGTACGTCAGGGTCAGGCTCCACGGAGATGAGGCGGTGCCACTCTTCGGGAAGTCGGGCCTCCTGAACACCCTGGTGGAGAGCGATGGGTTCATCAGGATCCCCCAGGGGTGCGAGGGGCTTGAGGCAGGAAGTGAGGTGGACGTAACACTATGGTGAGGGAGCGACTCCGGCTGAGACCGCTTGATGAGGTCCGGGATATGATGCAGGCCACCTTCCCGCGCCCTGGCCGGACCATCCGGGTTCCGGTGGCAGGGGCGGCCGGGCGGGTGGCAGCAGCCCCCATCCACTCCCCGCTGACAGTCCCGGCAACCGATATCGCTGCACGGGATGGCTTTGCCGTCGTGAGCAGCGAGACCACCGGTGCGGATGACGGGAACCCCGTTCCGCTCAGGGATCCCTTCCGGGTGAACACGGGAAATGCGATACCGCCGGGCTACGATGCGGTCGTCATGATAGAGGATATCGTCGGGGAGGACGGCACCTGGTGCACCTGCAGGGCTGCATCACCCGGGGAGCATATCCACCCTGCGGGGGAGGAGATCAGAGGCGGCGATCTGGTCCTCCCGGCCGGGCACCTGATCCACCCCTGCGATGTCGGGGCGCTCCTCACCTACGGAATCACGAAAGTCGATCTATGGGCCGTAAAGGTCGGGCTCATACCAACCGGGAGTGAGTTAGTCCCGGCGGGCGATCGCCCGGGTCCGGGGGAGATGATCGAGAGCAACACCGCCGCTGCAGCGGCCTGGTTTGGTGAGGCGGGCGCAACCTGCACCCGCTACCCCATTGTCCGCGACGACCCTGAATTACTCCGGCAGGCGATCGCGAGGGGCGTCAGGGAAAACGATCTCCTCCTGATCTCTGCCGGTTCATCGGCAGGCACCCGGGACTTTACCGCCAGCATCATCGCCGAACTCGGTGAGGTGCTGGTCCATGGGATCGCCATGAAGCCCGGAAAACCGGCGATCGTCGGGCGGATCGACGGGAAACCGGTCATCGGGGTACCGGGCTACCCGATCGCCGCTATGGCGGCTGTGCGGGAGCTCGCCCTCCCCTTGCTTGAGGGATGGGGGTTCTATGCCCCGTACGGGGAACGCCTCCGTGCCCGCCTCACGAGGGCCGTCCTGGCAGATCCCGGCTTTGATGAGTACGTCCTTCTCACGGTGTCCCATGCTGGTGACCACCATATCGCAACCCCCCTGCCCCGGGGGGCTGGAACCCAGATGATGGTCGTGCGGGCAAACGCCTACCTGCACGTTCCCCCGGGCACCGGTTGCATCCGCGAGGGCACGGAGGTCGAGGTCCTGCTGACCGGCCCGCGTGCATCGATCGGCGCGTCTCTGGAGAGGCGCAGGCCTGCACCTGAAGGTCACGTGCAGGGTGTCGAGGCGATGCTCCCGCTGAAGAATAGTCCGTGACAGGCGGTCCTGTCCTCCCGCCCCTCACCCCTCGTCCCTGCAGGTCTCCATGAGCGCCCGTATGCGGCTCTCGAGATCGGGGAGCATCTCCTGGTACTCTCGCGCAAGCAGGAACATCCGGACAGCATCGCCCATCCCCCGGTGGACGTCCAGGAGGTGGCGGCATCCCGGAGGGACCGGGTACCGAAAGTTCCTTGAGGCGATGGTGGAGCCGTCGACAGAAAAATCGATTAGCCTGGCCAGGCGGTCGAGGGAGAGGACCTGTTTCATCCCGATGTGCCGCCGGATCTCCCGCTGGAGGTCGACGAGGCTGCATCCGTCAAGTGAGACACCGGCGGTATGGAAGGCCTTCCGCTCCATATGCGCCGCAAAGACGACTATCGTCCTGACGCTCCCCTCCAGGAGGAGCGACTCCATAAAAGCCCGGAGGTCTCCAAACGCGCTCCGCGCAGTCTCTCGGGCTGCCGGGACTTCATCGTCGAGAATCCGGAACGAGTGATCGTAGGGCATCCCGTACTCGTCGCGGCCCATATTCGCCACGGTCGTCGCGACACCGGTGGTCCTGCCACAGGAGTCGGTCACCTTCTTCCAGATCTCAACATCGATGTTGTGTCGGAACTGCTCCCAGAGATACCGGACGCTGTCATCCCCGGGCCGGTGGATGACGGCGCCTACCTCGACCGGCATCATCACCGCCCGGGAAGTGCCGTAGACGTAGCCGAACTCCATATCAAGGTATGCGCTCTCGCCACACCGATCCGTCACGGGCCGGAACACAGAAAAAGGATCTCGTGTGCGTGATGGAAAAGGTTGCCCTGTGTGGGGTCATCCCCGGCAAAGGTTTATCCGGGTGGGTGGAGGCCATTCTATGGGGAAAAGCAGGGCGACCATGAGACTCTCCACCATCAGGGAAAGGTTCAGCATCAGCAGCCTCTTCGGGCGAAGATCCCTGGAGTCTACCGACCGCGACCGGGAGGCGGAACTGCGCGCGCTCCTCGCCGCCCCTCCGTTCGCGATCACCGGCATCACCGATGCAGCCCTCCGCCTCTACGATCAGGCGCTGACCCACAGATCATACGCAAACTGCGGAGAATATCCAGGGACCCTGATAGAGGACAACGAGAGGCTTGAGTTCCTGGGGAACTACGTCCTCGACTTCATCATCGCCGATCACCTCTACGATACCTACGATCTCTCGCCCGGTGAGATGAACCGCAGGCTCCAGGTGACCCGGAACACGAAACTTGCCGATATCGTGCTTGAGCAGGGGCTCGGCATCGATGATGCCATCAGGAGGAGGGGGCAGGCACTGACCGACTCCATCATCGCCGACGCGCTCGAGGCCCTGATCGGTGCCATCTACATCGATCGCGGCCTGGATGTGGCGCGGGAGGTGGTGCTCGCGATCTTCGAAGACGAGATCGCGGAGTGCGATACCGGCAGGAATTACCGGGGGAGGCTCCAGGAGTACGTCGCCCGGAACGATCTCGGCAGCCTCGCCTACGACTACCGCCAGACCGGTCCCGGCAACTCTCCGGTCTGGACTGCCCGGGTGACCGTCAGCGGGATCCCCCTCGGGGGAGGGGCGGCCCGGACCAAGCAGGGGGCGGCGATGCTCGCGGCAAAAGAGGCGCTCGTCCGTTTCGGGGAGGAGTGAGGTGCATGGTCCCGGGCCTCCGGAAGCCCTCCATCTGCACCGGCGGTGGATGGTCTTCACCGTTGCGCAACGGTTCGGGGGATTATGCTCCCCGGCCCGATGTTGTCGGGGGGGCATGCATCGGGTGCGGGAAAGTGCGGGCGAGTCTGTCCGATGCGCGCGATCGCCGTCGCGGAAGGCAGGGCAGCGATCGATCTCTCGCGCTGCATCAGGTGCTACTGCTGCCACGAGATATGCACCGGGGCCTCTCTGGAAGGCTCCTCGCCCCCTGCCCGGGTGAAGTCGCCGGCCGAAAGACTCATGAGCAATCCCGGTGAGGAGCAGGTGACCATGCCATGCCCATTCTGTAACCCGGCTCCGGAGGATATCGTCGCAGAAAACGATCTCGCTTATGCCCGCTACGATATCCACCCGGTCAGTCCAGGCCACCTGCTCATCATCCCGTTCCGGCATGTGGCCGATTATTTTGAGACGACGTATGAAGAGCGAATGGCGTTTGCCCGCCTCATCGATGATTGCAGGGAGATCAGTGAGCGCGAGCGCCACCCCGACGGCTACAACATCGGTGTCAACGTCGGGGAGGCTGCGGGGCAGAACATCATGCATGTCCACATTCACTTCATACCCCGCTACAGGGGCAACACCGCCGGAGAGCACGAGGGGGGCGTGCGGCGCTCGGTGCCGGGCAGAGTCTGAATGAAAGCACAGGTGGGTATGGCAGCCAGGTGAAGGTCCGGGCTCGATCTCCTGCTTCCCGGCTGCCCTCTTCGAAGTCTCGCGTATGCAGCTTAGATGCCAGGCGGCACGATGGTGTGCCACCAGATCTCTGACGGACATCAATAAAGGCCTCATTTCCGGGTGAGATGTTCGGTCACCCGGTTCACCCCGGCGCCCCGCGCGGAGCTTGTATCGGGTGCCTGCATGCCGCTCCTCCTGGTGCTCATTTGGAATGATTAATTACGTAAGTGAAGCATAGTTACCCTACGAGGGACTTTAGTGCAGACGCTGCTCTTCCTTATGTTATTTCCCATCCTCGTCGCATGTCTTTTGTTGTTCGTGAAACGAACGACATTGCGCTACGCGGTGGTTGTCCTCTCCGCTCTCGCTATCGGTGGGGCATCGATATACCTGCTTGTGCGGTATGCGTTCGCGGGCGCGGTCTACTTCGCCGCGCCCTCGGAAACGGTCAGTATGGCCATGGTGGTCATCGAGATGCTGCTTGCGCTCTTCATCATCTACATGGGCGCAAAGTTCAGGAACTACCTGGCGATCGCGCTGGCCGTTGTGCAGGCAGCACTGATCGTGTATCTTGAGACGTCGTTTTCAGGGAGCCTTTTCGCGGCTAACAACCTCTTCATCGACCAGTTCTCGATCATCATGGCCCTGATCATCGGGATCATCGGGAGTCTGATAGCCGTATACGCGGTCAGGTACATGGAGACCTATCACCG
>MTBK01103455.1_pt1 | contig 11006 bp, 12 predicted proteins | sample 1535981 | NCBI WGS metagenome assembly MTBK01 (sample SAMN06109225, study PRJNA356200) | anaerobic digester metagenome | isolation source: biogas reactors fed with pig manure or primary and secondary sludge | place: Spain | collected 2016-06-30 | reverse complement strand
CCTACGCATTGATCCACTCCATACTTTAAAGGGATGTCAATATCCATTTCAAATGCTTCCAAACCACCCACACGAACGAGGTTTAGAATGTAACGGGCTCCTTTTAGCGCTTCACGTCGATTCGTTGTGGCAATAATCGTTTTATCAAGACCATTTTCTTCCAAATCTCTTTGACAAAGCGCTCTCGTTTTTTCGAGATTCGCTGGATTTATGTCTGTAAAAGCAAATTCGAAATCACGTAATTCAGGTACCGACAATAAATCCGTAAAAAGTGTTCGCGCAAAAACAAGGCTTCCTGCACCAATGATTGTAATTTTCTTACTCATTGTTATCCTCCTTTAAATCTTGTTACTGATTATTTTAGCTATTTAAAAAAATCAGACGGAAATATTTGTAAAAAAAAGCAGTAATTATGTCAGATATTGTCGTATAATAAATTAGTTTAACTTTTAGGAGGAAGAAATGAGTCTTTTTGATTTAAAGAAAAACCAGGCGAATATTACCGCCTTTTATGCTCTTTCGCTCACAAATTTTGATATGAGTCTACATCAACACGAATCTTGCGAGATTATGTATGTCAAAAAAGGACACTGCTTTATTTACACGCAGTCTGAAAAAAGAACCCTTTATGAAGGTGATTTTGTTTTTTTAGATGCCCATGTCCCACATCGTTTATTTGTTGATAATCGTAGCCCTTGTTCGCTTTTAAATTTGGAGTTTAGTGTCGGAGAACAAGGGGAGATTGCTTTAGCAAATTTGCGAAAACACAGTTCTTTTTTACAACAAAAAACACAAGCGTTCCCCACTGTCTTTTTTGCTTATGATAACAATCGCTTAAAACAACCTTTAGAAAAGCTAATCGGTACTTTATCTAAAAATTCGTTGCAAAATACTCAATCCGAAGATACTTTTTTAATTGATTTACTTTTTCAACAATGTTTACTCGAATTAGGGAATTTACTTCATACAAATACAACACCAACCCCTAGCCCTTATCTAGAAAAAGCATTGCTGTATATTTCTGAACACTTGGAAGAAGAACTCCGCGTGCCTAACATTGCAAATTATGTTGGGATTAATAAATCTTACTTACATGCCCTTTTTTCTAAACAATTAGGCACAACCATTGCAACCTATATTAATCAAAAAAGACTAGAGCAAGCTTGTTTTCTTTTAGCAAATAGTGAACTTTCCATTACCGATGTGGCTTTTAAAATTGGCTATAACAGTCGTCAACACTTCAGCCAAACATTTACACAACACTATGGTTTAAGCCCAAAAGCGTACAAGCTACAAAAACAAAGTATTGAGCACCAAAAAGATAATGTTGGTCAGTTTCGGAAACAATCAAACGAAAATAATTGGGAAGTAATAAAAATGAAAAACGAAAGAAGCATTTAAAATCTAGCTTCTTTCGTCTTTTATTTTTGAGAATCATGCAACATCATTTGTTCGATTCGATATTGTTGTGGCACATCTTAATTTTTAATAACCTTGGTCAAAAATAAAATAAAAAAGAAGAAACCTTATCAAATCAAGGTTTCTTCGCTTTATTTAATCTATTCTTCTTCTTCGGACATGAAGGTGTTAAAGACTTCCTCAATCATATCCCATTCTTTATCGGTTTCGATTTGTTCTAAACTACCTTCTGAGCCATCTTCGTTTTCGATGTAGGCATAGGCTTGTAGCTCAACTTCTTCGTCTTCTGGAATTCCAGCTGGATAAAGTAAAACGTAATTGCGGCCAAACTCTTCTTGACCGTCAATCGTTAATAAAATTTCGTATAACGTTTCGTTTCCTTCATCGTCAATTAAAGTAATGTGTTCATGTCCTTCGTGGTCGTGTGTATGTTCTGTCATTGTTTTTCCTCTTTTCTTTTCATTCTTTTATAATAATTTATTTCCGACGCTATCTAAGTAGTTCTGTAAAATCATGACGGCCGCCACTTTATCAATGACTTTTTTGCGCTTGTCACGTGAAACGTTACCTTGTTCAATTAACATTCGTTCCGCTTGCACGGTTGTTAACCGCTCATCTTGATAAACTACCGGAACTTGATACAACTCTTCTAATTTTTCACCATAAGCTATTGAAGCTTCTGCTCGTGGTCCAATTGAGTTATTCATATTTTTGGGTAGGCCAATGCAAACTTTCGTCACTTCATATTCATCAATTAATTCTTTCACACGTTTAAAACCAAATTCGCCACGTGCTTCATTAATTCGAATAATTTCAACTCCTTGCGCTGTCCATCCCATCAAATCGCTTACAGCAACTCCCACGGTTTTGGATCCAACGTCAAGCCCCATTATTCTCATGATAAATGAACTCCATGATCTTTCAAGTAATAGCGAATTAAAACTTCCATTATTTCGTCTCGTTCATGACGACGAATTAAGTTGCGCGCTTCACGATAACGCGGGATATAGGCTGGGTCACCTGATAACAAATAACCAACAATTTGGTTAATTGGATTGTAGCCTTTTTCCTCTAAGGCGCGGTAAACAATCGCTAATGTTTCACTGATTTCTTGCTTACGGCTATCGTCAAAATCAAAACGAACCGTTTCATCATTTACACCCATAACGTGACACCTCTTTCTTTAAAAAACTCTTTATTCCTAGTTCCTATTGTACTAGACCTTTAGTTAAACTACAAATAAATTCTTCTTAATCTACTTTAGATTATAACAAGTGTTTGTGATTTTTTTATGATTTTTCTTGTATCTAAATTAAGAGTACGCAAAATTTGACAAGTTCTTTGCGGATCCTTAAAGTAAAGTAGAAGGGGTGAAAAATATGCAATACTTAACTTTCGAACAAACCATTCAAAAAATCAGACAAAGTCCTCTTAGTTTACTCTACCTCTCTGCTCCAAATTGCTCGGTTTGCCACGCGGTAAAACCACGAGTTGAGCAGCTTTTTCTTAATAACACTTTGCCCATGTTTGCGTTAGATATCGCAGAGGCACCTGAAGTCGCTGGGACATTTCAAGTTATGACCGCTCCAGCTATTTTAATTTTCTATCAAGGAAAAGAGGTTCATCGACAAGCACGTTTTATTGATTTTGCCCGATTAGAATCTTTTGTAACCAATTACCAACAAATGAAAGAGGTTAGTGATTATACTTCTTTATTTGAAGCAAACACGTAACAAATATTCACGTCTAAAAAAACCGAACAATCGATTGGACTGCTCGCTCTTACCGTTTTGGTATGAGTACTTCAGCGGGTTTTCAATCGCGTTCGGTTTTATTTTGACCTTATCAATCGATTCAGTCTAGTTTTCTTCTGGAATAATTCCTCCAGAGTGTAAGAAATAAATTAAGGTTTGTAATTCCGTCGTTAAATCAACGTTTTGTACCAGGACATCTGCTGGTGCTGTAATGCGGGTTGGCGTAAAGTTTAAGATTCCTTTGATACCTGCTGCAACTAAGTCATTCACTACATCTTGTGATCGTTCAGCCGGCACGGTTAAAATGGCAATATCAATTTGTTGAATTGAAATTTGTTCTTTCATATCAGACATTGGATAAACGGGAATCCCGTCCACAATTCGGCCCACAATCTCAGGATTTACGTCAAAAGCTGCACTCACTCGGATACTGTTACTTTGATGGAATTTGTATTTCAATAACGCACTCCCTAAATTCCCTACCCCAACAAGAGCAACATTGGTCATTTGATCATCATTTAGCGTTTTGGCAAAAAAGTGCATTAAATCCTTTACATCATACCCATAACCGCGCTTGCCCAACTCACCAAAGTAAGAAAAGTCACGGCGAATCGTTGCACTATCAACTTGTACCGCTTCACTCAGTTCGGTTGAAGAAACTTTCTTCTTACCTGCATCATTTAATAATCTTAAGTAACGATAATATAAAGGCAAGCGTTTGGCTGTTGCCTTTGGAATTTGATTGTCTTTCAATTTTAGTACCTCCATTTGTGAAAACTTCACTATTACAAACCCTATCATAGCAAATTTAGCTTGATAAAAGCAATTCACTTGCTCATAATTTGTGCTTTTTTTGTAATTTGCTTTTTTTGTAATTTGCTTTTTTTCGTGTATCGCCCAAGGAAATAAACTATGGTAAACTGAAGAAAACATATCACTTGTTAGATGAATTAGAAATGAGGATTTAGATGATTTTACTACAAATAAACCAGGTTGCTCGCTTATTTGGCGCTGAGGTGCTGTTTGAAAATATGCAGTTAGAAATTCAATCACAAAGTCGAATTGGTTTAGTTGGCCGAAACGGTGCCGGCAAATCAACACTTTTAAAAATTATTGCCGGTATTGAAAGTCCAGATAAAGGCACCTTGACCAAGACAAAAAATTTATCAATTGGCTATTTAGCTCAAAATAGCGGTTTAAATTCAGATACAACCGTCTGGAATGAAATGCTTGATGCGTTTACTGCTGTACGTCAAATGGAAAGTCGTTTAAGAGAATTAGAAACGCTTATTAGTACACAAGAAATTGACTCGCCAGAAGGACAACGCGTCTTAAAAGAGTACGACCAATTACAACATACTTTTGTTGAGCAGAATGGGTATAGCTACGAAAATGAGATTCGCTCCATTTTACACGGGTTTCAATTTGACGCCACCTTTTATCAACAAAAAGTGCAAGATTTATCTGGCGGACAACGAACGCGACTGGCTTTAGCAAAAATGTTATTGCAAAAGCCAGAACTACTTATTTTAGATGAGCCAACAAACCATCTAGATATCCAAACATTGGCTTGGTTAGAAAATTATTTACAAAATTATCAAGGCGCACTTTTAATTGTTTCGCATGACCGTTATTTTCTAGACAAAGTTGTGACCGAAATTTATGAAATTGCACGCCACAAAATGATGCACTACAAAGGGAACTACAGCCGCTATTTAACGCTAAAAGAAGAACAACTTGCTTTGGACTGGAAAGCTTTTGAAAAGCAACAAGGACAAATAAATAAACTTGAAGACTTTGTTGCTAGGAACTTAGCCAGAGCTTCAACCACCAAAAGAGCACAAAGTCGGCGGAAGCAACTTGAAAAGATGGAACGAATGGAACGACCACAAGGAGCAGAGAAATCAGCAAATATCCTTTTTAAAATCGATAAGCCATCAGGAAACGTGGTCTTACAATTAGAAGACGGAGAAATCGGCTATGATAAACACGTTCTTGCTAAAAATATTACGCTAGATATTCGACGAAAAGATGCCATTGCGCTAGTTGGCCCAAATGGGATTGGTAAGTCGACGCTTTTAAAATCCATCTTAAAAGAAATTCCACTCCTAAAAGGTGCGCTCCATTACGGGACGAATGTATCTCTTGGTTATTATGATCAAGGACAACAAAAACTGCAAACACAAAAAACAATTTTAAAAGAGCTTTGGGATGAACACCCGACAACACCGGAAGTTGAGATCCGCTCCGTTTTAGGAAGTTTCTTATTTTCTGGTGAAGACGTTGAAAAAACAATTGGTCTTTTAAGTGGTGGAGAAAAAGCTCGTGTCGCTTTAGCCAAACTGGCGATGAACCATGAAAATTTCTTAATTTTAGACGAGCCTACGAACCACTTAGACATTGATAGTAAGGAAGTTTTAGAAAACGCGTTAATTGACTTTGAAGGAACGATTTTATTTGTTTCGCACGATCGTTATTTTATCAATCGAATTGCAACAAAAGTAATTGAACTTTCACCAGAAAAAAGCACACTCTATTTAGGCGATTATGATTATTACATGGAAAAAAAACAAGAAGAGGCCGAGTTGCTTGCTTTACTAGAACAAGATCAAGTAAAAGAAAAAAGTGTCTCCGCTGGTAAACAATCTTTCCAACAAACGAAAGAACAACAAAAGATCATTCGCCAGCTACAAAGAAAAATTGGACAGCTAGAAGAGAGCCTTGAACAGATTGAAGAAGAAGTGAGTCAATTAGAACTACAAATGACTCAACCCGATAATTTAAATAATCATTTTGCGCTCATTGAACTTCAAACAACCATCGATGAGAAAACAATCCAACAAGAAACACTCTATGAAGAATGGGAAAAAGCTAGTCTTGAGTTAGAGCAATTGGATTCATAATTAATAAAGTTTCAAGAAGTAATTTTCTTGAAACTTTATTAATTTTTTGTGAAAAATTTTCAGAATTTTCATGCAATGATTGTGATTCTTCTGTTTTTCCTTTATAATTGAATGTATCCAAAAAGATGGAGTGATTAAGAAAATGAAAATTGGAATTGTCAAAGAAATTAAAAATAATGAAAAAAGAGTCGCTTTGCCCCCTGCTTGTGTCTACGAATTAATCCAAGCAGGCCATGAAGTTTATGTTGAAACACAAGCTGGCGCAGGCTCTGCGATTAGTGATGAAGCTTACCTTGCTGTTGGCGCAATCATTAAAGAAAATCCAGCCGATGTTTGGGCACAAGACCTTGTGATGAAAGTAAAAGAGCCCTTAAAAGAAGAATATCACTTTTTCCGCGAAGGTTTAATTTTATTTACTTACTTGCACTTAGCTGCAAATAAAGCCGTTGCCCAAGCTTTAATTGAGGCAAAAGTTACCGCTATTGCTTATGAAAACGTCCAATTAGATAATGGTGGACTCCCACTGTTGGCCCCAATGAGCGAAATTGCAGGTCGAATGGCTGTTCAAATTGGTGCACAATTTTTAGAAGGACCAAACGAAGGGAAAGGGATTTTACTTGCTGGTGTTCCAGGGGTCCGAAAAGGAAACGTTGTTGTTATCGGTGGGGGCGTTTCAGGAACCAACGCCGCACAAATCGCTTATGGCTTTGGTGCAAACGTCACTATTCTTGATGTCAATTTGCATCGCTTAAAAGAACTCGACGCTCAATTTAACGGGAAAGTTCAAACGCTACTTTCTAATGCGTTTAATATTGAAAAACAATTAGAAACCGCTGATTTAGTCATTGGTGCTGTTTTATTACCTGGTAGAAAAGCGCCAACTTTAGTCACAAGAGACATGGTTAAAAAAATGCCGAAAAAATCAGTCATTGTTGATATTGCGATTGACCAAGGCGGTATTTTTGAAACCAGTTCTTTTGCAACTACTCATGACCAACCGACTTATATTGAAGAAGGCGTCATTCACTATGCGGTGGCAAACATGCCCGGTGGAGTTGCTCAGACTGCAACTTATGCTTTAAGTAATACAACTTTGGAGTATGTCCGTCTAATTGCGAATTCTGCCTCTTTTGAAAAAGCAATCAAAGCAAATACCGCTTTGTATCGTGGCGTAAATACTTACCAAGGATTTGTCGTCAATGAAGGAATTGCGATTGATCTTGATTTACCATACAAATCCTTAGATGCTCTACTTGCGTAATAGAACAAAACTCCTCAAGAAAAATTGATTTCTGAGGAGTTTTTTTATTAGACATCTGTTATTAAACTTGGGGATTATTCTTTTTTTGTGTGAACTTCTGAATACTTTGGCAAAGTATTCTCGTCGCACCGTCCCCCACTTGTTTATCATAATAGTTAGTAAAGCGTTCATCGATTAAGTACATTTGTGCTAAGCCAAAATGGGCCTGCGCTTCATATTTTGGCCAATAAAATTGCAACCACTTTCGATGCAATTCAAAAATAAGCAATTGTAACGCGTCCTCCACAACATTTCTTTTTAAGGCAATGGCTAGTTGATCAAATAACTGCTTTTGTGTTTCTTCTAATTCTTTATTTTCTTCGATTGTCAAATTCATCAACTTTTGATTCGCTAAATCAATCGTTTCATCACCATATTTTTCTCTAATTTCCATGCCATAAATTTGCTCATTTTTTGCGATTTTTTCTTTCTTAAATCCCATAAATTTGTCTTCTCCGGACATCTTCTCTCCTCCTTGATAAGTAGCTAACGTTTTTTCGACTGTTCGTATCATTTGATCTAAACTTGCTCGTTTCGTTTCTAAGACGCTTTTGTGCGTTTTTAAAGCTTGTTCAAAATCAAAATCGGGGTTGTCTAATATTTGCTTAATTACCGTTAACTTTAATCCTAATTCTTTATAAAGTAAAATTTGTTGTAAACGTTCCAATTCCTCTTCACCATAAATTCGGTAACCCGATTGATTCATCTCTCGTGGTTCTAATAGCTTTTCTTCATGATAAAAACGTAAAGTTCGATTACTCACACCTGACATTTCAGCGACTTGCTTAATGGTATAATCCATTTCCCTCCTCCTTTTTTTCTTTATTGTACCCCTTCACCTTACGTTAAGGTCAAGGCGTTTTATCATACATAAAAAAGATTTCCTTGTGAAAGCGCTAGCAAAAGATTAAATAACGATGTATAATGTTATGTAATTATATCTGTTAAAGTAAAAGGAGATCTTATGAAGTTATCAAATTTTCAATTACATAACAAGCAACTTCCTTCGATTAAGGAGTACCGCGGTTATAAAATACCTTTAAGCACCTTATTTTGCTTGTCAGAAGAGCTTTATTACACCCCTGAAAATATTCATAAAGTAACACATCATTTTGAGCCAGCAATTACACCTGATTTTTTTGAAGAAGTTTATGCACTCGTTCCAATTAAAACTGCATTCCACAAAAAAACGTTCATTCTCTATAAAAATTACGCACTTTATGTAGAACTTACGCCACTTGATATTATACAAAATGTACTTAAAGCCTATCAATATTTAGATTTTAAAGTTTACGCTCGAACAATTCATTCTATTTTTAATAAAAAAACAACCATCATTCCAATTGCTACTCAAAAATTTAGTATTTTTTCTTTAGGTAGCATCCATGAAAAAGAAACAATTTGGATTAATCCCGCTCGCGTTTGTAATATTGAAGAGACAAATCATTTAACCTTCATTGAGCTAGATAATTCTTTTACCATTGGTAGTGATCGACAAGCACGCGGAATCAAAAGGAGGATGATAAAATCTTTTATTATCCATGGCATCTTAAAAAGAGAAGCCGATGCCGATCCGATTCGACCAACAACCAATTTGCTAGAGTATTTGGATATCCCTTCGAACATTGTTACAAGAACCATTTTAAAAGGAGTGGAATATCAACACTTACCCGGACTACAGGGCGATTTTTTTGAACGCTATAATTTTGAGGCGGCGTTTCTTGCAAAGCGAAAACTATTGCAACGATTGGATATCGAAGAATAAGTTCATTTCTTCACAATGAAAAACGCACGCAAAGTCATCTTTGCGTGCGTTTTTCATGCATTCGTAATTTTAGCGATTTTATACTGAAAACAATTCCGTCGCTTGCTCTGGATCGGTATCACACACTTCAAAGGCATGACCAACTGCTAATCCTTGTTCTTTTAATGTATGAACCATCGTTAAATGGGCCAATTCTTTCAAGTTATTTTCACGGCTTAAGTGACCTAAATAAATTCGTTTAGTTGCGTCTGTCAACACATCTGCCATAACGTATGCGCCATCTTCATTCGATAGATGTCCTTTATCCCCTAGAATTCTTTGCTTTAAGTTCCACGGGTAAGCCCCCATTCGCAACATCTCTAAATCATGATTGCTTTCAATTAAATACGCATCTGCACCGGTAATTTTCCCACGTAAAGCATCACTACAATACCCCGTGTCTGTCAAAATAACAAAAGACTTACCGTTACGATAAAAACGATAAAACTGAGGTGCTGCTGCATCATGAGAGACACCAAAACTTTCAATATCAAAATCGCCCAAAGTTAAAACTTTCCCCATCTCAAAATGGTGTTTTTGTTCTAAAGCGATTTTTCCAATGAATGGATCCATCGCTTGCCATGTTTTTTCATTGGCATAAATAGATAAATTATATTTTCTAGCGAGAACACCCACTCCATGAATATGATCACGATGTTCATGTGTCACTAAAATCGCATCCAGTTCTTCAGGTGTCCGGCCAATATCATTTAATAAAGACGTAATTTTTTTACCACTCAAACCAGCATCAACTAAAATTTTCTTTTTAGGTGTCTCAAGAAATAAACAATTCCCAGAACTTCCACTGGCTAAAACACTAATTTGAAATCCATTTGAATCATTCACAGCTAAAAATCCTCTCTAATTTAAACAACTGTTTCCTATTATACGCACTTTCTATTTATTTTCCACTGTTTGAACAATTGAATTTGTTACAATTCGATTGGTGAAGCCATTTACCTGCTCTACGCGAACTTTTCCATCGGTGGTTTCAATCGTAACAAACCAAGTTGGTACGTAAATGTTTTGACCTCTAATTTTAATGGTCATTTTATACATCAGTTCTCTAGAAATAATTTTTGAATTTGAAGGAATTTTACTATTAATATAAAGCGTATTAATGGCTTCTTTTTCTGAAATAATCGCCATTTCTTCCCTTAAAGGACTTAAATCTGAAATATGTGTCTGACTATATTTTTTAACAAGAAAACGATCACCTAACTTTTCTAAAGAAAAAATTAAACGGCTTGAAGAATCATTAATCGCAATGCCTTCATACTCTTGCCCGGCGATGATTTCAGGATATTCTGACATCAAATTTGATTCTTGTGGCAAGTATTGATAGCTATCACCATATAATAAAAAGTTCTCGTCATTAAGTAGCGCCGTTATGATTGTTTCAACTTGCGTAGCCTCTTGGATGTAAATGGGTTCATCGATTAAATGCGTTAACATCCCCTCTTCAATGGTCGTTCGACTCATTAAAAAATCAGGAATATTTAGACGAACTTGTGCCTCTTTTCTTGCTTCATAAAAATCAGTTGGAACACCGCTTAAGTAATACCCCATTTGATTTTCCTCAGAAAACTCCTCTTCATACTTTATATTCTCAGAAGCCAATCGCTGTTTTAAAGGAATTGTTTCGTTTGTACGATAAGTAATATTTTGTTCAATCCGTGCTTCTCGATACAAGTTTAAAAGAAAAAGATTGAGCCCTAAAAAAGCGAGGAAAAAGATCCACTCAATTTTCTTAAAATCCATTCCCTCTCCCCTTTTCTTCTACAATTTTTTCATATAATTTATCATATGTGTACCAAGTTTCCCCG
>MTBK01279269.1_pt1 | contig 11031 bp, 7 predicted proteins | sample 1535981 | NCBI WGS metagenome assembly MTBK01 (sample SAMN06109225, study PRJNA356200) | anaerobic digester metagenome | isolation source: biogas reactors fed with pig manure or primary and secondary sludge | place: Spain | collected 2016-06-30 | reverse complement strand
AGCTCATCACGTTGTTTTTTTATGCGAGGCATACAATTTGCCATGTCGTTTACGACGATGGGTGATCAATAAGGAGGCTGTAATTCTGTGTCTGTCCGAACCAATACGCTTCAGTTGCAACAGGGGGAAAGTACCAAACAATGGATTAAACGCATTGCTTCCCAAAAATATTTACTTGTGCTAACTTGCATAGCCACGATCGCTTCGCTTTTTCACCTGTATACCGGTCTTTTTGGCACCTTGTTTGCTTTATCGCAAAGATCGATTCACTTTGCCATGATCGGAACGCTGGCATTATTGTTATATCCCATTTCTAAAAAATTTAGCAAAACAGCATTCAGGTGGATTGTTGATTTAATTTTGGTGGGGCTTGCGCTTTCCGTTGTATTGTACATGAACTATTATCAGGCAGATATCATCGATCGTGTCGGTCAACCAAACATGATGGATATAATAATGGGCATTGTTGTAGTCTGTCTGATTTTAGAAATTACCAGGCGGACAATGGGCTGGCCGCTGGTAATAATCACCTTATTGTTTATCGCTTACCTTTTTGTTGGACCCTATATGCCATCCCTTCTGGCCCACCGCGGTTTTTCTATAAAACGGGTCGCATCTATTATGTTTATGGGGGGCGAAGGGGTCTGGGGTATGCCCATGGGGGTTAGTGCCACATTTGTTTATCTATTTGTACTCTTTGGTTGTTTCTTAAAAGAATCCAGACTGGGGGATATTTTTGCCAAAATGGCTCTTTCTGTAGGAGGGCGGTTTTGGGGCGGGCCGGCATTAACTACGGTGGTATCCTGCCTGCTTATGGGCACTATATCCGGAAGCTCTACGGCAAACGCCGTTACAACGGGTTCTTTTACAATACCTTTGATGAAAAGAACCGGATATAAGCCCGAAATTGCAGCTGCTGTAACATCAACTGCTTCTACTGGTGGTACGATTATGCCTCCCATTATGGGGGCTGCAGCTTTTATTATGGTAGCGCTCACCGGGATACCCTATGTGAAAATAATTGCCGCTGCAGCGATACCGGCATCCCTGTTTTTTTTGGGGATAATGGGATCAGTTTACTTTTATGCCCGGCGCGCCGGTTTAAAACCTATGGATAAAAAAGACATTCCCAGTCTAATCGAGACGATCAAGGAAGGGTTTCACTTATTTATTCCCATTGCTGTATTGGTCTACATGTTGGTAAAAGGTTACTCACCTACTTATTCTGCAAGCATTAGTATCGTCCTGATAATAATATGTAGTTCGCTGCGTTCCCATACACGCATGAAATTTCCTGATATTATCAAGGCGTTAAGTGATGCTGCTTATACGATGATTGTCGTTATGGCCGCTTGTGCCAGTGCCGGTGTGATCATCGGTGCATTTAATCTAACGGGGTTGGGTTTAAGGTTCAGCAGCGTTATTTGTCATTTGTCCGGAGGCCATCTAATAGGAGCCCTTATTATAATGATGATTGCCAATCTGATATTGGGGATGGGTTTGCCTGTAGGTGCAAGTTATGTTATCCTGGCGATCATTGGTGCCCCCGCCCTGATTCAGCTTGGTTTACCCTTAATGACTGCGCACTTCTTCCTGCTATTCTTCAGTCCTTTTTCTGCTCTTACCCCGCCTGTTATGATTACCACGTACACCGCTGCAGCTATTGCTGAAGCAAACCCCTGGCATACACTTCGTTATTCTTTACCTTTGGCTGCAGGTGCATGCATGGTGCCGTATATTTTTGTATATCATCCATCTTTGTTAGGCACCGGTTCAGTAGGGTCAATAGTATTTTCAACGCTGGTAGCAGCGACTGCAATCATTACCCTGTCATCGGCTTTGCAAGGATTTATGCTGGATAAAATATCAATTGTGGAAAGGGTGCTATTAGGTATCAGTGCATTGGTACTGCTCAGCAATAATTGGATCTTAAGCCTTGCCGGACTGGTGTTAATTGTAATCATTATTGCGAAGCAAGTTATAGTTAAATGGAATATCCGCTCTAAACAACAGCAGGAAAGTTCCCAGGTATGATGCAACAGCAATTACCACAGCTGATGCCTGATCTTTAGCAGTCCCACCGGTTTGAACCGGATATAGCAAGGAGGGGACTGCATCCAGGGCATTTATATCGACAGGCTTTGCCTTGGCCCTGTTATTACTGCTCTGTAAAGGGGAATATCCCCTTTACAGAGAACTATTATAGGGAACTATTATATGAGGATAACGCCGCCGGCGCTTTTTCAAAGGCGGCTTTTTCAGATAAGCATGCTTTTCATTTCTGCCGGGATCTGCGCCGGATAGAGCCTGTCACTTGGGAGGGAATAATAGTTTTCAGATGAAAGCAAACTCTCTTCATGATCAAAGGTTGCGCCCGCCGCTCAAGTGGGCCGGGGGTAAGAGGTGGCTGCTCCCGCATATAAAACCGCTCTGGGAGCACTGTTCGCACCGCCGGCTTGTAGAACCGCTCTGCGGCGGCCTGGCTGTGACCCTGGGGCTGATGCCCGCAAAAGCGCTGCTCAATGATATCAACAGCCATCTCATCAATTTTTTCCGGTGGGTGCAGCAGGGCTTTTACCTGGAAACACCCATGGAAAACGATGAGGCGCTCTACTATGCTTACCGCGAGCGCTTCAACAGGCTGGTGAAAAAGGGGGAGGAGGGCTCCCGCGAAGCGGCTGAGCTGTTTTATTACCTGAACCGCACCGGCTACAACGGCCTCTGCCGCTTCAACAAAAAAGGGGAGTTCAATGTTCCTTTTGGAAAGTATAAAAAGATCTCCTATGTGCGGGATTACGGGTCGTACAGAGAAACTTTCCAACAGTGGGAGTTCAGCTCGCTTGACTTTGAGCAGCTCGCTCTGGAGAAAGAGGATTTTATTTACGCCGACCCTCCCTATGATGTGGAATTTACCCATTATTCGAAGGATGGATTCGACTGGGAGGATCAACTTCGCCTGGCCCGGTGGCTGGCGAAACACCCCGGCCCCGTCCTCCTCTCGAATCAGGCCACCCCGCGAATTGTTGAGCTGTATCGCGGCCTGGGGTTTAAACTTTCCTTCCTGGATGCCCCCCGCATGATCAGCTGCACCGGCGACAGAACGCCGGCAAAGGAAGTGCTGGCTAAAAAAGGGCTCTAACGGGAAACCCTTCGGGGCACCTTGCATTCCTGCAGGACAACCTCCTTTGATTTTTCCGGCAGCTCAGAGAGCACCGGTAAAAGCCGCTGAAGCCCGGAGGGGCGCGAATTGCGGGATCACCTTGAAATATTTGAATAATTGTGTTATAAATGTCGAGGCACCGCCTCTGCTCTGCCGGTGCTTATAGGAACCTCTACCTCTCTGCTTTCAGCAACTTGACAGGCGGATAAACAGTGCACGGAAGGTGCAGGGATATTGAAAAGGTACAACCTTCTATTTTATGGAAAAGTGCTGGCATTTATAATGGCGGCATCTATTGTTACATTCACAGCTTTACCGGTAAAAGCGGAGCCCCCTTTGACGCGGGAGGAGAAAGAGTATATAGTCAACAGCGCTGTCCTGAAGGCAGCTTCTATTGACGGCGGCGCACCCCTTCACTACAGGGATTTCCAGGGTGAAATAAGGGGGATCGCCGTTCAGGTACTCGACGAGATAGCGGAGAGGACGGGGCTGGTTTTTGAGTACTATCTGTACGATTCCATAGAGGAAGCCTTTAAAAGCGGCGCCGATATTTATTTTGGCGTTACCCGCCATTACGCATCCCCGGACATGGTTTTATCTGAGCCGTACCTGAAGTCAGAGACAATACTATTTTTCAACTCCAGGGCGGATTCAAATAATCTGGGGGATAAGACATATGCGGCCATAAAGGGGGGTACATTGCCGGAAGGAGTTAACGCAGAGAATACACTTTACTTCAATAACAGGGAAGAGACCATGGCAGCCGTGGAAAAAGGGAAAGCTGACTACGGCTACGGCAATGCCTATTCTGTGGCTTTCTATATACTGCAAAACGGGTATAAAAACATTGTAACTATACCCAGGGGGAAGGAAACAAGGGAATACTGCATGGCTTTTTCGGAAGAAAACAGCATCCTTCTTTCTATCATTAACAAATCAATTGCGGGAATTACTGAAAATCAGATGCAGACTTTGATCCTCGATGTGGCGTCAAAGGTGGATAGAAAAGTGACCTTTCCAGCGGTGATCGATGCTTATGGCAGGGAAATACTGGGCCTGGCCTCCCTGGTGGTGGGCATTTTATTGATCATCACTTTGTCGAATGTACGCGCAAACAGGCAGCTTAAACTGCAAAACAGGAGATACGAATTGCTCTCTCATATCTCCAATGAATTCTTATTTGAGTACCATCCAGAGTCGGACCGTTTAAAGCTGTCCAGGAAGATCAGGAAGGAAATGGGATCAGGGGATAAAGCCCGCCAACTGGGCAGCCTGTTAAAGGATAAATTGCTTGCTGAAAACAAGGGAGAGCAAGACCGGATCATTAAAATTACATCGGGCGAAGGTGAAGCTGGAGCATACCGGATAATTTTTTCAAATATAGAGGATGATCAGGGGAAGATACATTCTTTTATTGGAAAACTCATCGATGTCAGCGAGGAGATGGCTGAAAAAGAGGAGCTTCTGACCATGTCGCAACTGGACGGGCTGACAGGTTTGTGCAATGCTTTGACCACGAGAAAGCTCATCGGCAAGTCCCTGAAAAACAAGGATCTCCATAAAAAAGATGCACTCATCATCATCGATTGCGATAATTTTAAGCAGATCAACGATACTTTTGGGCACTTAAAAGGCGATGAGGTATTGAAAAATATCAGCAGGGAATTGAAGCTGGCATTCAGGCAAAGCGATATCCTTGGTCGTATCGGGGGAGACGAATTTCTGGTGTATATCCGTAATACTCCCTCCATCGATTTTATCCGCTCAAAATGCCGGCAGCTTATCACCACCATCGATAAAACAGATGAAAGTGTTCGGGTTTCCATCAGCATGGGCATAGCAATCCTTGGTAATGAGAGCACCTATGAAGAGCTCTTTATGAAGGCCGATAAAGCCTTGTATGCGGCCAAGAGAAAGGGAGGCGCCGGAATAGTATTTTATGGGGAGCCCTGCTAAAGGCAGGCACGCTGTGATTCAAGCTTCCTCCCGGGCCGTTGTCAATAAGGGCACTTTATTTTGAGCCGCCCGGCAAGGGTGGTCATGACAGTTTGGATATTGAAGAGGCCCCACAGCTCTGTTGCTTCACAGGAACTTACAGGGGAGCCGGCTTGCAGCCGGGCCCCTGCAGGGGAAGACCCGGTAATGTTTTTGTGAGTAACCAAGCAGCTGCTGGAATCCTTCCATGGTAATATTGCTCAGGGCAACGATGTCGGCGCCCGCTGCCCTGGCCTCCTCCGCCAGGTCATCATCTTCAGCACAGGTGAGGACAAACACCTTTATGCCCGGGAAATCCCTCTTTATGCCCGCTATGTACCGGGAAATTCCAGCACCTTTCGGAAAGGCATCCACGATCACCAGATCCGGCCCATGTATTGCACAAAGATCAGCCGCACTGCTTATTTCGGCTGATTGGGCGACAATTTTAATGCCCTCCAGCTCACTTACCATCTTATGCAGCTTATTGCCCGGGGAATCACGGTTAATGATCACCAGGGCTCTCATCCGGCGCCCACTGCGGCGGCTCCCAGCCGGAGCACCTTTTCCAGCATCGCCACATCCCGGACAAAATAATTCGCCAGATGGATGCGCACTGTTTCCGGGCTGCTGTGGATGAAGAGGGTAAATTGCGCCGGCCACTCCTCCAGAAGGGGCCTGAGCCTCTCCAGAGCTGCGCCGCTCTCACCGGGGTTCTGCTCAAAGAGGAGAAAAGCCGATTTCCCCCCTGTTTTCACCAGCTGCGCATTTGCGGGATCCAGGGAGAAGCCTGTTCTGCTGCTGAGATTATCCACGGCTATTTTTTTAACCTGCTGCGGCAGTTTCTCCCATCCCCTGGCGGAAGGGATGCCGCCCAGGGCAAAGGAGGGGCGGGCGCTGTCATCACCGCGCCTGATCCAAACCGTCTCCTTGTTCCATGAATCAGATTCGGAAACAGCCTCATCCTGCGTCATCACCTGCGAGCTCCTCAATGAAAATGAATCGCCCTCAACGGTAAATTCGGTAAACCCGGGCTCCTCTGTTTTTAAACAGTTGTATCCGTGATTCTGGCAGTACTCTGCCAGCTCGCTCTCCCTCTTCCGTTTTTTTGTAACTGTCAAATAGAAGATGGCACCAATGAGCACTCCTGTGCAGAGTATCACAATGGCGCTGATTGTCAGATCGGACATCTCCATCCCTCCCGCTTTTTTTGGCCATATTGCTCCCGCTCTTATGAAACAACGCCGCAGGGGTATTCCCGGGCTGTTGCAACTTCAATGTATCAAAAGAAAGAAGCTGCTGTAATGCGCATTTGATAGTATTTTTATATAACAACTGTTATTTTTGCTCCCGCAAAGAGGGGATAAGAACCATTTTCACCTGAATTCTCCCGGGGTGAAGGGCTTCTGGATGGTCACTTCAATGCCGGCGGCACTAGGGCGGGTCAATGAGCCCGCTGCGCAGCGCATGCGTAACGAGTTGAGCGCGGCTTTTCAAGCCTGTAGCGGCATACATGCGGGATATATAAAGGCGCACCGTTCCATAGGCCAGGAACAGCTCGGCGGCAATTTCTCTGGAGCTTTTTCCCAGGGCAAGGAGCCTCAGGATGCGGATATCCATATCTGAAAATTTTACCGTCGTGAGATCACCGGAGGGGATGGCGGGGAAAATGCGGTACGGCTTTTTGGCGTTGCGGATAAAATGAAGCAGCTCATCCAGCGTTACATTTTTCCACAGAAAGAAATCGGCTCCCGCTTCCTCCGCTGCCTGTACCAGGGCCGCCTCCTCCACGCCCGTCATGATGAGCACCTTGATCTGGGGGAAAAGTTTTTTTATCTGTGCCGTATACTTGATGCCGCTTCCTTCCTTTGTGAAAATATCCATAACCACAACATCGGGGTTATATTTCCTGCAAAGCTCCAGGGCATCGCTGGCTTTCTCCGACAAGGCGGCAACTTCGATATCGCCGCTTTGCTCCAGCGCTTTGGCCAGCGTGCTGCTGAGCAGGCTCTGATCCTCAATGAGCACAACCTTTATCTTCACCCTGCAAGCCCCCCCCCCTGATTCATCGAACCCCTGGGGAATACAACCCTCAATGTAAAAGCGGCTCCCTTCGCATATTGAATCATCCCGCCGGCATGATGAATGCGGCTCTTCATGTCATGCAGGCCCCGGCCCTCAACAATATCCGCCCTTTCATCGAGGCAATCATTTTCTATCTCCAGGCCCGCTCTTTCGCCTTCTTCAAAAAAATGTATCTTAATCTGCCGGGCATAGGCATGGCGCACGGCATTTGCCAGCGCCTCCCTGATCACGGCGCATAAGGCTTCTCTCTCGGGGGAGGAAAAACCTGCCTCCCCGCTGGTTTTGACACTTACTCCAAGCCGCTCATACATGGCGGTGAGCTCCTGCAAAACCAGGGTGAGATCGCAACTGCTTTGGGCGGGCTCCCCGGCAGCGGGCTCCTTGAGAATTTCCCCGATCTCCTCCAGCGTGCCGCTCTCCAGCAGCCCGCCCTCACCGCCCAGAAGGATATCCAGGGACAAACCTGCCAGGGCCAGACGCTGCGACCAGAGGTCATGAGCGGCGCGGCAGAGTCGTTCGCGCTCGCGGGCCCTCTCCTCAATTTCCATGGCTGAGATGATCGCCCTCAGCTTCATGTTGCTCTCCGCCAGCCTTTCATTTTCCCGCTCCACTTTCGAGGAGGTGCGGGCTGTCTCTGTTACATCGGAGAGAGTCAGCTGCGTGAAATATTTTCCGCCCGCCTTGAAGCTGCTGCGCTGAAGAAGGTAGAGGGCTTTTTCCGTGCCCAGCGATCTGCCCCTTTCCAGTTCGCTTATCCTGAGCCGCCCCCTTTCCTGCAGCTTCCTCAGCGCCGCCTCGAATTCATCAATGTGCCCGGCCCTATCCATGCCCAGGGCCCTGCACTTGCTGATGAAAGCAGGATTTGCCTCTACGATCCATCCCCTGCTGTTGGCGACAGAGATGCCGTGGTCTATATGGCGGATAATGTGGGACAGAACACTCCGCGTTATCTCCCTGCGCGAGTAGGCTGCGAAAGAGAGAAGCATCCCGGCGGCGTCGAAGAGCAGCAAAGCGGCTGCAAAAATGGTGAAGGCCGGGGGCAGAAGCCCCGGCAGTTTGCCAACAGGTGGCAGGAAGAGAAGGGGAACAAAGCAGTTTATCAGGGAGGGCTGCAACTCTTCAGGAAAATTTAAGTGGTGCCGCAGCAAGTAATAAAGGTAAAGCAACGCCGGCAGCAGGGATATGTAGCGGTGCAGCCCCCTGATTTCGAGGTAGATTCCGCCTTCCGTGGAGACAAGGGCTGTGATCGCCTCCATGGTCAAAGCAGCCGAGAGGAGGGCCAGCAGACCGTAGAGCAGGCGAATGAAGCGCAGGGCTCTCCTGTTGCGGATCAATTCTCCCGCCTCCAGGGCGACGATTATCTGCAGCGCTGTTGTGGAAAGCAGCACAAAGAAGAGGGCCATACTGAGGGCTGCCGGCATTTCGTACCAGATCATTTTTCGCCCTCCCTGTAAGGGAGATGCAGCCGTATGAGCCGCCCTTCTTCCTCCGCCTCCTCCAAAAGGCTCCCGCCAATTGCGGCGATGGCGCCGGCAAGCTCACCGGGCGGCGCCGCCTCTGCAGTGAAGGGGCGGTCCCCCTCCTGCGAAAGCAAAGCGTTCAGGTTAACACCCTGCTCGCCCGCCTCCAGGCGGCAGATTAGCGATGCCCCCGGCAAATGAAAAGCATGGAGGCAGATGGAGTCAATGGAGTGGAGCAGCGGCGGCACAATGGAGGGCGGGCAGAAGCCCCGGACAGCGCAGGTGATGACTCCGTCAAGGCCCATCCGCTGCCCATCCCTTATTACGCCGGCGGCGTAACTTTCTATGAGCTCCGCCGGTAGAATGGGGTGCGTCTCCAGGCTGCGGATGATAAAGCGGAGCCGCTGCTGGCAGATACAGAGCAGGAAGCGGGTGCGGCGCAGCAGCGCATGATCCTGCTCTCCCGCCTCAGCACCGGTGAGCAGTCCCAGCTGATGCTGTATCTCCTCCAGCTTCTCCCTGAAAAGCTTATCCATCTGCAGGGAGTATCTTTCCTGCTCCAGTCTGCCTGTCAGGCTGCGGCTTTCCCCTGCCTGGCGCATAAGAATTTCTTGCGCCGCCCTCAATTTTATCTGCGTCTCTTCCAGGGAGCGCTCCAGCTGCTTGATCTCGGTAATATCCTCCAGCAGCAGCGCCCGGCCCTGATCCAGCCTGTAGCCATGGGGTTTGAAGAGACGCCTCCTCCACGGGATGACAGGGGTCTCTTCCAGTTCCAGCCCGGGGTCGGGGAGCAGAGCCCCCTCCGCCTGCAGCGATTGCATTACCCTGTTGCGATACACTGTTTGTCCGCCGCTGTCATATATGGAGATGGCATAAGGTGAATTCTGAAAGAGCGGCAGCTCCAGGAGTGAAGCCCCCATGAAACGCTCCCGCTGGGCTGCGGCATTGAATACGAGAAAAAGTATGGCCACAGTGGTGGGGATATCCAGGTCCAGTATATGTTTCACCCCGGCGATATAAAGTAACTGGTAGGCCAGCAGCGCGAGAAATAATATTCCCGCGTACAACAGGCGCCGTTTTTGCTGCCGCGTCCACTCCTTGCTTGTGAGCAGCGCCAGTCCGGCAAGGCAGAGGAGAAAAATCCATAGCAGCGATAGATAATAGCCCCATCCGTTAACATACTGATCAGTCCAGTAAGCAGCTTCACCGGCGGTGTAGACAAAAACAAGGCGGTGGAGATCATTGGTGAAAACAAAAACTGTCAAGAGGGAGGCGCCGCCAAAAAGCGCAGCCAGGCTCTTCGGCGAAGGGAGCCTGTTGTGCTTGTTTACATAACACATGCTAAACCAGCATACCGGGAGTAGGTGTCGCGGAATGTATGTTGCAAACCAGCAGTAACGCGTCAGATCGGGGGTGGTCACCAGGTTTTTTAACAGCCCCAAAAGCATCCAGAGCAGCACAAAGAGCATGCTTAAAAAACTTGTTGCCCGGAAAGGCCCGCGGGGGATGCGCCGGAGAATCCGCTGTGCGGCGATGCAAAAGAGGAGCAGGATGGCGCTCTGCAGCAGCAGCCGCTCCTGCAGCGATGCCGGGCCGTAGCGTTTTACCGCGAGAACGGCGCGGCGGAAAGCGGGATTGTAGCTGAGCCGCGCCCTGTCCCAGGCCGACAGGTCCACCGGGCCGGCCGGGGGTGAGAAGCCGGCCTCTCTCAAAGCCTGCTGCCCTGCTGTAGAGAGCAGGTATGTTTTCACCGGCTCCAACTTTTTCTGCCCCTCCCGATCCCCGGCAAACACAAGACCGCAGTCCACCGTAAAGGGGCCCTCTTCGGGGATGATTATATCCCAATCAGGGGAGCTCCGCTGCAGTGCGGCAGCCTGGTAATCCCAGAGGATCACGGCGTCATGCTCCGCCAGGCGCCGGGGATCAAACATGGCCCGGTAATCGCGGGAGTGGTATTGATCCTGGCGGTTCAGGCGGTTTTGCCGCTGCAGCGAGGCGTATGCGCCAACGGCCGGCTGGAGATCGCCTTCCGCCGCCCCCAGGCCCCGCGCCAGGGCGATGGCGGCCAGCCGCCCCCCTTCGGTGCCGTGGTGGGGCGGCAGCACTACAGCTTTGCTCTCCAGGAGCGTACGCCAGCCTGTGACCGCCCCGGCGGAGTTGCCCCGGCGGTTCAGGGCGATGACGATGGTGGTCCTGTACAGCGGCAGGTAGCTGCCTGCCGTTCCCGGCCTTTCATAATGGCGCGCCTGCGAGCCGAAGACCAGGGCCGCACCGTTCAATCCCGGCAGCCGCTGCCCCAGCTGGTAGGGGTTCAGGCGCTCCATGGTGTCGCCGGCATGGGGACCGATGATC
>MTBK01105960.1_pt1 | contig 11050 bp, 6 predicted proteins | sample 1535981 | NCBI WGS metagenome assembly MTBK01 (sample SAMN06109225, study PRJNA356200) | anaerobic digester metagenome | isolation source: biogas reactors fed with pig manure or primary and secondary sludge | place: Spain | collected 2016-06-30 | reverse complement strand
GTGGAGCCGGTACTTGAGGAGCGTCCGCCGGAGCTCCTTCTGTACCAGCCGCTCGCCCTGCGAGGTATGCTGCCAGTCGGGGAACCGCACTTTCTTCACGATCTCGTCGATATCGGTCACGATCCGCTCGACAATGATGTGGGTGGCTTTGTTCTTTGCCTCGTTGAAGAGCTCGGTGAGCGCTTCCCTGGCCCGGTCGCGCTCCTCCTCCGGGTCGGTCTCCCGTTCGGCCTCGACGACGTCTCTTGCCACCTGAGATTCTTCACTGCTTCTCCAAGGATCTCCAGATTGCGGATGACTGCATCCTGTGTCTTGATGTCGAGGATGAACTCGCGGGACGTCATCTCTGAGGTATACAACAGGATACGCTCGACGGATCCAGAGATGTCAGCACAGAGAAGGTAGATATCCGATCGTTCAGGCATAGGCGACCTCAGCAGCCACCCGTTCCCGTATGAGGGGTTTGAGAGCATCGGGAGTCACCAGGTCAACGGGGGCGCCGAGATGCACCGAGAGATACTCTTCGAGCTCAAGGAAGGTGAAGAACCCGACTGGCCGGAAAAACTCGACAAGGATGTCGATGTCGCTCGCTTCGGTCTGCTCGCCGCGAGCAACCGACCCAAAGATGCCGATCCGGCTGACCGAGAATCGTGTGGCGATATCATCTTTGAGGTGTCGCAGGGGGTAGCGTTTCAGATCTTCTGTAATTTGTCTGAGCCCTGTCTCCTTCCCTGATCATTCCTCTTCCATGGACAAATATCTTCTGCCACTGATCCACTCCTCGTTGATGTCCATCAGGATGGAACCAACCAACCGGAGGAGCGATTCATCATTCGGGAACACCCCTACCACCCTGGTTCTCCGCTTCAATTCCCTGTTGACCCGCTCAAGCATGTTTGTAGTCCGTATCCTCTTCCAGTGCTCTTTCGGGAAAGCGGTATAACTTATGAGGCCAGGAAGGAATCGCTCGATGGTGTTGGCTGGTTTCCGATATCCCATGGTGTTCAGGTTATCCGCAACAGCCTGGAGTCTTTGCTCGTCTCCGTATGCTTCCCTCATCCATTCAGCGACCTCTTTCTGGAGTTTTTTGGGAATATTCCTCAGAACAGCGCGTGTGCAATGAACCTGACACATCTGCCAGGATGCACCAAGGAAGGCGGCTTCAGCCGCCTTCTGGATGCCAGTGTGGCCATCTGAAACGACCAGTTGAACCCCGGTGAGTCCTCGTTCTTTGAGTTCCTCAAACTGTCCTGCCCAGAATGCTTCATTCTCGCAGTCGGTGACGTTTGCACCCAGAATCTCCCGATAACCATCTGCACGCACTCCAGAAGCCACCAGAACTGCCTTGGTGACGTATCGCGCGCCGTCCCGGACCTTGTAATACGATGCATCTACAAAGAGATACGGAATTGGTTCCTCAATTGGTCGCGTAAAGAATGCTTGAACTTGTTCATCAAGATCCTTAGCCATCCGGGAGACCGAGGCAGAAGAGAGCTGTTCGACACCCAGATGGGCAACAATCTCCTGAATTCGCCGGGTCGAAACTCCCTGAAGATATGATTCGGCAACAGCATTCAGTAAAGCCTTTTCAACCCGGGAATATCGTCCGAAAACTTGTGTCTCGAAGGGAAATTCACGAAACTGAGGTTTCTGGAGAGTCAACTCGCCGTGTCGGGTCTTGAGAGTTCGATTCTTGTAGCCGTTCCGGTGAGCTTTTCGAGTAGCGGTTCGCTCATAGTGGGCAGCACCTGCCTGCTGGAGTGCTTCCTGAAGCATCACCTGGTTGAGGAACCAGGTGATGAGATTCTTCATGCCCTCTTCTTGATCGCAAAGGTAATCTGCGATAACGTCATAGGGATCCATGGCCCTGTTTCTCCTTAGTGTTAATTTAGGTTGGATCCAGGGCCATTTCAATTTTACAGAAAATTCGTTACGCTACCAACGATTCCTCTTTTACGAAGTCAAACACTGTGAAGGTCCCGTCACTGTGCATATGGTGGGTGCCTATCAAACCAGGCAAAAATTTTGGTTCGATCTCGTAGCAAGGTATTTCGCAGTAGCTGTCCATATCGAGTTTTGCTATCTTAGCAATAGACATTGCAGCTCCGTACATGTCGAATCCCTGCTTTTGCCTGACGCGATAGATTGCCCCGCTCTCATCTCTTAAAATTCCGCCATTTCTTCCAAATTCAACTGAAAAACAGACAGGATTCTTCGGATGTGGGTGCCAGTCTTTACTCAGTGGGCTATCCGCACTAAACGCGCATAGTTGCCAGTACTCATGTGTTCCACTGGGGGCGATGTTTGTGAGCATCCACCACCTGCCTGAGTGCTCGAAGACCATAGTATCTACTGCAGAAACACCTCTCATGATATCATAGAGATACTCCCATTTGTGGGGAAATTGAATGCATCTGTATAGCCTGATAGCCTCTGCTTCATAACTTTCTGGAACCATATATAAATCGCCCTCGTGTTCGAAGACGTAAGGAAATGAGAGGTGAAATTCTTCTTCAATGATATTGGATACGAGTTTATAGGATCCGTCTGGAAGGATCATTATTGCCGAAACTGTTCCTCGCCTATTAGAATAGTGGTAATCTTCAACAAAAATAGCAGTTCCATTTGCACGGGTTACCACAAATGGATCCGCAAAGAATCTCCTCTTTGGGTTTTTTATTGTCACCACTTTCGGGGAATTTGCGCTCATCCAATCTGACATGATGTATGCTACTGACCACCGTGTGTGACGTCTCAAGATCCATTGCTTTAAGTAGGAGGAAGCAATCGCAGGATATGTCTGGATAAAATAGTTCAGAGTTGTGGTAAATTCTGGAATTTCTAAAGGCGTACTAAAGTAGGTGCCTTTTTGAGAAAAAGGCGGGAGATATCCTGTTTCAGCGTAATCCCGTACTACCTGCGCCATAAAATGACTTGCTACCTGGTAGAGATTCGCCAGATTGCATGCATAGAGTGGCTTAGTGGCTATTTCACCCCTGAAAATTATACCCCCCTCAGCATGTTTTTCGTTTAAGATCTGTATAACGAAACCCGTTGCTGGTCTCTTGAAGTAGACTTCGTAAAATCCCAGCGAATCTCCGTGGTTCCATTGGTTATCAATGCGATGGAAAGATATGATCCCTTTTCTAGTGGCACTGAGAATATCGCCCTGAAAGATTCCTTTCGCATTACCTCGTAAGATCAAATCAAGGTCAGCTGCTTTTATTTTTTGAATATCAGCGTCACTGTATGAGACTGGAGTCGCTTTTTTTGAACAACCTGTTTTTGAGAGTACGGGGGTGATCAAGATCTTATCTGTAAAGATTTCAGCATCTAGATCAACATTAAGAAAGTGTTCGCAGGTTTGTGTAGATGCTGTGAATATTTTTCGTTCTAAAGACATACAAACCTTAAAAATGGCATCATTAACAGACTTGCGAATGCTATTATCCTGAGTGTTTTGCGTAACTCTACCAACTAGATCGGTCTCTCTACGAGTATTATTTAGCAAGAGGCACAATGCAATATTTGATCCTTCTGCTAAATCGTTAAGTAAATCAAAAAAATACGATGAACATTCCAGACTATCCATCAACACGCCTATTCTAACCTTTTTCAATTCCTTCACCACGTTTGGCAACGCCACAAATCATCTGTAGTTTATTGAGCTCTATCTTCCTGCACGATCATTCCTGCATGGCCAGAATGCCTTCCACCGGGTTCCGCTCCTTGTTTATACCCTCAACATCGGATCCAATCAACCGATGGGATGATTCTTCATCCGGGAACACCTCACCCCCCCGACTAACCGTTTTAGTTCCCAGCCAATCTTATAATGTTGGTGGTTCGAACTTGTTTCGAGAACTTCTTTTGGCGCATACAGACCAGATCACTGGGATTTCAAAGGAGGTGCGTGATCTCGCGAAGAAGCTGGAGGTGGAGCTCCGATTTCCTGGGTAAAGGAACAGCTTAGGATCTACCATTTAGGTGATATTTAATGCAGAGAATTTCGAATAACCCCCTTTCCAAAGTACTTTATAGTTCCCGATCGATCTCGTCTCATGAGTACATTCACCAGCTTCATCAACCAGTGCGAATATTCCTTCCTTGCTGCCTTAGGTGGCCGATCAGGCGAGATCCGAGATCTGATCGGTTGGGAGGCTTTCTGCCTGCTTTTCGCCGATCTTTATACGAACAACACCGATAAAGGCGGCCGTCCAAACTGTGACGTTGTCCTCATGATCCGACTGCTGGTGCTACAGCAGTGGTATGGGCTATCTGATCCCGAACTGGAACATCTGGTAACGGATCGGATCTCGCTCCGGCACTTCCCGGACTATCCAGAGACCATTCCAGATCGGTCAACAATCTGGCTGTTTCGTGAGTGCCTGGCGCAAACCGGCAAAGATATTGTAATCCTGGAGGAGTTTCAGCGACAACTTGAAGTTCAGGGTCTCGCGATCAAGCGTGATGTCATTCGGGATGCAACTTTTATCGCTGCTGATTCCGGATATGCCCCCGCAGACACCCCCCCGGGAGACCATGCCTGGACGCGGTGGAATCGTGATAGAGCCCGGGTAAAGACGAGATCAAAGTCACGGTTTGGGCATAAACTCCATATCCTCATGGATAAGGACTACCCGCTCAGCCGTCGGATCGAGACGACGACCGCATCATTGCATGCTGGCAGGATTGATCTCTCCCAGAAAAGAGAGACCGCCTACCGGGATAAAGGATATTTTGGTATGAATCCCCGGGCATCCATGGGTAAGATCATGCATCGGGCGGTCTGTGGTCATCCTCTCTCGATTGAGGAGAAACAGAAAGCCATCAGTAGAACTCGATCTCTGGTGAAACACCTCTTCGCTATGATAAAGCGGGTGTTCCATACAGGTCACCTCATGGCCATCGCCCTGGCTGGAATTTGGGTCAAAAACACTTTCTCCTGCATAAATTTTGATCTCAAGCAGCTGTTGGTTCTCCAGCGGCAACCGGTGTAGTGGGAGATCTCGAAAGATCCCCCGGAAAAAGGACGTATCAATGAACAAAGGTGGTCAAGAAGATGTGCCTCAGTCATGAGATGGGTGGGTCGGTGGTAAATCCCTGTAACCGAATTAAAATCAATTTCCTTCGATATAATCGATCATATATTAGAAAAGGCATATTTAAAATGGAAAACAAAGTAGATCATGTTATATAATAGAACTATAATATGGTTTAAACGTCGGAGTGTATCTGCTTCGACATTTAACTCAAGGAGGTATGTGGTTGAGCCATCCTATCAATGGAATACAGGGAGACAACGAAAAGAACAGTGTTACAAGCCGGAAGGTGCTGATGCTCCTCCTGGGGTGCATTGCAATCGGTTGCGTCGTGCAGGCTGGTAGCGCCCTAGTCATCGCTGCAAGCGATAGCTCTGCGGCCTCCAAGGCTCAAGCAGATTATATCTGCGATGGCGTCGACGATCAAATTGAGATTCAGGCGGCACTTAATAGATTAACGTCCGGTGGAACGGTTCACCTTGCAGCAGGTACATATTACTGCACAGGTCCCATCGCCCCGCCGGCACATAGCACACTGAAAGGCGACGGACCGGATGCAACATTTATTAAATGTACTGGAAGTTCGTACATCCGGGCACATGCTGAGTATGTGACATTCGAAGGTTTTCATGTGGAAGGATCCAAATTTAGCGTTCATAATTGGTATGCAGTGATCCATATTGAGTCGAGCAATGTTGCGGTTCGCGATGTAACAGTTACTGGAGACAATACCCCGCAAGCAGCGTTTCTGGTGCGTTCAACTGGCCGCGACAACAAAAACATTGCGAATGTTGAATTTACCCGCTGTATAGCGGATTATCCTGACACATGGGGATTCAGACACGATGCATATGAAACAGATCACTATAAACTTCAAACAAACATCACTTATACAGATTGTGAGGCACACGGTTGTGCACTAAAAACAGACTGTCATATGTGGGCACCTGGATTCACTTTTAACGAGGTGGGGGTAGAGGTTGATGGATTGACCGTGACCGGATGCACCGCGACGTACAACCGAGAATCTGGGTTTCATATCGAACCGATGACCCGGGTAACCAATGCGGTGTTTGTGAATTGCTATTCGGCATACAACGGACAAAAACCTTATTCTGATATTGTAAGCCCGCCTTTGAACTATGAGGGGCCACTTTACTTTGGCGGCGGATACTATTTCCCGCGCATGAATAACGTCTTGATTGAAAATTGTGTGGCGTACAGAAACTCTCAGTGGGGTTTCTTCTTTAACCAGCCAATCGGGGTGACAGTGAAGAATTGCGCTGCTATAGAAACTGGATATGACAGAGTCGCCGCGGATGGTATTATACCGCGTGATTACGGTATTCTGATCTGTGGACCCGGCCAGGATATAGCGATCACCGATTGCTTGAGCCTCAATTCAAATGGACATGGATTATGGGTCACTGGAGTAAGTACAGGTGTTAAGGTAAAAAACTTCTCTCTAGAAAATCCAGCAGGGTTTGACGGGGTTGGCGCATTGTTAGGGCATATGTCGATATATCGCGGACTTGCAGACTCAGAGTTTGAAATCCATTCATCAGGCAACAGTCCGGGGTTAACGAATATGATAAGAATGAATGACGGGCAGGGTGTGAGACTCACCGGCAGCGTAGCTTCGGATATCAAGGTTCCAATCCTGATCGCTGGCAGTGCAACCGGTAACGCTCTGGTAGAGGGTGTTGTAACCTACTCAAATACGCTTCCAGAAGGATCGACTGGGATTGCAGTAGCTCCCGAGGTCCGCGCGGGTGCGGTCACGATTCATGATTGCCGAGTCGCGCGGCCGCTGGTGGAGCCAGCACCAACGCCAACATCAAGACCAACTCTGACACCAAAGCCTACACCGACACCAGCGCCAACTCTGGAGCCGGCCCAGAAACCCTACAAGGATCATACGCTGCCTGGCCGCATCAATTTCATTGACTTTGACTACGGCGGGGAAGGTGTCGCGTATCATGACACTGATACGGGCAACCAGGGTGGCTACACATACCGCACTGATGGTGCTGATGTAGATATCGGCGAACGAGATGGTGTCGATGTGCCGGTCATTGCTCACACCTACGCCGGGGAATGGCTCAAGTACTCTCAGGTGCAGGTAGGTACAACGGGAACCTATGATGCCACGTTCTATACCAGCACCACCGAAGATGACAAGTTCTTCTCGGTGCTGGTAGATGGGGAGAAGGTCGCTACGATCAACGCCCCAAACACCGGCAGCTGGTTTGCATTTGCCCCAACCACGGTGCAGATACCACTCACCGCTGGTGAGCACACGCTACAGATATTCATGGATACCGGCTGGGCAGACATGGCGTATGTTGACTTCAAGCCCGCCTCTGTTCCCTCCGAGAAGCCGGATCTTGTGGTGACCAGAATCGCCTGGAGCCCTGCAGATCCAGTATCTGGGGATGCAGTAACGTTCCAGGCGACGATCAAGAACCAGGGGAGTGCCCCCACACCCGCAGGCGTGAACCATAGGGTTCTCTTCACTGTCGATGATGGCGCTGCCGGCCCCGGCATCTGGGCAGATGGTTATACCTCGTCAATCGCTCCGGGTTCCTGGGTGACCGTGACCGCGAATGGCGGTTCAGCAGGTGCAACCTGGGAAGCGGTCGAGGGAACCCACACTATAACAGCTCAAGTTGATGGTATCGATCAGATCGCCGAGAACGATGAGAGCAACAATGCCATGAGAAAGGAGATCACCATCAGAAGCCAGCCCGCTCCCATCAGGGGCGATCTCAACGGAGATGGTAATGTTGACTGGGCTGATGTAATGATCATCGCTGAGATGGTGCAGGGGAAAGTCATCCCCACTGAGGCTGCTGACTTCAATGGAGACGCCACTGTGGACTGGAGTGACGTTGCCCTGCTCTTCGACTTCTTCCTCGGCAGGATATCTTCCCTATAGTGCTTGTATCAGGAGTGGGGCTACCCCCCGCTTCCTGCCTTGTTCTGCCTGCTATAGCACGATGATCAGATTGAAAAACCATCACGTGGGTAATTGAGCTCTCATAGGGCTAATACAGCACATCTGGGTAGTAGACCCTTGCCCCTCCGTTACTATAGATAGCGTTTAGTTTATCATGAAGATCAGGTATTTCAATAAACTGCGTCAACGGCATGGTACCTATAAGACGAGTCACGGCGATGTGTTCGTGGAGGATATTGTGTTGACCAATGTACGTATAGCATTCTGCATCGTCAAAGACAACTGTTTGAATGTCATGACAGGCAACTCGCCCGACAAAACCGGACAAAAGTAGCCCTCTATACGTATCAGCAGCCACGGGATTGCCGTCTTTTGCGTCAGATAGCCAATGAGCCCCGCGAACCTCTTTTTCGTTAAATACCGGGAAATCTACTGAATTATTTAAAGCAAAATTTGACACTTCATGGCCAACTTCAAAGGCCCATCCATTGTTGAATAATAAAAATACCCCTAAGAATATGGCAATAATGTGCAGGGTAGGTTTACGAGGGGGAGAAAGACCCTTTAACCTGGAGATTAGTGCAAGCCCCCCTATGATACCAAAAGGTGCCAACAAGATAAGGCTGATCTGGTACAGCCGAGATGTATTGAGCGCACTTGCGAAGTATGGGAGTGCCACTCCCCCGATACAGACCCCTAACGCGCCACATGACAGAAGAAGATATTGAACGTCAAATTTAGCCCACTCTCGACGTTTTAAAACTGTAACAGCAAAGCCAAGGATAATAAAGATGATCGTCAGCAAGTGTAAATATTTGGTGACCTCACGTAGTGGTGTAGCCGTCTCACTCATGATTGTTGCTATGCCCTGCACAGCGTCGGGATTAAAAAGTTCGGAAAAAATGCTCTCCATCAGTGAATGAACAAGATATACAATGGATTCGAAAGATGATGAACTTGCCATATAGATATACCAGACCAGTAAAAACAGGCCATACCAGATAACAAAACGTGGAGACATTATATGTGATTTGAAGTTTGCTTCTTGCAGCGCTAACCCGGTAAAACGACCCGTCCTTTTCCGAATCCAATTCAAAAACCAGTTAGCGTGATTCAGGATGCCAACGTAGTATTCTACGACTATGATAACTAACGCTATGATTAAAAGAATCATGAAAATATACGAGAGTCCATAGTGGGAGACTATAAGAGATACAGCAAAGGTCAGGAGGAGGACCGATCTCTGATGATTCGATAAACCCCGGTCAATCATCGAAAGAAGGATCAGGACAAGAAAGAGTTCAGCAACTTCTTGCCTGGCCAGGGAGATCATCTCAGTGTAATAAACAAAAATGGACATAAAGAAAAAGCAGGCTAAAAACGAAATTTTTTCATTGGTCTGCTTCCGAAAGACCTCATAGAGTCCAAGTGGAACAAGTGCGAGGAAGAGTGGATAAATTACCTTAAATACCCATTCCACTCCAATCCCAAGAAGAATTGAATAGGTTGGTGCAAGCGTCATGAGGCTCAACATAGCATTACAGTTGTCGTAGGTAGCGGTATCCCAGATAGAGTTCTGGATCACAAGGTTAGTCAGATAGTACTCGTACTGAATGTCCCACCCCCATATATGCGTAGATATCAGCGCTGTGTGGTAAAGAAGCGTGATCGCAAGAGAAAAAATAGCGTAGGGGTAATATTTTTCAGGGATAAATCGAGTGTATACGATCGCCACTGGCACGAGAGCGATGATCAGAAGGAGGATCATCTGAATGGTGTTGATACCATAAGAGTTCATGAGATACGTTCCGGCGATCGCACCGAAGGGGAGGAGGGATAGTGCCAGTATAGGTCGGGAGAAGATATTATGGAGATTTATCGATGTTGATATGAATGAGCTTTGACCCCTATCCCCTGCTCGAGGGTGCAGAGTTCTATGAAGATTTGTCGATACCGGTATCGTAAAATCCCAGTTTCTAAACCATGCGAGAAGACACAGAAGTCCAATGAGGATGCTGATGGTGGTTGCCAACGGCCAGAGAGCGAACGGACGGAAAATACCAAAGAATGGGTAGGCTATGTTCATAAAAAAACCAGTGAACATCAGCGCGGTGAGGGAGAGTCCGGCAGCATAAACGGTTGTTCTGACAGCTCCGAGGTGATGGATCCGAAGAATTCGAAGGATGAGGATGCCAGGAACAAAAGTTAGGAGGAGGAAGCCTGTGAGCTGCCTGAGGAGAGGGAGGGAAAGGCCAAAGGTGTCAAGGAATATTGAACCCCAGAAAGCAAGGAGGAGAGATAGTATTAGTACAAATGAGCGCCTGATGTCCCAATCACTTAACCGGAGAGCATTATTCGCTGCCATGCCCAGAACCATGAGGAATCCCTTTTAGTCGCTGCCTGTCATCGATATTCTCCGCCCGGTGAGCAGTGATGAAGAAGGAACATCTTGCAGTGGAGCTCAGCTTCTGAAGGAAGGTGCCCTTTTTCTGGGTTATTGCAAGATCCTGTTCCATCGCGCCTGCAATGGTATTCTCGGTAACGAAGATCTTCTCTCCGGGGATCCCCTCGTCTAGAGGGTTTTCCTCTGCTGTCTTGGTCGGTGAAAAAGGCACGTCGGGGATACGATCTGCAATAATCCGGTTACCCTTTCCCATCATTCGCTGATCAAGGATCAGGAAGCCAGCTTCCCCATGAGCGATCTTGATATGGAGCTCCAGCACGGCGAGGGCACCCGTGAGGACCGCGTTCGTATCTCCATGGACGAGAACAACCCGTGGCTTTTTCTCCAATAGGACCTTCTCGATACCGGTCATGATCTCGTTGATCTGTTCGGTATGGATCCCTGAGTCGATGTCGCGGCTATACTCTGATTGAAGGGGTTTGAAATCCTTGAGGAAAGCCCGGTCCGTCACGTAAGAGGAATGCCGGCCAATGTGGAGAGTGAAACAGTCTTCACCCGGGGTCTCACCGATCAGGGCTATTGGGGACATTTTGGTGGTTTCGGAACGGGTGTTGAGGATAATTGTGTTCATGGGTGATTTACCCC
>MTBK01006597.1_pt1 | contig 11066 bp, 7 predicted proteins | sample 1535981 | NCBI WGS metagenome assembly MTBK01 (sample SAMN06109225, study PRJNA356200) | anaerobic digester metagenome | isolation source: biogas reactors fed with pig manure or primary and secondary sludge | place: Spain | collected 2016-06-30 | reverse complement strand
TACGATGTCGTTTTCCTTCAATATGATATCCCCGCTGCTGTCGCCGCTCAACAGGTAATCGTACACATCCACTTGTTTTTCCAGCTGGCCCTTGCGGAATACCTTCACGTTGCGCAAACTTCCTATGTCGTTGATCCCGCCGGCCGAATACAATGCATGAAAGACCGAGGCAAAGGAGCTGAGCGTGTAGGTGCCCGGCAAGGCAACCTCGCCCATGATGTTGACCTTGATGCTGCGAACGTTCCCTACGGAAGTCTTGATGAAGGTGCGCGGGTGTGCGGAGCGCAGATCGGAATAGATCCGGCCGAAGGCCGTTTTGATCTTGGCCGAGGCTTCCTTGATGTCCATTCCCTGCAGGTAGATGGGGCCGATGTTGGTTACGTTGATGTACCCGTCCGGGCTGATCTCCTGGCGTACGGTCAGTTCGCTGTTTCCCCAGATATCTATGATGACTTCGTCCCCCGCTCCCAATTCGTAATTTTCAGGGGTGGGCATGTTCATGTTGGGCTGAAAGGTCAGGTTTTTGGAAGCAAACAGGTTTTTGCCGAAAACCGATATTGGCCCGCGCGAAGGCGTTTCCTGCACTACAATGACTTCCGGTTCCACAGGTTCCGAAAGTTCCCGGGTGCGGCTTTCCGTATTCACAACCGTTCCGGTTTGGGTGGCGCCCTGTGCCTGGTAATCCGCATAGATCCGCTCGGCCTGTTCCCTTGTAACGCCTTTGGCGGCCAGTTCTGTAAGAATCTGTTGCTGAGAAGCTCCCGTAGCCTGCATACGGCGCACCTCGTTGATGACCTGTTGGTCTGTCAATTGTCCGTATGCAATGACTGCTGTGCAAAGCAGCAAGACGGTTGTAGTTAATAGGGTCTTAAATATGTTCATGACTCATGATTTTTTCAATGTTCACCACTTACCTATAGCTTTCAAAAGTAAGACAATTTCTTTAAATATTTTTTCTACAGATTCCAGTGCCTTAGGTACGCTGTTCATACGCGTAACGCGTGCCCGGATAATCCGTGACAGTTCTGTGATTTCTTCTGTGAGGGCTTCCTGGTCTTTGATCAACTGCTTTTGTTTTTGCGCAATCAACAGCCGCTCCAAATCCCGTAGAGCCACAGCCGACAATTCCAACGTGTTCCGTTCTTCAGAAGGCAGGTCCTGTTCCAGCCGTTGCCGATCTATATCATACAACGCTTGACGGATATCCTCCAGCGTTTGTTCCGGTATGTCTTGTTTCATCCTCATGGTGTTTCAACTTTCAATAGGTTGAGCAATGTCTGCACTTCCAATGCGATGGTATTTAATTCTATCAATTCCTGATTGGAATGCGTGGCTGTTTGTCGGGTTTCCAATTCTTTCAGCAATTTGTTATGCGCCCTCTTTAAACTTTGTAGTCCGGTTACACAACGGTCCCTTACTTTTGTGGCTGCTGCCAAATTGCCTTTCAATTGAAGGTAAACTCTGTCGTTTTCCAACAGGGGCAACTGCCCGCTGTTTTCTACGCGTTGCAAGTACGCCAGATAATTGTCTTGTAAGCCTTTTTGTTCGTTTATAATCAGTTCGTTTACTGCTTCTTTTTTCAGCAATACCACCAACGCATCTACGCATTGTGATACCAGTGTATCCCCGGCCGTCACAAACTCTTTCACAGCTTGCGCTTGCCGCGTTTTCATGTAACTCTCGCTTAAGTACCCCACGTATTTTCCACTCAATTTAGCTATTCCCATGGGAATGTCTTCTTCTAGCCAATCCAGACTGTTAAACGTCAACAGCAAAGAGTCCAGGTTCCGCCCCATGGCCCGCATACGCGTGCCGTGCTGTTTCCAGCGGTCGGGATGGCTGATACTGCGCAAAGCCCGCAAGTAACTGTTCAGGGCCGTAACGTACACGTCTGTTTTGGGGCCCAACTTCTCATCGTCTGCTACGGCCTGTGCCAAGGCATTGATTTCTTGATAACGCGCTTGCGCTCCGGTTAGCGATGCTGCATACAGCAACCCACGCTCCGTACGTACGGCTGCCAGCTCTTTAAACAAAACCGACGGCGCTGCCGCCACGCTATCGCCCGCTACGGCCAGTCCGTTCACCAGCTTTACTTGCGATTCCGTAAGTACGGCACAGCCGTAGCAAGTAACCAGCAACAGAAAAACGGTTAATTTTCTCGTAATTTTCATATAGCTATTTCATCCTAAAAACAAAGCACAATGTACTGCTGTAACTTTAGGAGATACGTGTTTGGTTTCAGGGTCATTAGATAATACAAAGCTATGGATTAACGGTTTGTCCAGTATTTCTTCTAGCCCTGTAAAATGCCTCGCATCATTTTTAGTTACCTTATCAGTCATTTTTATTTCAAACGCAACGTAACCTTCACCCAATTCTAGTAATAAGTCAATTTCTCTCCCTCCCTGGATACGCAAATGGTGAACATGGGCAGGAATTTGCAACGCGTTCAGCTGTTTGTATATCTCTGCAACAACCAAACTTTCAAATTCATACCCGGTAATTCCGCCACGTTTATGCAAAACAGCCTGCAAAACGCCGTTGTCCAAGTAATGCACTTTAGGGGCCTTCATCAGTCGCTTTGTCTTATTTCTGCTCCAGGCAGGTAACGTAAGGGTCTGGTAACTAACCTCCAGGTAGTGAATATAACGCTGTGCCGTCTTAACACTCACTCCGGTATGGTTAGCCAGGGAAGAAGCATTGATTACCCTTCCGGTTTGCGTAGCAAGAACACGCTGCAATTTGACAAACGGTTCCAGATCCCTGAACAATGCAAGGTCTCTTACATCTCTTTCAAGATAAGTTCGTACGTATTGCTGCAACCATATATAACGTTCTTCGTCTGTGAGCGTAGTATCTGTTAATGCCGGATAACCGCCAAATTTCATATAATAGTTCCATGCTTCTTGCTTTTCCGGCATCTCTTTATCCAGAAGAAAAGAGGGTATAACGTTTATCGTATGCTCGGGATCTGCTATAAAACGCTGAAACAAGGAGGGTTTTACTTTTTTCTCTAGTCCATTAGTTTTCAGCTCAGGAAGTGTAAGCGGATACATCTCTACAATTACACAACGTCCTGCAAGGCTTTCTCTGACTTTGGATAAAAGCAACAATTGACTTGATCCCAACAACACATAACGCGGCTCCTGCCATTGATCATAGACTGCTTTAATGCTTTCAATTAAAACGGGCTCTTTTTGCACTTCATCCAGAATGGCCTGCGGATACATCTTCTGCCATTGAGCCGCCGTAAGTTTCAAAAAAGCACCAACAGTTACAGGGTCTTCAATAGTGATGTATTCATAATCCGGAAACAGATGCCTTGCCAATGTGGTTTTTCCCGTTTGACGGGCACCGGTAAACACAATAATACGTCCGGTTTTACCGGCCGCTATATTTGAAATATAAGAGGAAAGGTGCCTTGCCTTCATGTTTTTTTCTTTTTACTCCAAATATAACTGTATTTTTTGGAACACCATTCCAAATTTGACTGTATTATGTGCCTACACATCGTAAACCTCGTACACCGAGTTATGACTCTTAAATTCCGGTACATATTTTTTTAACAATTGTACCGTTTCTTCTGCGTCCATTTCTTTGGCACAAGCGACCACTGCCAACGCGGCTTTGTTCACTGCTGCGTAATTATTGGAGCGTACCTGCGCAATGCGGATGTGCGGGTGGACCGTAGCCGTAGAGTTTTCCTCGGTACTTAGTACTTCTTCGTACAGCTTTTCTCCCGGGCGCAAGCCCGTCTCTATAATCTCAATTTCTTCGCCCGGGGTAAACCCGGCCAGGCGTATCATACGCTCGGCCATATCCCATATGCGGATGGGTTCTCCCATATCAAAGACCATAATCTCGTTATCTGTACTTATGGTGGCCGCTTCCATAATCAGTCGGCACGCTTCGGGGATACTCATAAAAAAGCGAGTAATGTCGCGGTGCGTTACCGTAAGCGGACCTCCGCCTTTGATTTGATAGCGGAAATACGGTATCACAGAGCCGCTCGATCCCAGCACGTTCCCAAAACGTGTAGTCACAAACTGTGTGACTCCCTGATCTTTACCGTTGGCTATGGCCAACCCTAGGCTTTGAACGTACATTTCTGCCAACCGCTTAGAGGCTCCCATAATGTTGGTGGGATTAACGGCTTTGTCTGTAGAAAGGAAAATAAATTTTTCTACGCCGTGGGCTACGGCTGCATCGGCCACTATGCGCGTTCCCTCTACGTTTACCCCCACGGCCTCGCAGGCGTTAGATTCCATAAGCGGTACGTGCTTGTAGGCAGCCGCATGAAATACCACACCGGGTTTATAGCGTGTAAAAACGTCTTCAACGGCTTGTTTGTGGCGGACATCTCCTATAATGGCCACATAATTCAGGTTAGGAAAGTGCTCATCAAGCTCCAGTTGCATGGTATGCATGGGAGTCTCTGCTACGTCTAACAACACCAATTGCTTTACAACGCCCATACCGGCAACCTGACGGCAAAATTCACTGCCAATGGAACCGGCAGCCCCCGTCACCAATACTACTTTGTCGCGGAATTTATCTACCACAACCTCCATATTGATATGGATCTCTTCCCTGCCCAACAAGTCCTCAATGGCAATGGGCCGCAGTTGCAGACGCATTTTGCTTGCATTGCTAAACTCGTCAACGGGTGGCACCATCATAATATTGATCTTTTCTTGCTCACAAAAATGAATCAATCGGTCTTTTTCTTTTTGAACGTCCTTGTACATAGAAAAAATAACAGACGTTACGCCCAGCTGTCGTGCTATTTTCTTTACCTCTTCTTGCGTTTCAAAGTGATATACCCTTAGATCGTTTAGCCTGTATTGGCGATTAATACGGTCGTGCATAAGAAAGCCTACGGGACGGTACGTAGCGCTTTTTTGAAATCGCAACAACAACGAGGCTGATTTTTCGTCTATGCCATAAATAAGCACCTTCTGAGAACCGGTAGTTATTTTTTCGTTTACTATACCATACACAATAAGCATGATAATCCTTACCCCCGATAGTACCGCCAGCGTAATAAGCAGGTCCATTAAACAGAATTTGTGGTAAAGCCCTGGTTGCAGAAAACGAATACTGAAAAGCATAAGGGTAAGCAAACCCGATTTTAGGACGACGGCCAGCCCAATGGGCAACAACCCTTTTACCGTCATATACCTGATGATGATACGGTGCGTTTTAAACGCATAAAAGGCTATTACACTAGCCACCCCCGCCATCACAAACATAAACAGCAAGTTTAGACGTCCCATGGGCCCGGTAATAGGAGCGTACATCACAAACACCAATCCGGAAACCCCGGCTGCAAGGCCTACGTCCATAGCGGCTATCACCCAATTTTTCAGATAATTGTACCTGTAAAAATTAACACGCGACAAAAGCCGTTCTTCTAACTTGGCTATACGTGTTTTTATACGTGATTTCTTTTCTGTCTCCATAATCGTCTATTTTTCCCCCAACCAATACATACCCAACATATGAAACCGGACGGCCTGCAGCAGGTGAGCCTCGTTGCATTTGTTCGTTTTCCACGCGCTCTGCTCTGTCTGCAATGCTTCGGCATTTCCTTCGTAGACAAGATCATCCTCAATGCCCACTATATGGCGCATATTTACAAAATCTCCCTCTGTTAAGTTGAGTTCCAAAGCCTCTTCCGTAATCTCTTTTATACGTTCTTTGTACGTAGAAAACATCCCCGCCTGTACGGCAATAAGTAGAAAACGCACCTTGTTTTCCAAATCCTCTGTCCGGCTAAAATGGTGGATCAACGTGTCTGTCTGTTTTTTATATACCTCATGATCTGCCGTATCGGCAAAAAGTGCCATGGCTTCCAGACGTTCCAGCGAACGTGCCGGCGTAAGGTCTTTCCACAAGCCGTCTGCCGACAGCTCTTGTACCCAGCCGTCTATCATGCCTCGGGCCTGTTTTAAAGCTTGGCTGTCTGATCTAAAGTAGTATTGGTAACACAACATCTTACAAATATCACCCTCTAATTGCTGCTGCTGCTGCTCTTGTTCTTGCTGCTCTTGTTCTTGTTCTTGCTGTTCACCTTTCCGGGTGCAGAAAAAATCTTGCATGGCGTTGCGAGCCACCAACATATGCTTGCCTCCGTACTGGAAGGTAAGCGCTTCCAGCAGGTACACAATGTTCCGTGCCCATTCTCGGGGCACCAATTCCTGATTTAAATTTTCCGCCAATTTGTCAAGTACCTGTAACATAATACCGGTGAGCGACAAAGGCTGCGCTTCTTCACCAAAATCAGAGGTAAAGCCGGGGTCTGTATAAGACAAAAGCAACAATTGTCGGTACCCAAAACACAAATAAGCCAAAAAAGGGGCACATGCCGTATCTAACGGCAACATCCGAACTTTTTTGAAAAGCTCTATATACTTGGTTTTAAGCATGATACTGCTATTTATTATTTTTCTATACGTTCCAGAAACACGGCCGGAATGAAGGCCGTAACTACGGCAGCAATGTTGACCAGCCGCACCAATACGCGTTTGTGACCATGCAAGCGTATGAGTTCGCCCTCTATGCCGGCGAATGTGCCTTGTTTAATGCGTACCGGATCTCCTTTTTTAAGATCGCACGGTACCAGTTGAGCCTGATCTTCCGGTAAACTAAGAAGCGTAATGAAATCTTGCATCTGTTTTTCTGGAATGATTACCGGAGTGTAGCTGTGAGGTTCTTTCAAATACCTCATACCCAGTCCTAATTTTTGAGTAAGCTCCCGACTGGTCTTGTTGTCTGTATAGATGAAAACGTAACCGGGAATGACCAGTTCAGAGATTTTGACCTTTTTCCCCTTTCTTTCTTTCACTACCTGCCTGAAAGGAACAAAGTTCTGCACATTAATTTTGTCCAGTTCATTTTTTATTAAACGCTCCTTGCGGTACGTTACGGCAACATACCAATACTTGGTAGTAGAAGACATAGGTTTTCAGGTTAGGCTTCAAAAATACTGAAAAAAACCAAGTTTTCAAACTACTTCTTTCCCGCTACTACATTACGTTTACTGGCACCAAACGAGGCTTGCTTTTGTCTGTTTTTTTGACTCAAGCAGCTGTTTTATAAGAGTTTAAAGAGTTTTCTCTTGTGTTTAGAAAGAAACGGTGCTCTTAAACAGAGTTACGTTTTTTCATCTATTTTAGGTACACAAATTTACAATTATTTATCAATAGAAGCAACCTAAATAGTACGGCTGGTCGCTCTCAGTTCACAAACGGTCGCTTTTCCTCTATGAACGGTCGTTTTCAGTTGACAATCGGTTTTCCACTGGCATCATAATTGCACAAAACGTATTACAATATACATAACTACAAAAAGAGCCTTTTTATTAAAAAAGGACATGAATTGCCATGAAAAAAGATACTTTTTCCTATATTATAAAAGATACATTTACTGTTCTGGACATGACGTGCGCCGGCTGTGCCATGAACGTAGAGAAAAATGTCCGCAACATCCCCGGCGTAAAACACGCCTCTGTCAATTTGGCGGCCGGAACGTTGCTGGTAGAATACGACCGTGAGAAGCTCAGCCCGTATCAGATCCAATCGCACGTGCAAGCCATAGGCTACCGAGTAATCGTTCCCGAGGAAAACACAGAAGAAAGACAGGCAGCCGAGCAGAAAAAGCTCTACCGCAAAATGAAAACCCGGGTGATTGTAGCCTGGATCTTTGCCATACCGCTCATGATCCTATCCATGGGCTTCATGAACTGGAAACCGGCCAACTGGATCATGCTGGGCCTGGTGACCCCCATCATGTTTTATTCGGGCCGAGACTTCTACACCCGAGCTTGGCGCCTGCTGCGCCAACGGAGCTCCAACATGGACACACTCGTGAGCCTGAGCACCTTGGTAGCCTTCCTCTTCAGCCTGTTCAACACCCTCTTCCCCCATGTGTTAGAAAGCCGAGGCATAGAGGTACACGTCTATTACGAGGCCGCGGGCATGATCCTGGCCTTTGTACTCTTGGGCAAATTCCTGGAAGAACGCGCCAAAAACAGCACCGGCGCCGCCATCCGCGGCCTCATGGGCCTCCAGCCCAAAACCGCCCGCATCCTCACCACCCCCACCCCCTCCACCTCCACCTCCACCTCCGCCTCCACCTCCACCTCCGCCTCTTGCCCCACCACTAGTGCTTTCGCCTCGGCAATAACTGCAGCCTCCGGCTCGGCAACAACATCAGCTGCTGCCGCCCCCTCACCCGGCACTCCTCACCCTTCACCCATCACTCCTCACCCGTTACCCATCACCCCTCACCCATCACCCATCACCCCTCATCCATCACCCATTACCCCTCACCCATCACCCTCGGCGTTAGTCGAGCAAGAGGTCCCAATCGCCCATCTGCAGATCGGCGACCTGATTGTCGTACGTCCCGGTGAGCGTATCCCCGTGGACGGCCAAGTTACCGAAGGCCATTCTACGATTGACGAAAGCATGATCAGCGGCGAATCTCTGCCCGTAGAAAAACAACCCGGTGATAAAGTGTTGGCCGGCACCATCAACCAATTGGGGTCGCTGACCATACTAGCTACTGAAGTAGGCAGCGGCACCGTGCTGGCCCAAATCGTACGCATGGTACGCGAGGCTCAGGGCAGCAAAGCACCGGTCCAAAAACTGGCCGACAAAGTGAGTGCCATATTTGTGCCTGTAGTCCTGAACATAGCTGTTGTCACATTTGGCTTGTGGATGATTTTGGGCGGAACATCCCATTTTCCCATAGCCCTGCTAACGGCCGTATCTGTCTTGGTCATTGCCTGTCCCTGCGCCATGGGTCTGGCTACTCCTACGGCCCTGATGGTAGGTATTGGCAAAGGAGCACAAAACCATATCCTTATTAAAGATGCCTTTGCCCTGGAAAACATGGGCAAGGTAGATTGTGTTGTGCTGGATAAAACAGGCACCCTCACCCTGGGTAAACCCGTAGTAGAAACACTCCACTGGATTAACCCACCCACCCCCACACAGCTCTCGGTCCTCCTGGCCGGCGAAATGAAATCCGAACACCCGCTAGCGCATGCTTTGGTGGACCACCTGATGAACCAGCATTTGGTACCCGGCGCTGATGACCCTTCACGCATCGCAGATGACTCATCACCCGTCACCTCTCACTCATCACCCGTTACCTCTCACTCTTCACCCCGCACTGATGACCCAGCACCCGGCACCTCTTACCCGTCACCCATCCAGCCTGTTCAGCTGGATCGCTTCACCAGCATTCCCGGCAAAGGCATTGAGTTCACCTACGAAGGCATCGTGTATCGGGCCGGCAACCTGGAATTTGTGAGCAGCCCCGGTAACCCGTCAGGCCCATCGGGCGTTGCGGCGGCTACTGCTGCTACTGCTGCTGCTGCTGCTGCTACTGCTGCTGCTGCTACTGCTGCTACTGCTGCTGCTACTACTGCGGCTGCTGCGGCAGCTACTGCTGCAACTGCTGCTACTACTGCTGCTGATGCTGCTGCAGCTACTACTGCGGCTGATGCTGCGACGGCGGCTTCTGCAATTGCTATTTCTGCAACTGCCACCGTTTTGCATCCAACCCGGGAGTTGCTGGAGATGACCTCGGAATGGCAAAGTGCCGGCAAAGGCGTCATTTTCTTTGCAGACCAAATGCAAATTCTTGCTGCTGCTGCATTATCCGACCCCATCAAAGAAACTACGCCCCAGGCACTTGAACAGTTGCGCCACATGAACACAGAGGTGCATATGCTCACCGGAGACAATCCCAAAACCGCGGGAGCGGTTGCCTCGGCTTTAGGCATTACTCACGTGATGTCGGGCGTCCTGCCTCAAGAAAAAGAAGATTACATCCGTAAGCTACAGGACGAAGGAAAATTTGTAGCCATGGTTGGGGACGGGATTAACGATTCGCAGGCGCTGGCTAGGGCGCAGGTGAGTGTGGCGATGGGTAAAGGCACCGATATTGCGATGGACGTGGCCATGGTTACCCTCACCACCTCCGACCTTACGTTGCTGCCCAAGGCCATCAAGCTGTCAAAGAGCACGGTGCGAGTCATTCGCCAGAACCTGTTTTGGGCATTCATCTACAACATTATAGGCATACCCATTGCGGCCGGGATCCTCTACCCCATCAGCCCCTCCCTGCTGCTGAACCCCATGTGGGCCGGCGCTGCCATGGCCTTCAGCTCCGTCTCTGTAGTCCTCAACAGCCTGCGCCTGCGCCGCAAGTCGCTGTAGTGCGCTTTGCTAAAACTTTAGTGCGTCGCACTCGGCACTTATCTACCTGTGTATCTGACACTTGCTGAAAACGTCCCCCCAGGGCATGTTTTCAGTTTCTATTTGGTTATCAATAACTTAATCCCTTAGTGCGACGCACTAATTTTTGGTGGTAGGTGTAAATTTTGTTTTTTACGGTTTGAAGTCTATACATTTATTCGTATTTTTGTTTCAAAGTCTAGAAAGATGGGGCGTGGTGAAAGAAAAAATAGAAAGACTCGTGAACAATCTGGTTGCTTTCACGTTATTTTAAAATCAAATTATCAAAATCTTATTTTTACAGACATCCTGGAACGGTATCGGTTTCTGGAACTTACGCAGAAATACATCACGTTGTACAACGCTAAGCTTTTTGGGTTCTGTCTAATGGACACGCACATTCATCTGCTGCTGGAGACTCAAAAACTCTCTACCATGATGGGATCTTTGTTGCGTGAATTTTCTTATTGGTACAACAAAAGGCACAAGCAAAACGGGAATGTTTTTCAGAAGCCTTTTATAAGTCACCCTAAATACTCGGCGCAAAATCAACTAGATACGCTTTTATATATCCTGCGTAATCCATACGTGGATGGTCTTTGTTCTCATCCCAGATATTATATCTGGTCTTCGTATCACTATTATTTTGGTGATCCTAAAAAACTTTCAAACTACATTCAAGTAAATAAAAGTATGATTTTGAAAGCCTTTAAAAAGAGTGAAGATTTATATAAGACCACCTCTATAACTCCTGTAGGGTCCAAAAAACAACGCAACTTACCGCCTTCCCCACATAAAGATTATATTCCAAAATTT
>MTBK01183502.1_pt1 | contig 11093 bp, 7 predicted proteins | sample 1535981 | NCBI WGS metagenome assembly MTBK01 (sample SAMN06109225, study PRJNA356200) | anaerobic digester metagenome | isolation source: biogas reactors fed with pig manure or primary and secondary sludge | place: Spain | collected 2016-06-30 | reverse complement strand
GTATTACTGGGCTTTCGCGGCTATTTTCCTTCGACCCTTGACATCAATACTACCGTCTCAACGTGGCTGGTCATGGGGAACATATCAAAAGGCTGGCACCTAACAGCTTTCCAACCCTTTTCTTTTAGAAAAGCAAGGTCTCTACTCAAAGTAGCCGGGTTGCACGACACATACACTATGCTTCTAGGTTCTGCATCTGATACAGCGGCCAACGTCTCTCTTTCAGCACCTCCCCGCGGCGGATCCATAATTACCACATCAGGCTTGGGGTACTTCGCCAAAATCCTAGGCATAACCCTCGCCGCTTTACCCGCTTCAAACGTTACGTTCTCGATACGGTTATCTTTGGCATTTTTATATCCATCCTTAACTGCAGGTTCTACCTCTTCGAGGCCAATGACAAAAGAAGATCTAAGCGCGGCAAACAGAGATATGGTTCCAATTCCGCTGTATATGTCATAAACCACATCATCACGCTTCAATTCAGCCCAAGAAAGAGCCGTAGCATACAGATTCGAGGCTTGGTATGAATTCACTTGGTAAAAAGACTGAGGCGAAATTCGAAAAGAAAGGCGGCCCAATCCTCCTTCTTCTGGATCCCCGACACCCAGTACATCCCGGATATAGGGTCTACCTGCCAAAAGATAATCTTTATCACCAAGAACTACATTTGTCGCTTTATCATTTATATTCAAAATCACGCTCTTGAGGTTATCTACAGACTCCATAAGCTCAAACGCCATATCCTTCAAGCCGGGAAGTTTCCGAGCAGCAGACACTAAAACTGCCATGGCTTCGCCTGTACCTGGTGCTACCCTTGCAACTAGATGACGCACAGCTCCCTTTCCCGTCTCTTCATTGTACACCCTGTATTTGCGTTTTCTGACTTGCTCCAAAAGATGGTTAACCACATCCCGAACTACGCGCTCTTCAACAGGACAATCTTCTACCGGTACCACATTGTGCGTATAAGGTTCGTAGAACCCAGCCACCACTTGGCCCTTTTGGTAAGAGACAGGCACTGCCACTTTGTTTCTGTATCCCAAAATCTTAGGCGAAGGAATGCACGGGGAAACCTCACAATCATATATTTTCCCTATGCGGCGGAAAGTCTCTTCGACTATCTTAGTCTTCCATTCAAGTTGGACGCGGTAGTCAATATGCTGCCAAGAACATCCTCCGCACCGCGAAGCATAAGGGCATATCTCTTCAACCCGCCCTGGACCATGTTTCAATATCCTTTTTACCCGACCCTGACCGTAACTTTTCTTTCTCTCAATAATTAAAACCTCAACCTCGTCACCTGGAACCGTACTGGGAACGAAAACCTTAAGTCCCTGGAACGGTCCTGACACTACTATTCCTACACCCTCTCCTCGGGAGTTGAGGCTCTCAATTTCTACTATGCAACTGCTCATATTTTCATCAATCTTCCCCAATCACCACTATTTCAGGCTCTAACATCACCCCGAACTCCTCGTATACTCTCTTCTTAACAATTTCCATAAGGGTCAGTACATCTTCAGCAGTAGCGTTGCCTGTATTTACTATAAATCCTGCGTGTTTAGGAGAAATCATGGCGTCGCCGCAAGAAAATCCTTTTAATCCGAGCATTTCTATCATTTCACCAACGTATCTTCCTTGGGGTCTTTTGAAAATGCTCCCTGCAGATGGAAGATCCAAAGGCTGCTTGGCTCGTCTTTCTCGCAGATACTTCCTGACAGTCTTCTGTATTTCGTCTACACGGCCAGGAGTCAGAACTAGCTCCACAGAAAGTATGAGTAAATCTTTTCTATCAGAAAATAAAGAATGCCTGTATGAAAAATCCAGGGTACTAGCGGGAATCCAGTGCTTCTCATCGTCTAAAGTATAAACTTCAACCCTTTTTACCAACGAACCTATGTCGCTTCCAAAGGCGCCTGCGTTCATGGTTACCGCTCCGCCAAGGCTTCCTGGAATGCCTGCAGAAAACTCCAAACCAGACAATCCAAAACGGACGCTAGCTTCCAACGCCTCCTGCAACAATGTGCCAGACGAGATAATGAGCATGTTGTTATCCCTGGTTATGCTGCTAAGGTATGGAGACAGTTTGATTATACAACCTCTGAAACCTCCATCTTTAACCAGCAAATTGGTGCAATTACCTACAACATAGCATGGTACGTTCAGATTTCTGCACTTTGACCATGCCTTCATCGCGTCATCCCCAGTTTTAGGTATCACCAGAAGATCGCAAGGGCCCCCTATCTTAAATGAAGTATGGTTTGCCATAGGCTCAGAAAAAAACACCTGAGAATCCTTTAGATCCCCTGCAATCTCCAGATAAATGCTATCTCGTTTACTTGGCATGTAGCCCGCCACCTGCCTTTTCTCCTCGTAAAACTTGCAGCAACTCACATCATTTCAGATAATCTTTGTCTCAACAGGTCGTTCACTTTAGCAGGATTAGCTTTCCCCTTGGTCATTTTCATAACTTGACCAACCAAAAAACCGAAAGCCTTATCTTTGCCGCCTTTTATCTCTTCCACAACCGATTGATTGTTGGCAATGACTTCATCCACTATCTTTGCCAAAGTTTCTTCATCAGAAATCTGCTCTAGCCCTTTTTCTTTAACGATTACTTCCGGTGCCTTGCCCGTTTCGATCACAGATACAAGAACATCTTTTGCTATTTTGCCGCTTATCAGCCCATCTTCAATTAGGTTCAGCATGGACACAAAATGCTCTGCGCTTACAGGTATCTCATCATACGGTATCCCTTTATCCTTCATGTATCCGAGAAGCTCTACCATTATCCAGTTGGAAACCGTCTTAGGATCTCCCCCCAAGGAAACGCACTCATCGAAAAATCTTGATATTGCAGGATCCATGGTAAGTACTTGTCCATCGTATTCAGGAAGACCCAATTCTTCCGTATAATATCGAACGATCTCTTCGGGAAGCATCGGCATGTTGTCCCTTATCTCGTCTACAAACTCTCGGCTCAATTCCAGTGGTGGTAAATCAGGATCAGGAAAATATCTGTAGTCATCGCTAGTTTGTTTGACTCTAAGCAATTTGGTAACTTCTTCAGCCTCATCCCAATGCCTGGTTTCCCGCCGTATATTCCCGCCGGCTTCCAGAATCTCCTTTTGTCTTTCAAACTCATACGCTAGGGCTCTTGTCACAGCTCTGAAGGAACTCAAATTCTTCATTTCACACGGCGTACCCCTAGTTTCCTCACCCTTTTTTCTAACTGATATGTTACAGTCTACTCTCATGGATCCCTCTTCCATTTTCACATCGGAAACACCAGCATACGCCAAGGTCCTCTGCAGTTTTTCCAAATATTGTCTCGCTTCTTCAGGCGACGCTATGTCTGGTTCAGAAACGATTTCAATGAGGGGCACGCCAGATCTGTTAAAGTCCAGTAGGGAGTAGCGTGCAGTAGTGATCTCATCGCCTGCATGAATAGACTTACCTGCGTCTTCTTCCATATGCACCCTGTTTATTCTTATCTTCTTGCGAGGATTATCTATCTCTATGTAACCGCCTTGAGCCAGGGGTATGTCGAACTGGGATATTTGATATCCCTTTGGCAAGTCAGGATAAAAATAGTGTTTTCTGTCGAACCTGCTCCTAAGGTTAATAGAGCAATTCAAAGCCAGGGCAGCTATTACCGCCAATCTCACCGCTTCTGCGTTGGGCTGAGGGAGGGCGCCAGGAAGCCCCATGCATATAGGGCAAATATTGCTATTCGGCGGATCCCCAAACCTTGCCGAACATCTGCAAAACATCTTAGTCTCAGTAGCCAGCTCCACATGAACCTCTAGTCCAACCATCATTTCATATGCCTCATGTCCCTTATCAGTCAACTAACTCAGCCTCCCTGGCAAGTCCTAACCCTCGTCGCATGTGCCCCATCTTGGAGCGTATCTCTTCTTCAATCGCTCGTTCTATAGAATATCCCAACCGAAGAACTGTATTTTCATCAAATGGCTTGCCTATGACTTGCAGTCCGCAAGGTAGGTCTGTGCCGGAAACCTGGCTAAAACCCATGGGCATAGAAAGGGCACATAAACCAGCGAGGTTAACCGGGATCGTTATAAGATCACCTACATACATGGAAAGAGGATCTTCGATCTTTTCACCAATCCCAAATGCTGCGTAGGGTGTAGCAGGAGAAATCATGAGATCCACTTTTCCAAAACCCTTTTTAAAATCTTCAATTAACATGGTGCGCGCTTTAGCGGCTCTTACGTAATACTTCTCTTTGTTGCCGGCGCTTAAAGCGTAGGTACCAATTAAAATGCGTCTTATAACCTCTTTTCCAAATCCAGATCCTCGTGACGATGCGTACATTTGGTCCAAAGTTTCCGCTTCCGCCCTTTTCCCAAACCTTACACCGTCAAACCTTGCAAGATTAGACGATGCCTCAGCGGGAGCGATAATGTAATAAATGTCTATGGCGTAGGTCAGCGAAGGAATATTCAACATTTGTATCTCAACGCCAAAATCTTTGAGAAGATCGACCACAGCCTCAAAACGATCAATCACGTCGGGAGAGACTCCATCTAAGAGTTCCTCAGGTATTCCTACTTTGAGCCCTCTTACTTCCCTATCTATGCCCGACACATAGGATACCCCTCGCCTTTCATATGAGGCAGGATCCAGCTTATCAAAACCTGCCATAGCGTCTAACGCCAAGGCGCAATCCCAAACCGTTTCACCCATTGGACCTACTGTATCCAATGAGGAAGCAAAACCGGTTACCCCGTACCTGGAAACCAAGCCATACGTAGGCTTTAGTCCGCATATTCCCGTGAAACTAGCAGGTTGCCGAATAGAACCTCCAGTGTCAGTACCTAGGGCAATAGGAACCATGCCAGCGGCAACTGCAGCCGCAGACCCGCCGCTCGAACCACCAGGAACCCGTGACAGATCCCAAGGATTCTTAGTCACCCCAAAAGCCGAGGTTTCAGTAGAAGATCCCATAGCGAATTCGTCTAGATTGGTCTTTCCCACTATGATGGCCCCTTGCCCGACTAACCGGCTTATCACTGTAGCGTCATATGGCGCAATCCAATTCTCCAGGATTTTGGACCCACACGTACACGGCGCTCCTTTGACACAAATATTATCTTTTATGGCAACAGGTAACCCTGCAAGAAAACCTGGATTTTCCCCATCGTCTAACATCGAATCAACTCTGGCTGCGCTCAACCGTGCGACAGGTTCCATCAATTCTATGAACGCGTTGATTTGGGGCTCTACTTCAGATATCCTTTCAAAGCAACTATCCAGCACTTCCATGGCAGATACATCCCTGGAAGAAACGAGATCTAAAATTTCTTTCGCCGTCATTTCCCATATCTTCATTCTTAAAGCCACCTTATATACTAAGTTTGATCCCAAGCCCCTTGCGTTTCTATGGCTCCTGGGATCCTCTGGGAACCACAAAATACCTTTCGTAAATGGAAGGCGCGCTTTCCAGAAAAACTTCTGGACTTAGGCTCGCATCCACGATATCCTCAAACAATTCCAAAGACTTTGCTTCCACCATGCTAAAAGTAGGCAAAAATCCTTCTAGGTCTGCTTCAAGCAAATGCTTCATGTGGTCAAATAGCTCGATCAGGTCTTCTTTTATATCCTCCTCGTACTCTTCCGGCAACTCAATAGACGCATCACGAGCAATTTTCTTAATGTCGAAATCCATCTGGCTATACCACCCCTTTAATCATCTGGATAAACTCATCCTCAGTCATAGTAGGTACACCCAATTCCTTCGCTCTATCTAGTTTTGAGCCAGGCGAATCACCTACGATTAGGGCATACGTATTCCTAGACACTGAAGAGGAAACGTGCCCTCCCAACGAAACTATCAGTTCTTCAGCCTCGTACCTAGGCATAGATTTTAATGTACCTGTAATGACAAAAGTTTTGCCTTTGAGAATCCCATCTTTAAATTCGCGGACCTCTTGACCGAGGGCTGCCTTCACACCTGCTTTCTTAAGCTTGTCCACGACCTCCTTCATAGACTCGGTGTTGAGAAACACCCTAATCGACCTGGCAGTTTCAGGTCCTATCTCTGGAATGGTAGTAAGTTCCTCCTCGGTAGCCTCAATCAATTCATCCAACGTACCAAACCGGTCTGCAAGAATCCTGGCAGTCTGTTTCCCTACGTGCCTTATCCCCAACGCAAAAATCAACCTGTCCAAACTTCTCTCTTTAGAATTTTCAATGCTTTTAACCAGGTTTTGAGCCGACTTCTTACCCATCCTTGGAAGTTCAACTAGATCTTCTTCTTTCAAAAAATATAGGTCACCAGGATCTCTTACCAAACCTGAACTCAAAAGTGCCTCCACAATACGAGGCCCTAACCCTCTAATATCCATGGCATCTCTTGACGCGAAATGAATAAGCCTTTCTTTGATCTGGGCGGGACACGCCATGCCAGTGCACCTATAAGCAACCTCTCCAGGCATCTTTACTAAATCTGATCCGCACGCAGGGCACCGAGTAGGCATAACAAACTCTCGCTCTGAGCCAGTCCTCTTTTCTTTGACAACGCTTACAATCTCAGGTATGACTTCACCTGCTTTTTGGATCAAAACAGTATCTCCAATCCTTATATCCTTTTCCTTAATAAAATCCTCATTATGCAAAGTAGCTCGGGACACAGTCGAACCTGACACCTTCACCGGCTCTAAAATTGCCACAGGAGTTACTACCCCGGTTCTGCCCACTTGAACTATTATGTCTTTCACTTTGGTCTCAACTTGTTCAGGTGGAAACTTGAACGCTATTTGAGATCTAGGCGAATGACCTGTGGACCCTAACAAGGTTGCAATCTCCAATTCATTTACTTTAATTACAACTCCGTCTATGTCGTAAGGAAGAGAGTGCCTTTTCTTCTCCCACTCAGGAAGCACGCTTATCACTTGATCAATATCTTTACAATGCTGGAATTGGGCTACTGGGAAACCTAGCTCTTTTAACCAGCTAAGGCATTGGGTCTGATACCGGGGCAAGCTCCAATCCTCACCCCGTACTTCCCTTATTTCGTAGAAAAACGCTCTCAGGGGTCTAGATGCCGTAACCCGAGGATCTAATTGCCTTAAAGACCCTGCAGCAGCGTTGCGTGGATTGGCGAAGGTAGGAAGACCTTCTTCTTCCCTTTCCTCATTTAGTTTCTTAAAATCCTGTTTGGGAAGATAAACTTCTCCTCTAACTTCAAGATATTCAGGGATGCTCTTTTCTCTATGCCGCAGACTAAGAGGTATAGCCTTAATAGTCCTTACGTTTGCAGTAACATCTTCACCTATGATGCCATCACCTCTAGTTAGCCCCAGAGCCAAAAGACCAGACTCATACCTTAGAATCACAGAAAGACCATCTATTTTCGGTTCAACTACGTAATCTACTTCAGCGCCCCCCGCTAGTTGTTTTACTCTCCTGTCAAATTCCCTTATTTCACCTTCTGAGAACGCGTTGGAAAGACTCAAAACGGGTTTGCTATGAGGTACTGATCTAAACACCGATAAAACTTGCCCCCCGACCCTTTGGGTAGGGGAATCAGGTGTAATGAATTCGGGGTATTGTTCCTCAAGGGTTTTGAGTTCTTGGAATAAGTTGTCATACTCTGCATCGCTAATAATTGGAGAATCTAATACATAGTATCTGTAATTGTGCTCATTAATAGCGGCCCGCAGCTCTTCAATACGTTTTAACGCCTTTTCCTTTGAAATGATATCTCCCTCGTCTGGCATTTCAATCCTCCTAATAAGCGTTCCACACTCTTATCTCCAATAGGTCTTCAGGGATTTCAAGAAGAAATCTGGAAATCCCCTGAGAGGTCGTACCCACATAGGTTTCTCTCTCTGCGGCAAAAGTAAGATACAACAGTTCCTTAGCCCGGGTCATGCCCACGTAACACAAACGCCGTTCCTCTTCCACCTGGGTCTCATCATATGCAGACCTGGCATGAGGGAGAATCCCTTCTTCCATGCCCACTAGAAATACCACGTCGAATTCGAGTCCTTTAGCCGCATGAAGTGTCATCAAAACGCACGCATCCTGCGTTTCATCATACATATCTTGGTCGCTTACAAGAGCTAGATCTTCTAAAAAGTCGTAAACGGTTTGGCCTTTTAAAGACGCCATCTTCATGGATAATAGCAGTTCTTGTAGGTTTTCGAGCCTGCCTTCGCTTTCCTTGGTGTCTTCTGATGCAAGCCACTCGATGTATCCAGTGCCTTCTAAGATGTTGCCCATGGCAATATGAATTGGCACATCGGGCATTTCTGCCACTTCCTTCAAAATCGCCCCTAATTTCTGGGCTTCCTTTCGACCTACCTTGCTCAACCCCTGAATAGAAGAAGCATTACACAAAGCCTCAATTATGCTTAGATTGTTCGCTTCAGCATAAGAAATTATCTTCTGCAAACTTGCAGCACCTAGCCCTCTAGGAGGAACATTGATAATGCGATCTAGGGAAATATAGTCATTAGGATAAACTACCAATCTCAAATAGCTTATGGCATCCTTTATCTCTTTTCTTTCGTAAAACCGCAGACCGCCTACGATAGTATAAGGTACCCCAATGCGCATGAAGGCATCTTCAAAGTTTTTGGATTGAGCATGGGTCCGATACAAGATCGCTATGGAATTCAAAGGCTTAACCGCAGACAAACGCAGCACTTCTTCAGCGACCAGTTGGGCTTCCTCATACTGATCACGAGCTCCAAAGACAAATATAGGGTTCCCACCTTTTTTCGTCGTAAACAGCCGCTTGTCTTTTCTAAAAAGGTTATTCGACACTACGCTATACGCTCCGTCCAATATCACCTGGGTAGAGCGGTAATTTTCCTCGAGCTTTACAACTTTGCACGAAGGATAATCCTTTTCAAATTCCAGTATGTTCCTTAAATCTGCGCCTCTGAAGTTATAAATGCTTTGATCATCATCGCCTACGACAACTAGATTTTTGTGAGCTCCCGCAAGAACCCTTATTAACTCGTATTGGGCTCTGTTTGTGTCTTGATATTCATCTACCATTATGTATTTGAATTTATTCTGATACTTTTCTCTAATTTCCTTGTTTTTCTGCAAGAGGAACACTGTCTCCATAATCAGATCGTCAAAATCCATACCGTGAAGCTCAATCAACTTCTTTTGATATAAGTCGTAAGCTTGAGCCACCTTAGTTTCGTAAAAGGATGAGGCTTGTCTAGACATTTCTTCAGGCGTCCACAATTTATCCTTTGCAGCCGAAACAGACCTCAAAACGGCTGAAGGAGAATATTGTCTCTCAGACAAGTTCATATCCTTCAAAACTTGCCTCATTATCCTAATTTGGTCTTGGGAATCCATTATTGTAAATCGTCCCGACTTGCCTATGCTTGGATACTCGGTCCGCAAAATCCTAGAACACATAGCGTGAAAAGTCATTGCCCAGATGCCCTGTGCTTGATAACCCAACATAGACTCTATGCGAGATTTCATTTCGTTTGCAGCTTTGTTGGTAAAAGTGATCGCTAAAATAGACCACGGATCGACTCCTTGCGATATAAGATACGCCACCCGCCGCGTAAGCACGGTAGTCTTCCCGCTGCCAGCCCCTGCAAGTATGAGCAAGGGACCATCTTTATGCATCACAGCTTCCCTCTGAGGCTCGTTCAAGCCTCGCAGAATACAGTCTGGGTCCAATGCGTTAGATCTTTGTTCAGCCAAAATAAAAACACCGCCATTTGGTACGATCATAAATTTTAACAAGTAAATTATACAGTATCCTTCCTAAAGTAGCCAAAACTAGAGAGCTTGAAGGAAACGGGAACATCGACGTAGAATATAATCAAGGATTATTAACCTTCACAGGAAAGAAATAATTTATTTCAGGAGGAGTACTTTTGGGAAAGGATCATCCAATTATAGTGCAGAGCGATGGTAGCATTCTACTTGAAGTAGAAAACGCAGAATACGAAAACGCACGCGACACCATCATGCGATTCTCTGACCTCGTAAAAAGTCCAGAATACATACACACATATCGCCTGTCGGTATTATCTTTATGGAATGCCGCAGCGTGCGGAATGACCCCAGAAGAAGTAATCGAAGGGCTTAAACGCTATTCACGTTACCCGGTGCCGGATAACATAGAGGTATACATAAAAGATACCATGTCCAAATTCGGCATCTTGAAACTCACTCAAGAAGGAGATTCCTTCGTATTGAGGTCTTGTGACGATCTCATCATGGAAGAAATCAAACGTTCCGACAAGATGATCCCTCACATTGAAGAAATAACGGGAAAAGACTCCCTAATAATCAAGCCCTACTCAAGGGGCCTGGTGAAACAAATCCTTGTGAAAATGGGATATCCATGCGAAGACCTTGCAGGTTATGTCGAAGGTGATCCTTTAGATATATCCCTTGAAAGCCGAACCTCAACTGGCCAACCGTTTGCCCTTAGGCCGTACCAAGAAGCGGCCCGCGACGCATTTTGGGCTGGCGGAAGCGTAAGAGGCGGAAGCGGAGTAATCGTACTTCCTTGCGGAGCTGGAAAAACCATTGTGGGATTGGGGGTTATTGAACAAGTTGCAGCACAAACCTTGATCCTTACAACCAACGTTGTTGCCTTAAGACAATGGATAAGTGAGATATTAGACAAAACTAATTTAACTGAAGATATGGTCAAAGAATATAGCGGCGAAAAGAAAGAAGTGGGCCCAGTTACTGTAACCACTTATCAGATACTGACTTATAAGAAAAGAGGCACAGAGGAAGAATACCCTCATTTCAGGCTGTTTAACGAGAAAAACTGGGGGCTCATAATCTATGATGAAGTGCATCTACTTCCAGCACCTGTGTTCAGGATCACCGCAGATCTTCAAGCAAGGAGAAGGTTAGGTCTCACTGCCACACTGGTTAGGGAAGACGGGCGTGAAGACGACGTGTTTAGCCTCATTGGTCCTAAGAAATTCGACAAACCTTGGAAAGAGCTGGAAGAACAAAACTGGATCGCGGCAGCGAAATGCTACGAAGTCAGAGTCGATCTAGACCAAGACCGCCGCCTAGATTATCACACAGCCGGCGAAAGGGATAGGTATAGAATC
>MTBK01049615.1_pt1 | contig 11112 bp, 10 predicted proteins | sample 1535981 | NCBI WGS metagenome assembly MTBK01 (sample SAMN06109225, study PRJNA356200) | anaerobic digester metagenome | isolation source: biogas reactors fed with pig manure or primary and secondary sludge | place: Spain | collected 2016-06-30 | reverse complement strand
CTTTAAAAGAATTAACCTATCGCTATAAAAAACAAGACCCATTTGTTTTAGACCACCTTTCGACAACCATTCATCGCGGTGAGATTATTTCAATTGTCGGGCAAAACGGAGCAGGTAAGTCCACCCTTTTTAAAGCCATTTGTGGTTTTATCCCTGCACAAGGGGACTTGATATGGGAAGGATCTAATTTAGCGAAAGCTTCTATTAAAGAACGAGCCGATAAAATTGGCTACGTCTTGCAAAACCCGAACCAAATGATTTCTCAAAAGATGATCTTTGACGAAGTGGCACTAGGGCTACGATTGCGTGGTGTTTCAGAAGCTGAAATTAAAGAACGAGTGGCGCAAACTTTAGCGATTTGTGGTTTGTATCCATTTCGTCACTGGCCGATAGCTGCCTTAAGCTATGGACAAAAAAAGCGTGTGACCATTGCGGCAATTCTAGTATTGGAACCAGAAATGATTATCTTGGATGAACCAACTGCTGGGCAAGATTACGCTCGTTACACAGAAATGATGCAATTTTTGGAAAAACTTAATCAAATGGGGAAAACGATTGTCATGATTACACACGATATGCACTTAATGCTTGAATACAGCCAGCGCACCCTCGTTATTAATCGAGGCCAACTCATTGCCGATCAAAGCCCACTTGAAGTGCTGACGACACCAGAATTAATTGCGGAAGCTTCTTTAAAGGAAACGAGTTTATTCACCTTTGCGAAGCAAATCGGTTTAAACGATCCAGTAGCCTTTACCAAAACGTATTTAGCAGTTGAGAAGGCGAGGGGAAGACGATGAAAGAACACCAAACACTTGGTTACCATCCTGGCAAAACAAGTTTACATCAGTTAAATCCAACTTCGAAGTTACTTTTTTTACTACTCGTTTCAGTCGCTTGTATGACGACTTATGATACGCGCTTTTTATTTTTTATTAGCTTATTTTCGGTTGCTTTGTTTCCTTTTGCTAAAATTAAATGGCACCAAATTTCTTTTGTGATTAAATTTATTACTTTTTTTTCAGTCTTAAATTTAGTCGCCGTTTATTTATTTGAGCCAGAATACGGTGTCCAACTTTATAACAGCCGAACGGTCATTTTCACTGGGATTGGTCGTTTTACTTTGACCCAAGAGCAACTGTTTTATTTATTTAATTTAGTTTTGAAATACTTTTGTACGATTCCGTTAGCCCTTGTTTTTTTGTTGACAACGAATCCAAGTTCTTTTGCCTCAAGTTTAAATAAAATCGGTGTCAGCTATAAGATTAGTTACGCTGTCGCATTAGCCTTACGTTACATTCCAGACATTCAAGAGGAATTTTTTGCGATTTCACAAGCCCAACAAGCTCGTGGGTTTGAAATGTCTAAAAAAGGGAAGTTGACCCAAAGAATCAAAGGAACCGCTCAAATTATTGTGCCTTTGATTTTCTCCAGTTTAGATCGCATTGAAACCATTAGCACGGCGATGGAATTGCGTCGCTTTGGGCAAAAAAAAGAACGGACATGGTATGTTGAACAGCCTTTTAAGACACGTGATACCCTCTTAGTTTTGAGTGCGATTGGTTTGTTTTTGCTTAGTTTAATGCTCTTTAAAGTCAATGCAGGCCGTTTTTATAATCCATTTTAACTCAGACAAAAACCAATTTCTAAGGATGGAAATTGGTTTTTGCTTTTTCTCAAGCTTAATTCGTTGACGAAAATAAAAAGATGGTTTATGATTAATTCGAATTCGAGGTAATAAAAGAAAAATGAGTTGTAAAAAAAGCCCCTGAAAAAGCGGCCTTCATTTTGCCTTGTTAGTTCGAATTCGAAATAAAAAAACACATACTTAAGGGAGAGTAAATATATGTCAAAATTTTTAGAAGCTTTAAAAAACCGTCGTTCTATCTACGCTATTGGAGATAACGTTACTTTATCGAACCAAGAATTAACAGATTTAATTCAAACAGCGGTAAAAGAAAGTCCATCCGCATTTAACTCACAAAGTTCACGCGTAGTCATTTTATTGGACGATGCAAGCAAAAAATTCTGGAGCTTAACAGAAGCGGCACTAAAACCACTCACACCAGCAGATGCTTTTGAAAATACAAAACAAAAATTAGCGAGCTTTGCAGCAGGTAAAGGGACGATTTTATTCTTTGAAGATACGAACGTAGTCAAAGGATTACAAGAACAATTTGCCTTATACGCAGATAACTTTCCAATTTGGTCAGAACATTCAACAGGGATTGCGCAACATTCTGTTTGGGTAGCGTTAAACGAAGCCAACATTGGGGCAAGTTTACAACACTACAATCCAGTAGTTGACGAAGCGGTTGCAAAAACATGGGATATTCCTGCAAACTGGAAATTAACCGGACAAATGCCGTTTGGTTCGATTGAAGCGCCAGCAGCTGAAAAAGAGTACATGGCTGACAAAGATCGTTTCAAAGTTTTTAGCTAAGCATAAAAAACGAAATAAATGATTTGTTTTATACAATAAAAAGCAGGAGCGGTCTCATCGGGCTGCCCTGCTTTTTATTGTATGTAGTATGTATTGAAAAAAAAAGAACCCCTAAGCGATTGAATGGATTAGAGGCTCTTTTTTAGCAAGAACAAATCTTAATTTCAAATTTTTAGTAATACTCACCATGACAATAATCCCAGGAGTTAAAAGTATCTGATAAATACATCATAATCTTATCAACATCTAGTCCTTTACGAATTAAAATAGGGGCCGGTGAGATTGAACGTTGTGTTCCTTGTTTTGGTACTAACTTCCCAGCGTTATCAACAAACGAAACCATCACACCTTGTTCATAGCGAGGCTCGATTGATTTATCTGGTTGGATGGAAGCGACGTACGCGTCTCCTTCAATAATCAAATCTGCTTCCTTTTCAATTTGAGAACCGATTCCTGTCACGAGCCCGCGATTTCCTTTGCCAGAAGGGTTTGCTGAACTTGCAAAGAGTAATTGTTTGTTATCTTGCCAAAGAGCATGTGCGATTTGTTCTCCTGGTACACCAAATTTTATGATAAAACAACTCGTTCCTCGAACATCTGTCATTAGTTCGTCTGATCCTTCTGTTGGAATATATTGCTTTCCAGTGTCTTTCCAAGGTAAAATGGTACCAAAAAGGACATCTTCCTCCCAACATTTCTGATAAATAGCGGCCATTTCCTCATTCATATCTGCCAGCTCAAACAGCTGTTCAAGCACCACACAGCACGACTCCGGGTTTGTTTCTTTTTCGATTTTTGGCTGAGAACTTTCTCTCCAATCCAATTTTATCTGTTACGGTAATAATATAGCCAACTTTAGTCGGACAAACGAGGACTTTTCCTTCTTTTTTAACAATGCAACGGCCGGGTCAGTCAAACGACCGGTCCATGTAATATATTTTTCTTGGTTCATACACAACAAATCCTCTCTTAGATAATATTTATCATTAAGCAAAACAATAATTTAAATATTCAGAAAATTCTGATTTAAAAAGTTGAATAGAATAATAGTACAAGCAGAAAAATAGTCAAGATTTTTGATTCATAAAAAATTCTTTTTTCTTCACGTGTTTCGCTAGTAGCGAGAACAAAATCAGCTTTATTATGCGTTTGTTTTTAGCAAGTAATGGGCATAACGTTTGAAGTTCAGCTTGTTTTTTTATTCAGTTGACCTTTTTGCAATCGTTTGTTGTGAAAATTATTCTGCAATCAGAGGCAACTTAAGAGCATTGCCTAACTTTGGCCTGGCCATACTAGACAAATAAAGAACCGCAATTCACTTTTACATTTGGTCTTTGTAGCTATTTGTACTAAGATGGAAGTAATCAAACGAGTAAAGGGGCGCTTACAATGAAAATCACGTATCATGGCCATTCAGTTTTAACAGTGGTGTTAGAAGACGGGACCAAATTACTTTTTGATCCGTTTATTCAAGGCAATCCGTTGACGGATTTAGTTGTTGATGATGTACAAGCAGACTACATTTTAGTAACACACGGTCATAATGATCATATTGGTGATTTAATAAAAATTGCAAAAAATACTCAAGCGACAGTAGTTAGCATCGTTGAAATTTGTCAATGGGCCGAAAATCAAGGTGTTGAACACACACATGGTATGAATTTAGGCGGTAGTTTTCAATTCCCGTTTGGCAAAGTCACCTTTGTACCAGCTTTGCATAGTTCGAGCTACACACAAGGTAGACAGACAATTTATATGGGAGAAGCAGCGGGAATTATTTTAGAAGTTGCAGGTAAAATCATTTATCATGCTGGTGACACAGCGGAATTTAGTGATATGCAGTTAATTGGAGAAAATTATGCCATCGATGCTGCTTTTTTACCCATTGGAGATAATTTTACGATGGGACCAAGTGCAGCGGCTCGAGCGGCCAAAAGATTACAAGCAAAAATAGTAGTCCCAATTCATTACAATACGTTTCCTATTGTTCAGCAAGACCCGCAGGCGTTTGTTCAACTTATTCCTGGAGTTGGTCAAGTATTAGCGGTTGGTGAAACACTGGAATTAAATTGAAAAACGCGATGCCTGCTAATGGCGTCGCGTTTTTGTTCCACGTGAAACTTTTAAGAAAAAGGTAAAGGTACTTCAAAACGCTCATTTCCTTGATAAATGGCAAGTGTGTGGACACCAAATTCACGCAGGAGAGCGCTCATTTTTTCAAAAAGTAATTGATAATCTTCAGCAACATGAGCATCGGATCCTAAAGTGAAAAGTTTTCCACCTAAACTTTGATACAAAGGAATTGCGTAACGGTATAAATGTGCATTTTTATAGCGGCCAAAACTTTTAGCATTGACTTCAAAAGCTAATTCTCTTTCAATGGCCTTTTTAAAAATCGCAGTTAATTCTTTTTCAAAATGGCTAGCAAGTTCTTCTGCACTAAAATCAAAACGACGCAAACCATATTCAAAATGAGTTAAAATATCACCTACAGGAAAAGAAGCTAATACATGATCCATTTGATCGAAATACATTTTAGCGACCGCGAACTTATCCATTGTTAATACTTGGTCATCCATATAATCAAAGCGACCATTTTGATGAATACTAAGAAGTTTTAAGTCGTAGGGGTGTTTTTCTAAATAATCTAAAATTCGTTGCTCTTGTCCAGGAACCACACCTAATTCGATACCACGTAAAATTTTAGTTGGATAATTTTCATTGAGTTGCAGGATCTTTTGCGTGAGCATGTGATAGTCGGGAATATCGTCTTTAAAACCAGTCCCGGAATTTTCTAAATCAAAGTGATCGGTAGCGACAAAAAAATCAGGTTTATAAGCCAAATAGTTTTCAAATTGTTCTTCTGAGTCAAAAGATAAGAAAGTATGCAAATGTTGGTCATAGTAATTCATAGACGTCCTCCTTGTTTAGAACTATCATAAAGGGTTCGTTGGAGAAATACAAATTTTAAGTAATATTTTGATGTTTTTTATAGTGTGTGATTATGGCTAGATGAGTGTGTAATTTCTTAGGTAACAAAACATTAGAATGGTGAGGAGTTCAAGAAATAAAAAATGGCACAGTTTTTGCTTTTAACATAGATATCATAGTAAAGTAAGGAGTAGAAAACGTGTTGAAAAATAAATGGTTAAAGCTTGTAGGTGTGGCAGTCACGCTATTTGTTAGTTTTGTTACTTTAGGTTTGAGTTCGTTGGTTGAAGCATCTGATTTAGAACAATTGGATTTTGAAGAAAATATCTATCCTCGAGTGGACGGTAATCAAAGAGTTCATGCAGATCACTTAGTGTGGACGCCGGTCTCTACTGAAAATCCTTTAGGTGGCGCAGATGATTTCAATGCGATTTTGTTTGAACGTTTTGAAAATTTCAATGAAACAGGCGGGCCAGTTGCGACAGGACAAGTCAGTAACGTTAAAATCGTGACTTTCCAAGAAGGAACGTCACCAGGAGTGAATCAGTTCATCGATTATGTTATTCCTAGATTTAACGTTGCATTAATTGCTAGCCAAGAAATTAAAAATAACATTCATATTGAAAACGGCGATGTCATTACCCAAGAAAAATTAGAGGGAGTAACCATTGATCGAATACCTAATTCTGGTGCAGAACTCACTCGGAAAGAAAAAACAAGTCAATTTTTAGCGACAGCAAGAGAAGACTTGCAAGCTCTAAACCAAAAGTTGTGGGAGATGCCTGTAACAGGGGTGATTCGAGAAGAGCATTTTTGGTTAACGCTAGATATTGCAGAGGAAGTGAATATTTTTGAACTAGATTTGAATGAAAAAAACACACGATTTAGTTTGAATCTTAATGATATTTCTTCTTCTAAAACCATTATCATAAAGGTCAAAGGAAATCGATTGAATATTGATTCAACTTGGCTAAACGAGGCGATGTTAAACCATTCAAATACGAATCAAATTGTGAATCGGATTTTATGGGTGTTTGATCCAAGTAGTAAACTAGTTGACTTTGCATCGACGAATCTAATCGGTTCTGTTTTAGCACCGAACGCAAATATTAAATTTTCGGGCTATAGTGCGGTTAACGGCACTTTAATCGCTAACAGTTTAGATGGCAATAATACTTCCTCAGAATTGCATTATCTAGGGTGTTTTAAAGGCCAAATACCAGAAGTCCCAGAGGTTCCAGAAGTCCCCGAAGTTCCAGAAGCTCCAGAAGTCCCAGAAATCCCAGAGATTCCAGAAGCCCCGGAAGTCCCAGAGACACCAAAAAAACCATCAGCCCTAATCAAAGAAGAAATCAAAATAACTGGACGATTACCTCAAACGAATGGTGAAAATCAAAAACAAAAGCAAGAAAACAAATTGCCACAAACAGGTGAAAAGGAAATGTTACTTTCAAAAGGCACCACTTTCTTGGGATGGACTATCTTATTTCTAGTAGGAAGTTATTACATTAAATTGTGGAAGAAAAAACGAGAGTAGATTATTTTTTTAAGATTTCGATGTAAGGAAAATAGAAAACACCTTAAAGCCACTAATGTGTAAGATGATTAGTAGTTTTTTTGTGTATAAAATACTAATTAAAACCGATAAATCGTTTGGCAAAATGGCATTTGATCAACTTTTCTTCTAATAAAGTGCTAAATTTTTTAATTCACTAGAAAACAATTGGCTGAAAGCGTATACTGAAAAGAAAAGGAAATGGGGTTATTTATTTGTATCAAGCACAAGAATCGCGGTATGAAAATATGCCTTATCGTAAGGTTGGTCATTCAGGGTTAAAGTTACCGGCGTTGTCACTGGGATTATGGCATAATTTTGGTGATGTGGATGCCATTGCTAATCAAAAAGCGTTATTGTTTAAAGCTTTTGATAGTGGCATTACGCATTTTGATTTAGCAAACAATTATGGACCTCCCGCAGGATCGGCAGAAAAGAATTTTGGTCGTATTTTAAAAGAGGAGCTCGCTTCTTATCGCGATGAAATGATTATCTCAAGTAAAGCTGGTTATTATATGTGGCCGGGGCCTTATGGTGAGTGGGGTTCAAAGAAAAGTTTGGTAGCTAGTTGTGATCAAAGCTTAAAGCGGATGGGGCTAGACTATGTCGATATTTTTTATCATCATCGACCAGATACCAATACACCACTGGAAGAAACCGCGCAAGCTCTTGATTTATTAGTAAAGCAAGGGAAAGCTTTATATGTGGGCATTTCAAATTATTCAGCAGCAGAAACACGTAAGATGACGGCGATTTTAAAAGAGCAAAAGACGCCTTTCATTATTCATCAACAACGGTATAGTTTGCTTGAACGTGCGCCTGAAGAAGAATTATACGAGGTATTGGCCCAAGAACAAATTGGTGCGATTACTTTTTCACCACTGGCACAAGGATTATTGACCGATCGGTATTTAAATGGCATTCCGCAAGATTCACGGGCAGCTAGCCAAAACAGTCCATTTTTATCAGCGGAACGTGTCGAAGAAACTTTAGCTCTTGTCAAACAACTCAATGATTTGGCACAAAATCGCGGACAGAGTTTAGCCGAAATGGCGATTGCTTGGATTTTACAACAAGAAGTGGTGAGTAGTGTGTTAATCGGTGCATCAAAAGTGAGTCAATTAGATGCTAATTTAAAAGCATTAGAGAATTTAGATTTTACAGCGGAGGAAAAAGCTGTAATCGATCAACTTACACTTCGTTAGAGTGAATAGAAAGAAGGAATATTTTGTTAGCAATGAAATCAGTGACCAGTCCCGAAGAAATCCAAATCCTTGATCAATTGATTCAAGAAATTTGGCCAGAAGTCTACACTAAAATCATTGGTGCAGATCAAGTTGCTTATATGTTGCGCACGTTTCAATCAAAAGAAAAGATTGAACAAGATTTAGCACGAGGGATGCGTTATTTTTTATTAATGGACAATAACCAACCAGTCGGGTACACGGCTTATGTGGATAAACCCGATGAAATTTATCTTAGTAAACTATACTTACATAAAAAAGTTCGCGGTAAAGGTTATGGCAGCCAAGTTTTTCAGTGGTACGAAAGTTTGGCGAGTGGCAAAACGTTACGTTTAAATGTTAATAAATACAATGAACAAGCCATTGCCGTCTATGAAGCACGCGGATTTGAACGTATCGAAGCTTGCCAAATTGATATTGGCGAAGGTTATATTATGGATGACTTTGTTTATGAAAAGGTCTTTTAAACAGGTGCTAAAAAACTGAGGGAAAATTAAAAATCCTTCAGTTTTTTTGTGACATTTTTGTTTTCGAAACGTTTAATGGGTGAAAGGGGGAGAAAAGCGTGCAAGAAAAAATACTGGAACAACTTTACGAAAATTATGCAAAAGAATTGACGATTTATGCTTATAGCTTAACGAAACAAATGAGCGAAGCCGAAAGCTTAGTCAGTGATGCTTTTTTTCAATTGTCTTGCCAAGAAAATCCTCCTCCAGCAATTAAATTTTGGTTGTTTCGTGTTGTGAAAAATCATTTTATTGATCAACAAAGAAAGAAGAAGCGGTGGAGATGGGTGCTGTTTTCTTCCCAGCAATCCGATGAAAAGCCGAATCCAAGCGAACAATTATTGCAAAAGGAAAGCCAGCAACAATTGCACCAAGCCATTGCACAATTAAAAGCACCTTACCAAGAAGTATTAATTTTGTTTTATTTTATCGACTGGCCGGTTCAAGTGATCGCAGAATATTTAAATTATAGTAATGGGCAAGTTCGGACTATTTTATATCGTGGGCGAAAAAAGTTAAAGGAGGTATTGAGTGATGAAAAATAATTGGCAAGAAGTAGCAGAAAGAATAAAAAATAAAACAGCGACACCAGAAGAACAACAAGTTTTTGAAGAAAAATGTGCAGAGTATCAATGGTTTCAAGAATATTTATTTGATGAAGACTGGCCAGATTTTTTGTCTGATCAAGAATCAATAAAAGAAGACGCTCTTTTTTATAAAAAAATAAAAAATCAGACACGTAATAAGCTCCTCCGTTTGATTCTTTTTATTTTAGTCAGTTTGTTTGTTTTGGGTGGTCTTGGCATTTGGGGATTTCATAAATGGGAAGAATATTATTATTTTGATGCAACAACAACAATGCCTGAAAGTAAAATCCCTAATCTAATGACTTATGAATTATTATATGATGAGCTGTTTTTCCCTGATTTTCAATTGCGAAGTGGACAAATAAAAGAAATCGGTTCGGCTGAATATCAAATTCATTATCAATATCAAAAACGATACCAAGAGACGAGTCAATCGCTTGAGCATCGCTATCAAATTGTGCGAAATGATTTCCAACATCTTGGTGAAATGAATCCTGCTTTTACGCAAAGTACTTATCCTATGTTTTTAGCTGCTTATGAAAGTGAGAGTATGAGGGAAATGGCGAAAACACTACAAGAAAAAAATCTCGAAAAAATAACAGGATTACCGCAAAGTAGTAGTGTCTATGGATTTTTGACTTTTAAAGAGCCATTAAGTATGACGCAAATCTTTGAACAATTTGGTCTATCGGGTTGGTTATCAACAGAAGAAGCAAGCATTCATTGGTTATCGGTTAAAAACAAAGCGACTTTTCAAGACCAAAACCAGGCATCAATGCGGATGATGGGGATGGATATGGGCGAAGGGGGTCTCTCTTTTCAATTTGAAAACAGCGCCTATATCAAGCTTAATCAACGGTACCCCAAGCTATTTCCCCAAGCTTTTGTGAATAGTAAGCCCGCCGATACGCCGGAAGATTATGAACAACATTTTCAATCGTTATTAAACTATTTAATTGATCAAGCAGCGATGCTCAATTATGTTTCGCTTCAATTAAATGGTGCAAAAGAAGAGTTTGAAGCCGCTTTGCAATATATCCAAACAAATGGCGTGAAAATTGATGGCTTGTATTTCTCAGCGGGTCGCGATAAATTTTTAGAGCTAGCACAAAATCCGTTTGTTCTTACAACAGAAGTTTTTGAGACGACGTTGTTTAGTCAGCGATACTAAAAAAATCCCTCTATCAGATGCGATAGGGGGATTTGAATTGAAAATTTAACGTTCCAATGAACCGCCATTGCTTTCAATGACTTGTTGGTACCAATAAAAACTTTTTTTCTTATAGCGGTTCAACGTGCCTGAACCGTCTTGTTGCCGATCAACGTAAATCATACCGTAACGTTTTTTAATTTCAGCAGTCGTAAAGCTGACTAAATCAATACAGCCCCATGAAGTATACCCCATGATTTCCACCCCATCTTTTAAAGCTTCTTCCACTTGGACTAGATGATCATTCATGTATTGAATTCGGTAATCATCGAGGACCGTTTTTGTTCCGTCTTCGAGTTCAACGAGTTTATCGACAGCGCCTAAGCCATTTTCTACGATAAAGACCGGTTTTTGGTAGCGATCATACAACGTATTTAAATAATAACGCAAACCTTTTGGATCAATTTGCCAACCCCAATCACTCGCTTTTAAGTAAGGATTCGGTACGCCTCCAATGATATTGCCTTTACCCGCTGCTACATTAGGGTCGGCCGATTCACAAATACTCATATAATAACTAAATGAAATGAAATCAACTGTGTGTCTTAAATCTGCTAAATCTTGTTCCGTAATCTCTAGCTGGATATTATTTTCTGCAAATAATCGTTTCGTGTAACTTGGGTAGTAACCACGCAC
>MTBK01150493.1_pt1 | contig 11126 bp, 12 predicted proteins | sample 1535981 | NCBI WGS metagenome assembly MTBK01 (sample SAMN06109225, study PRJNA356200) | anaerobic digester metagenome | isolation source: biogas reactors fed with pig manure or primary and secondary sludge | place: Spain | collected 2016-06-30 | reverse complement strand
TTAATTTCTGATAAGTATTACCTATTACAGAATCTATATGCCTCTTAGCCTTAGAAGATAGGATTAAATAGGTAACACGTCTATCTTTGTCACTACTAGATCTCTCAATCCAACCCCCTTTTACAAGTCTATCTATTTGTGAAGTTACAGTAGCAGGTGTTATATGAAACTCTCTGGCTAAATCAGTTGTTTTAACATCTTTGTTCTGCTTAATATATGAGAGAGTTCTTAACTGTAATAGTGTAGGATTACTTCCACTTGGAGTGGTATCAATGTATTTTAACAAATCTATAGTTTCATCAATAATATCTTTTTGTATTGCCACTTCCTTACTGTTAATAAATTAATACCCTAATTCTAACACACCTAATATTTAGCAACAAATATTTGAAATAGTTTTTGCTAATTGATATATTAGTTCGTATTTAACTTCTTTCTATCTATTTATGGCAAAAGTTAAACAGAATACATCTTTACCACTAATTATTACATTCTTTGTCATTGTTTCTCTACTAAGTGTTCTTTTCTTTCTCTACTTTGATAGAGCTAAAACAGGTCTCCCCTTTATCTCAGATCGAGATGAAAAACCATTAATATCAAATAGTGATGGTGATATTTTTGGAGATAATTTAAATGATCAGGAGGATGCTATTATGGAACAAACAACAGATTCCACAGAGGATTTTCAAGAGTTTAGTTTTGAAACTATTAAAGAAGGAGAAGGACAAAAAGCTCAACAAGGTGATGTAGTCTCTGTTCATTATACAGGTACTTTAATAGATGGTAAAAAATTTCATAGTTCATTAGATAGAAACCAACCTTTTGAATTTGAACTAGGTGCAGGTAGCGTTATACAGGGTTGGGAGATAGGAGTCTTAGGCATGAGAGTTGGAGAATCTAGAATTTTAAAGATTCCATCTCTAATGGGCTACGGCTCAATGGGTGCTGGAGCAGATATTCCTCCTAATGCGGGATTAATTTTTGAAGTAGAATTACTAGCTATTAATTAGTTATCTACTTTATTACTCAAAAAACAATTAATGTTTAATTTTTCTAAAAAGCAAATAGCTGTAGTTAATGATGTAATTGAGTGGTACAACACCTCTTCTATCCAATACATTACACTCGGAGGTTATGCAGGAACAGGCAAAACGACCATTCTCTCCCATATTTCTAATCAACTACATAGTAAAGATCCAGATTTAACTATCGCTTTCTGTTGTTTAACAGGGAAAGCTACTAGGGTATTGGAGAGGAAATTGAGAAATGCTAAAGCAATATATCCTATCGATTATATTGGGACTATCCATAGTCTTATCTACAAGCCTGTTCTGGATAGTAAGGATAATATTATTGGTTGGGAAAAGATAAAGAGAGAGGATTTTGAATATTCTCTTTTAATTCTTGATGAATCCTCTATGATATCAGAAGATGTTTGGGCAGATCTCTTGTCTTTTGAAATCCCTATTCTAGCTGTTGGTGACCATGGACAGTTACCACCTATAAAGGGGAGGTTTAATTTAATGAAAAATCCAGGCTTAAGGCTTGAAGAGGTGTTTAGACAAGATAGGCAGAACCCTATTATAAAAGTATCTGAAATCGCTAGAAAGTACGGTAAGATACCTTTTAAAAATTTCTCTAATACTGTTAAAAAAATACGACAATCAGATCCTGAAACACAAGATCTTTTAAATAATATTTTTGAAACTTTTGATAACAGTACTATGATACTTTGTGGATACAATAGAACAAGAATCAAGCTAAATCATAGTATAAGGGCTATCCATTTTGATTTAGAACAACCTCAGATTGGTGACAGAGTAATCTGTTTGAAAAATAATAGAGAAAGAAACATATTTAACGGCATGACTGGTACTATTCAAGAGATATATGATGGTAAGAAAACAGGAGTTGAATATTATGAAGCTTTAATATTATTAGATTATGAGAAGCATCCTTTTTGGGGAGAGATATCAAAAGAGCAATTTAATCGGGCAGAATTAATTGATTTAAAAAAAGAAAATCTTAATTACTTTGATTATGGATATGCACTAACTGTGCATAAAGCTCAAGGTAGTGAAGCTAAAAGAGTTACGGTATTTGAGGAGAGATTTCCTAAAATGGATGATGAAACATATGCTAGATGGCTCTATACAGCAGTAACTAGGGCACAAGAGGAATTAATAATTATTGGTAATTAATCTGTAATTGATAAGGTAGCAAAGGAGATATATAATTTGATTATGATAATTAATTCTAATCAAGAAAAGGAACTCTTTTTAGAGGCAGCAAATATCTCTGTAGATATACTTAGGCAATTAGGAGAGAGTATTAAACCTAGTATAACTCCACTACAGTTAGATAGACTAGCTGGAGTGTTCTGTAAAAGATACAGAGTTAAACCAGCTTTTAGAAGAGTAAAGAACTATCGACATAATACTTGTATCTCCGTTAATGATGTAGCAGTACACGGTATACCTAAGGATATACCTTTAGTAAAGGGTGACTTAGTATCTATTGATTTCGGCATTTATTACAAAAAGATCTATACAGACCACTGTTGGACTTGGAGTATTGGGAGTCCAAATAAGAGAAATAGTAAGCTTTTAGAAGTTGGTAGAGAGGCGGTAGAGAGATGTATTCCATTAGCTATTGAGGGTAACTATACAGGAGATTTAGGCTTTGAGATGGAGAATTGTGCTACTTCAAACGGTTTTAATATATTAAAAATGTTTACTGGTCACGGTATTGGTAAAACTCTTCATGACCACCCTGATATACCAGCATTTGGAAAGAAAGGTTCAGGTACTTATCTTAAGGAAGGGATGGTTCTCTGTATAGAGTGCCAAGTTGTAGATGGTAATGGAGAAATCATTACTGATAGTGACGGATGGTCTGCTAGAACTAAAAATGGTGGTAATAGTGTAATGTTTGAATATATGGTTATTGTTGGCAAAAAGTCCCCTATTTTACTTACAGATACACTTAATTGGGGTACAGTGTTGTAGTGGTATGTCCCATAGTATTATGGTATAATATAGTTAGTTAGGTCTAGTACCTATCTTTTCTCTTTTGTTTTAATACATAAGAGAAACTGCTCTTTAAAAAGGTCTATTCATACAGAATACTCTCCTACTTTTCCCCTTTTATATGCTATCTATACATCTATTTGAAGATATAGATATCAGACAAGAGGGGAAAGGAATGTTTTTAATAAAAAAATAAAAACTATCATAAAAGGAGAGTAGAAATGAAGGAAAAAAGTGAAAATAAGCTGTTGGTGATTGTAATGGTTGTTTTTGGAATCATAGGGGTATTGTTAGTAAGCTTTTTCGTCTATACAACAAATATTGCCTACGAGACATTACAGCAGCAATCTTTAGCAGATGCTGAAGAGATTCTCACCTCAATGGTTGAAATCCCTGCTCCCGTGAGCTGGGAGTATAATAAGATTCGTGCTGTTATCTTGTGCCCTGGTGGCGAACCTTTTATTGTTAAAAACAGTAAAAAATTTGGTTCAGAAATGAGAAATTGTGCTTATTACGTAGCAAACGGTGTAGAATTGAAAATTTCTACACGTTTTTTTTCAAAAAAGGGAAGTATATACTTCTCCATAAATGAATAGATCTGAAAGGGGTGCCTATGTACTATTTGTGTCTTTACACATTTTTAGGTTCCCCTTTCATAATCTTCTTAGAATACTAAGAATAGATATTTTCTAATATTGGGAGTATCTGTTTCTTTCTACTTACTACACCCTTTAAATATACTTTGTTATCCTTAATCTCTTTGTTTAGTGCTTTTTCTACTAAAGGTATATCTTTACCTACAACTAATAGTAAACAATCTCTCTTGTTTAAATCTGTTAGCATAACAATCCTTAGAGAGTAAGGTTTAATACTATTAATAACCTCTAACTCCTCTATTATCTCTCTCTCATTAAACTCCCTGTTATTTAATGTCTCAACCTGGCTTACAGATACCCAATTACCATCTATTTCAATACTCTTTACATCTTCTTCAATTATCTCTTTGGCAGTATATTTACTCCATACATCTTTCTGTTTAAAAAGCAATTTAAAATACTCTTGGACATTAGAGATACCGATGATATTACTCAATATATTAACCATTTTAATATCTAACTGTACTGTAGTTGGTGACATTAATCCGAGTGTGTCATCAAGAATTGCACTTAGAAGAATTCCTGCTGTATTAAAAGGTATTGAGATATTTGAATTTACCATTTTCTCTACTATTAGAGTACTTGTACTACCACAAGGTCTAATTGTTAATCTTTTTGGAATATTCTCAACTAATTTAACATCATGATGATCTATAACCTCTACAATATTTGCATTCTCCCAACCCTTAGGCCTATTCTCAGGATATGTATGGTCTACTAATACTACGTTTAGATTAGAGATACTTGGGAAAAAAGGAGGGATTGGAGTTTTGTATCTGTCAAATACCCACCTTGTAACAGAGTTTATCTCTCCGCACCTTATTGCTCTGTATTCATACTCTTTTAAAGAGTGTCTATACTGCTCATAACCGTATGCAGAAGCAATGGCATCTAAATCTGGATTAATATGTCCAACAATATATATTTTCTCTCTCTTCATTACCTACAATAATATCAAGAAAATAAATTGGAAGGAAGCTAAGTATTTTGACAAGAAGAGTGCAAATAGGTACACTGAATAGAATAATTTTGTAAGTTTTAGAGATTATGGAAGATAATTTTAATCCCTATGGATCGCAACAAGAGATGAACCCTCCACCAAATACTTTTGGTGATCCTGTCCAGAGGCCAGAAGTAGAGAGTAGAGATAATGAGATTCAGAATGAGAGAGTAAAGAATTTAATTAAAACAGAATTTCCCTTAGTTGGTATAGAATTTATTGATTCTAAAGGAGTAAATGGTTTACATATAGGTTATTTAGCAGAAGGAAAAGAATTGCTTAGCCAGAGCAGTCAAGAAAAAATCAGTGAATTTCTTTATAATTCTCCTTTCTCATATTTAGACTCAAAATCAGCTCAATTTGTTAGAGGGATTTTTAGTCCTCAAGAGCCTATTGATGGAGGTCTTGTTGTTTCTAAACTCGGTATCTCTATACCTATCTCTTTTTATCCTGAAAACAGAAAAGATATCTCTGATCCTGAGCAGTACAAAACAATCTCTTTACTAGAATTTGATGATGAAACTCTTGAAATATTCTCTGATGCATTAAATCTACTTAATAAGATAAATAAAGAGGAGGCAGATGCAAAAGTAGATCCTATTGATAGGATAGAGAAAGCTTTTGGGAGTTCGAAACAGAGAACTTATTAATACAAATTAATTATGCCAGATAAAATTAATAAAACTTATGATGTTGCTATTATAGGAAGTGGTCCAGCAGGTCTCTCAGCTAGTATATATGCAAGTAGGTATAGATTAAGCAATATTGTAATAGGTGAAATGCTTGGTGGCTCTATTAGTGATGCACACAGGGTATGTAACTACCCTGGCTTTATTGATACTCCAGGAATTGATTTAAGTCAAAATTTTTTAAAGCAAGCAGAACATCTAGGAGGAGAGTTCTCTCAAGAGTTGGTGACTAAAATATTAAAGAAGGATAATTTATTCCTTTTAGAAACAGAATCTCAGAATACCTATTACTCTAAAACTATCATATTAACCTTAGGTTCAAGTCGTAATAAATTAGGTTTACCTAATGAAGATTTCTTTCTCGGTAAAGGTGTCTCCTACTGTGCAACTTGTGACGCTATGTTTTTTAGGGAGAAGAGAGTTGCAGTAGTGGGTGGTAGTAATGCTGCTACAATGTCAGCTAGCATGCTCTCTGATATTGCTAGTGAGGTATATATTATCTACAGAGGAACAGAGCTAAGGGGAGATCAGGTATGGATAGAGGATGTTAAAGAGAAGAGTAATATTAAAATTATTTACTCTACTACTGTAGTAAGTTTAGAGGGAGGGAGTAAGTTAGAAAGAATTAAACTTTCAAATAGGTATAACAATTCAGAATACTTAGAGATAGATGGACTATTTATTGAGATTGGTTCAGTTCCAAATGCAGATTTAGCACAACAAATAGGGGTTAAATTAGACAGAGAGAATTACATAGTGGTATCAGAGGACCAATCTACCAGTTTAGAGGGTATCTGGGCTGCTGGAGACTGTACAAACAGCTCAAATAAGTTTAGTCAGGTTGTAACAGCTGCTAGTGAAGGAGCAATAGCAGCAAATTCGATCTTTGCGTTTATCAAGAAAAAAACGGTTTAATCCCCACTCTTGTTTACATGGTTTACCCACTCTTCTAAATAGTTTGAACTAGACCATTCTTTTAGTTTCCCAACATTATACTCTATTCTTCCACCATAGCTTTCAATGAAATCCGCCTCTAATTTCAATGGACTGTTAGGAGTATTTCTGTCTTTTTCGTTCCTGTCTCCTCCTTTTGCAAAAACATCTGGTTTAATAATCTTAAGAGCCCCTAATCCTGAGAGCTCCTAGTACTGAGTACTCTGTTGGGTGATCATATATTACAACATAATCAACACCTTTTAGATCATTAACAATTTGAGCTCTATCCATCTCGGGCATAAAAGGTTTCCCTTTTTTAGTTTTGCATATCTGATCACCATTAATCACCACTACTAGTACATCACCAAGTTTCTTTGATTCAACAATACAGGAAGTATGTCCTGGATGAAGAGGATCAAAGAAGCCTGATGTAGAAACAATAGTTTTTCCTTTTAATTTCTCTTCTCTAAGCTTAGGAAATTCATCTATAGGTATAATCATTGTTTAAACTATTAATATTATGTTTCTTCATTTAATCAGTTTTAAGGGAACAAAGCAATAAATAATTCTTATATAGATAGTAAGATAGTTTACAGCCCCTAGTAGTTTGTACAGTGTTGAGATACTACATATTGTAGGTAATAACTCACAACTAAGCTTACTACAGGGCTTTGACAAACACAATATGTTGGGGTAGGTTGTAAGACCTAATACAATATATTGTGTTATGAAGTGTCCTTACTGTGGTAATACATCTACTAAAGTCATTGACAAGAGAGATAACGCTGAAGATCTCTCAACAAGACGTAGAAGACAGTGTCTAAGATGTGGTAGAAGATATACAACATTTGAAAGAATTGAGAAGGTCAAAATCATTGTTATTAAAAGGGATGGCTCTTTTGAAGAATTTGATTGTGATAAGTTAATTAAGGGTATTAAAAAAGCTGTAGATGCAGATAAGGTTTCTGATTTAGAGATTGAAGAATTTTGTGAAGTAGTAAAAAGAAAAGCCATGATTAGTAGTGAACGAATTACTACTACAGAGATAGGTAATATGGTTTTAGATTGGTTAAAAACCCTAGATCCTTTAGCATATATGAGGTTTGCAAGTGTGTATAAGGATTTTGAAACTGTAAAAGATTTAAAAAAAGAGATTGAGACATTAATTTGATAGATACTTAAACTGCCGTGTCTTCAAAAAAAGATACTACAAAATCAATACCGTTTCTAGTAAGAAAAAGAGACAAAAGAATTGTAGAGTTTGATCAAGAGAGAATTACTTCGGCTGTTTTTAAAGCCGCTGAGAGTGTCGGTGGAGATGATAGAAAACGAGCAAAAGAGGTATCTGATGAGGTTGTAAAAAGATTGTTATCTAAATACCCAAGGAGAAAGTATGTTTCTACGGCAGAGATCTCTGAGGTAGTAAAAGATACTCTAAAAGATATGGGGCATGGTAAAACTGCTGTTGCTCTGGAACTTTTTGTAAGTTTAAGGCATAAGCTTAGGAATATTAAATCACTGATTGATGCAGAAGAGTTAGTTAGAGGATATATCGGTGAGGAAGATTGGAGAGTAAAAGAGAACAGTAATATGGCCTACTCTTGGCAAGGTTTAAATAATCATATCTCTTCATCTGTACAGGCTAATTACTGGCTTTATAGTACATATCCTAAGCATATTTCAAATGCACATATAAATGCAGATATTCATATTCATGATTTAGGTATGTTAGCAACCTACTGTTGTGGTTGGGACTTAAAAGATCTCCTTTTAAAAGGATTTACTGGTGTCTCTGGAAAAATATCTTCAGCCCCTGCTAAGCATTTCGGTGCAATATTAGGACAGTGTGTTAACTTTCTCTATACACTACAACATGAAGCTGCTGGTGCACAGGCTTTCTCTAGCTTTGATACTCTTCTTGCTCCTTTTATTCGCTATGACAAGCTCTCATACAAAGAAGTAAGACAAAAAATGCAAGAGTTTCTTTTTAATATGAATGTACCTACTAGGGTTGGATGCCAAACTCCTTTTACTAATATTACAATGGATCTAGTCCCTCACGGAGAGTTAGCTAAAGAAAATGTTGTAATTGGGGGTAAATTGCAGAAGGAGAAATACGGTGATTTCCAAAAAGAGATGGATATGTTAAATAGGGCTTTTTGTGAAATAATGATGGAAGGAGATGCACAGGGACGTCTTTTCTCTTATCCTATTCCTACTTACAATCTAACTAAAGATTTTGATTGGGATAATAAAAAGTATGATTCTCTGTGGGAGATGACTTCAAAATATGGGATTCCTTACTTCTCTAATTTTATTAACTCAGATATGAGTCCTGATGATGCACGTTCTATGTGTTGTAGACTGAGATTAGACAACAGGGAGCTTAGAAAGAGAGGTGGAGGCTTGTTTGGAGCTAACCCTCTAACAGGAAGTATAGGTGTTGTAACTTTAAATATGCCAAGGATAGGTTATCTTGCAAAAGATAAGGAAGACTTCCTCCAGAGAGTAAACAATTTAATGGATATTGCAAAAGAGAGTCTTTTGCTTAAAAGGGAGTTAATTGAGAAGTTTATGGATAGAGGTTTGTATCCCTACTCTAAGTTCTATTTATCAGATATAAGAGAGCGATTTGGTGAGTATTTTAAGAACCATTTTAATACTATTGGATTATTAGGATTGAATGAGGCTATGGTAAATTTCTTTAAAGATACAGAGAAGGATCTTACTTCGCCAGAAGGTAATGAGTTTGCTCTAGAAGTAATGAAGCATATGAGGGAGAGATTAATGACTTATCAACAGGAGACAAATCAGTTGTTTAACTTAGAGGCTACTCCGGGCGAGGGTACAACCTACAGGTTTGCTAAAGCTGATAGGAAAAAATTTGGTAATACTATTCTAACTGCTTCAGATTTAGGTAAAAAAGGAATAGATGCAGTCTACTATACTAACTCATCACAATTACCTGTTGGTTTTACAGATGATCTATTTGAAGCATTAGATTTACAAGATGAATTTCAATGTATGTATACTGGAGGGACAGTACTTCATATCTTTCTTGGTGAAAGAATGCCTGCTATCTCTGGTGTAAAACATTTAGTTAGAAAGATTGCAGAGAATTACAAACTCCCCTATTTCTCCCTTACGCCTACATTTAGTGTTTGTCCTAAACATGGATATATAACGGGGGAGCACCCTTACTGTCCTAAGTGTGATATAGAGGGTGGATATGTTGAAGGAATGCCTTTTAAAGAAATTAGTTAAATTTTTACTGCCTATACAATGGCCAAAAAAGAGAAAGTAGTAGCAAGACAGAGGTGTGAAGTGTATTCCAGGGTGGTGGGATATATTAGACCTATTACACAGTGGAATCCAGGTAAACAATCTGAGTTCTACGACAGAGTAACCTTTGATACAGGATGTTAATTGCTGGTTTAGAAAAATCTTCATTACTGGATTATGCAGGAAAAATCTCTTCTGTTATCTTTACATACGGGTGTAATCTTAGATGTGAATATTGTCATAATCCTGAATTGGTAATTCATCCTTGTAGAAAAGAGATGATAATACCAGAGAGAGAGGTATTTAAATTTCTTGAGTCTAGAATAGGATTAATAGATGGGGTAGTAATAACAGGTGGAGAACCTACTATACAGCCTGATCTAATTCCTTTTATTAAGAAGATTAAAGATTTGAACTATCTTGTTAAACTAGATACTAATGGTACTAACCCAACTATCATTAAAGAGATTATCTCTCTAAATATTGTTGATTACTGGGCTATGGATGTAAAGTATAGTAAAGAGCTTTACAAGCAGAAGCTAACTGAGAACATAGATTACAAAGATATTGAAGAGAGTATTAACTTAATTAAAGATAATGCTAAGGATTATGAATTTAGAACTACCTTCGTAAAAGAGATTCACTCAATAGATACTGCTAAAGAGATAGGTAGAATAATTAAAGGCTCTAAAAAATACTATATTCAAAATTTCAGACCTGGCAAAACAATAAATCCTAATCTAACAAACTCTAACTCTTTTACTCAGAAGGAATTAGAAGAACTCAGAGAGATTATGATTAAATATGTAAAGAAAGTAGAGATTAGAAATTAATTTACCACAGGGTTACTCAATACCTTAATCACTTTACCGTTAATAATTGAATCACTTTTAGAGTCAAGATAGATAGGTCTATGAATAGAGTTAGAGGATTGAGGATAGAGTATAACCATTTCTTTCTCCTTTTTAATATTTTTCACTGTTGCACACCCATCAACAATAGCTACAACAACGTCCCCTGAAGTAAATTCACTATTCTTTTTAACAATAAGGTAACTTCCTTCCTTTAATAATTGTTCACCTATCTGTCTTTGATTCATTGAATCACCTGATATAATTAGAGCAAACAGATCTTTACTATTTTTTAATATTTTTTTATCTACTTGTAATATACCTATATGATTCTCTTCAGCCAAAGCTATCGGTGTACCTGCGTTAGCATAACCTAAAATAGGTATACCTACTAAATATTCATAAACTTCTTCACCAATCTTATCTTCAACTATTTTAATTCCTCTTGGCTCACTTGTTCTAATAATATATCCTTTTTTCTCTAGCGCTTCTAAATGATTTACTACACCTCTCTTTGTAGAGATATTTAACATTAATTGTAGCTCCGTTAAAGAAGGTGCATGACCATTATCAAGATAAAAATCCCTAATATTTTTAAGTACTAACTCCTGTCTCTCTGTTAATTTTTCATCCATATGTAGGTATACTAATGTAATTGTTAAAGTATACCACAACCTGTATAC
>MTBK01234896.1_pt1 | contig 11134 bp, 5 predicted proteins | sample 1535981 | NCBI WGS metagenome assembly MTBK01 (sample SAMN06109225, study PRJNA356200) | anaerobic digester metagenome | isolation source: biogas reactors fed with pig manure or primary and secondary sludge | place: Spain | collected 2016-06-30 | reverse complement strand
ATTTTAATGCAATTACTGTATTTGTATGTGGAGGTCCGTTTGTTAAAATGGCATCAATTTTATTCTCGCGGCAATATTTTTTTAATCTTCTCACCGATGGTCTTATCCAAAACATTCTTGCATCTGGAATAAAAATATTTCCTCTAATCCAAATACCAATTTCGTCGGCTAAGCTTCTTTTTTTGTCGCGTACATAAACAGGATTTGTGGTTTCTGCTTTTTTTCTACCGCTAAAAAATCTAAAAGCATTGAAAGGCTCAATAATAGGAGCTGAAATTATTTTTAAATCGGGGCTTATATGCCTAAAATTACTTTCGTCGGTATATTCGTATCGCGCATTTGAGGGAGCATATACAATTGGTTCCCAGCCAAATTGAGGTAAATATTTTGCAAACTTCAAGCACCTATGAACTCCAATTCCGCCTGCTGGTGGCCAATAATAGCTTATTATTAATACCTTTTTTTTCATTTTTTCTACTTAAAAGGAATTTCCCATTCTAATTCGTGTTGCCAATTACTCCTAATTTCGTACTCTTCGTTATAATAAAAAACTGGCTCGGGTTGTAAGTTTTCTGAATAATTTCCAGTATCCCAAAAACCATTTTTATTCAAATCTTGAGTTATTCTAATTCTATATTTCCCTACTGGAATATTTTCGAATGTAATTTTTCCATTTTCTAAATACGCTTTACGCTGCACTTTTTCATTTATCAACAATTCTGCGAAAGCAGACTCTGAATCAGCATTTAAAACAACAATTAAACTGCCATATTCACTTGCCATTTTTACAGTAAATTTAAGCGTATCTTGCGTGTTGTTTTGTTTATAAATATCTTGAAAAGCACTTTCCTCAATAAATAAATAATACTCTGTTCCCGATTCTACATCTGCATTTATTTCTAATTGTGTTGGATTTTCTGCTTGTTTGCAGTTAAATTTTATTAATTCAGTTTTATCTTTTGTTTCTGATAAAAATATTTTGCTAGTATCAATTTTAGAGATTGGATTTTCGAAATTTACAATAATTGGAGAGTAAAGTTCTTGTTTCCCGCTTAGTTTTACTTCTAATTTAGGTATATTTGTTTTTGACTTCTTCACTGCAATTGCCGTATCGCTAATAATTTCTTGCTTTGCGTTTGTGGCATAATAATTGAAGTATATTATTATGGAGTCTTTAAAATTATTGGCATCTTCTTGCAGCCAAAAGTTTATGCTATCTCTATTTTTCGATATATAATATAGGTGTTCGATTTCTTCGCTAAACTTAAATTCTGGTTTTTCTCTATTTGGTTTGTCGAATGTAATTTGAATGCGACCCGGGTGTATTCTTTCAATTTTAGAAATATATTGCTTTTGATTGTCTTCAGCAAAAAGTTTCAAATTCAAATCGAAAGGTAAATATTCGGTAATTGTTTTTGTACTATCGTTCGGAGAAATTTTTGTTTCTACGTTTGGAATAATAATTGAGTCTAAAAATGCAATTTCTTCGGTTGCTTGGTCGAAATAATAGTTGTTATTAGCATCTTTCAGTGCAAAAATTGCGTATTCTCCTTCTGCAATATGCTCAATTTTAAATCTTCCATTTTTGTCGGTAAATGTTAGATATTGCGGAGTTTTGGAGGTGAAATTTTCTTTTTCGTTTTGTGCATACAAAGATACAATAACGCCTTCAACAGGTTTCAAACTTAGTGCATCAACAATATTTCCCGCAACTTTTAATGAATCGATTATTGGACCAGTTGAAAACGAATATGTAAAGCCATTTAAAGGATTTCCTTCGTTAACGTCAACAATAGAGTTTCCAAAATTTATTTGATATGTTTTATTCTCTTGCAGCGAATCGGCGTTTAGCTTGATAATTAATTTCTTTCCATGTACATTTACCTCTGGTTTTGGTTGCATTGGTGGCGAAACAATCATTTTATTCTGCAAATCTCTTAGGCTAATATATTCATCGAAAACTATTGTTACTTTATTGCTATTAAAGTTTGTTGATGCGTTTTCTGGTTCAGCACTTTTAATTTGAGGAGGAGTAATATCTTTTGGTCCTCCGCTCAAGCTTCCCATTTTTGCGCAAGCAGTAATCAGTAAAAATATTAATATACTTATTAAAATATGAGACTTTGTTCTCAATGTTTTTTTAATTTTGTGCAAACATACAAAGAAAGAGTGAATTTTGTAATTTTGATAATAAATTTGGCACTTTATATGTTATTAAAATAAATAGAATGGATAAAAGAAAATTTAAACATATTGCATTATTGCTGGCGACTTTAATTTTCGCTCAGTATTGCTTTGGTTCTGTGCATGTTAGGGGTAAGGCTTCAGAATATGCTAATAGTAAAATTATATTTTACAAGTATGCCGATAGAATTACCATGCTTAAAAAAGAATTATTAAGCGTTGATATTGATGCTAATGGTAATTTTTCTTTTGCTATTGATGTGTTGCGAACAACTTATATTTTTGCTGAGTTGGGAATTTATCATGCTTATTTTTATGTTGAGCCTGATTCAGATTATGAAATTGTTTTGCCCGAACGTGTTGATAAAACTCCTGCACAGATTTTAAATCCATTTTTTGAGCATATTCCAGTGCATATTGGAATTAAAAACATGCAAAAATCTGACCTGAATTATCAAATTATGGATTTCGATTACTTTTTTGATGATTATTTGGATGAATCTTTGTTTGATATCTATACTTTGGGTGCTAATTCTGATGTTGATACTTTTATTAATGAAATTAGCAATCATTTTTCAAAAACCAATACTCCATTTTTCAAATCATATCTTAAGTATCGAACAACTTGGTTGAAATACTTGGCGTATCAACGAAATCGCGCAGAAATCTCATATAGAAATTACACCTATGATAGTGTTTGGTACGAAAATCCTGCCTATATGGATTTATTTAATCAATTATATAAAGACTTTTTTGATGATTTACTTACTGATGGAGTTTTGGGTGATATTTTGGGTGCAAGATTATTTCATGAAGTTCATTATGGGCATAGCATAACTAATATTAAGGCTTTATTTTCTGTTCTTGTTGAATTGCGTAACGAGCAGCTTCGCGAAATGGTTATTTTAAAAGGTATTCACGATGCTTTTTATAATGTGCATTATGCTTGGGCTCCTTTGCTTTTAACTTTAGATTCTTTAAGTATTTCCACAAAATACCCATTTCATAAAGAGATAGCTCAAAACATTGCTGATAAAGTGCTTACAACTTTACCTGGTACTATTGCTCCCAAGTTTTCTTTTCCAGATATTAATGGCAATATGTTTAGTTTTTCGGATTACAGAAACGAATTTGTTTATTTGAATTTTATTAGCACTAAATCATACACAGCGCAGCAGCAACTTCCTTTGTTACAAACCTTATTTAATAAGCATGGTCAATATTTTAAAATTTTGAGTGTTGTTATAGATGAGGATGTTGATGAGGCTAAGGAATACATCGAAAGTAAAAATTATTCTTGGAAATTTGTTTTTACTGGTGGCGATTTATCTGTTTTAGATTATTATAAAGTGAAAATTTTTCCTTCATATTTTTTGGTAGGTCCTTCTGGAATGTTTTTAATGTCGCCTGCACCTAGTCCTTTAGACGGTTTTGAGAAAGCATTTTTCTCCATGATTGAAGAATAAAGTCTTGAATTTTATGCTTTTAGGATAAAATTTCAAAATAAAATTAATAAGATTTGCGATTTAATATAAATAATGTATATTTGCACTCCCAAATTTTGGGTATAAAAATTTAATGTTTAAAAAATATTTTATTTAGATATGGCACATCATCAGTCGGCAAAAAAAAGAATTAGACAAACTGAAAAGCGCAGATTGCATAATAAATACTATGCAAGAACAACTCGTAATGCTGTTAGACGTTTGAGAGCAATGAGTGATAAACAAGAGGCGGAAAAATTATTGCCTGAGGTTACTTCAATGCTTGATAAATTAGCAAAGAAGAATATTATTCATAAGAATAAAGCTGCAAATTTAAAGTCTAGTCTTGCTACGCACGTAAATAAATTGTAAAGTTTTATTGTTTCTAGTATATTTTATCCGATCAAAATTTGTTTTTGGTCGGATTTTTTATTGTAAATATTTTAAATGATAGCACCAAAAATTATCTAATACCGACTAGAAAAATACAATATACCAACTTTTGCTTTGCTCTTAATCATTAAATAAAAAAACCGCCTTTAGTTGGGCGGTTTTTTTATTTTGATATTTACTTTTATTCTAAAGTAATTCCTTGGCTAACTTTGCCTTTTTCGGTTACAATATTTACTATATAATTACCTTTTTCAAAGCTACTTAAATCAATGGTAAGTGAATTAGTTTCGTTATTGTTTACGTATATCTCTTGTCCTAGAGCATTATAAACACTTACTGATTTTATGTCATTTGCTTCTATATTAACAATTCCTGTGCTTGGATTTGGATAAATAGCACAAACTTTAGAAAATTCAGGGTTTACAGAAGAAAAGTCATTAATTGTGATATAATTTTCTGCTAAGAAATAATCGTATTTTGGATATTCTCCATTTTCGTTTATAGCTGTTAAACTAACATTATACGTTCCTTGTGTACTCCAAGTTGCAGTAGGATTTTGCTCATTACTTTCTTCTTGGTCAGCTCCTTCAAAATTCCAAATCCACGAAGTTGCATTATAGCTAAGGTCAGTAAATGTAATTGATTCATTAATGTCTGCTGTAGTAGTTTCTGCTGTAAACTCTGCCACTGGAGGAGCTTCATTTTCTGGGCGAACTACAAGAATAGGAGTGTAATCTAAAGTTTCTTCTGTAACGGGTATTGGAATTGGAACATACCCACCAAGTAATACCGTAACTGATGCACTTAAATGGAATGGGAAAACGCCTTCTGTTGTAGGCGTACCATATATTACAGCGCAATACTTAGTTTCGGGTACTGTAGGAATAAACTCTTCTGCATCTGCTGCCCAAGTTAGTCCTGTTGGTAAATCTGTAACGTTATTAATAACAATTTTTTGTACTTCTACATTATTCCCATTGTAATTAAATACACTTGGAGGAATAAAAGTAATAACTTGTTCATAAGCTGTGTTTACATAAGCTGTATCAAAAGCTAGTGGACAAATTTGACCTGGGTCTTCAATATCAATACAATTTGGGTCTGGTGTACAAGGTTGGGCTTTTAAGCCTATAATTGCAAAGCCAAGGCTAGCAATTATTAAAAGTAGTGTTTTTTTCATAATTCAAAGTTTTAATTTATACTTTTTGTAATTTAAAGTTTTTTTTAAAATTTAGCAGATACTTGTATTTCGAATCTACGCGGCGGACGCAAATCTGCTGGTCTGCCAACATATTCATAATTAAATATGTTTTTAACTATGAGTGATGTTCTTATGTATTCATTGAATCTAAATCCAAGTCTTGCATCAAAAGAAATATATGCTTGATCTGCATGAGCTAATCTATAATCGAAATATCCTGGCAACAAAAATAAATTTGATAAAGCATAACTAAAGTTATATAAATTTAGATCATCTCCTTGTAAATCGTCTGGATTTCTTTCATCACAGAACAAACGGTCAATATTTTTCATTGGGCTATTGTAAATCCAGTTAAATCCGAAAGTAAATCTTTTTGCTTCAAAATCTATATCTCCTTTAAATGAGTGTAAATATCTATATTTCAACATCGGATGCTCAGTTGAGGCAGTAGAGTCTGCTCCTGCTTTATTTAATGGATTATTATAGGTGTAACCCATCATTACGGTTGTATTTATTTGTCCCAATTTTCCGCTTGTAACTACCGATAATTCTGATCCCATTATTCTAGCATCTCCCATGTTTCTTGCTTGAAAACCAAACATTCTATTTGCTTGTGTTGAAGTTAAATGAAGTGGTAGATATGTGTCGGGGTCGTACATTCCTATTGTAAATTCAATCATATCATAAATTTCTTGCATAAAGAATGATAGGTCAACAAACCCTTTCCAGCCTTCCCAGAGTTTTATTCCTTGTTTAACTCCTATTTCTGTACTCCATCCGTTTTCAGGTTGTAAATATGGGTTTGGCATTAAATTAACTAATCCACCTAAATCTGATGCAGTATATTTTTCAGAAATTGATGGAAATCTATAGCCCTGTCCGAATGAGGCTCTTAGATATGTGTGTTCAAATAATTGATAATTGACCCCAGCTCTGAATACTGGTTTGAAAGGAATGTTAAAATTTCCTATATTAACAAGAGATTCTGTTTGTGCAGTATCAACTTTAAAATATTCTCCTCTTATTCCTAGAGATGTTTTTAATCTTCCAAAACTCCAATCTAATTGACCATATAATGAGAAGTTGTTGCTATAATGTTCTCCAAATAAATTTGAATTTACTTCAGAATATGCGTTAACTCCTCCAGCTGTAATATTTATATTCTTTTTAATATTTTTAGAGTAAATGTATTCTACATAATATAAATCTCCTAAGCTGTTTTTTGATGTGTCATTTGGAATTGTTTGTGTTGTTCCAAAGTATCTAGATTTTATTTTATAAATAGCTCCTTTGGGGCTATAATAATGAATAAAAGGGTCGATATTTACTCTAAATCCTTGAGATGGTGCAAATAATTTATCTGGAACAGGAGTGTTTAGTGGCATTGTGTCTGAATGCCAAAAGAAAAAGTCTGATTTGTCTTGAGCCATAAAATTTGAGTTCATTCCAAAAGCTAAACCTTCAAGTTTTTTACATCTATATCTCCAATTTAAATTTACCCTGCTTCTAGTTTCATAATTTTTCTCTCTATAGCCTTCATTCACAAAATGATTTCCTCCAAACGATAAGTCTAAATTTCCAAATTGTTGACTATGAGAAAGATTTAACCCTGAATACATTGGGTTGGTTACCCAATAATATAACGAGTTCCTTAATGGAATTGAGTGATAAAACAAAGAATCGTTGAAGTAAAAGTTATCGTCCCACCATTTATAGGATTTTGTTTTTGGGGTACCATATACTCCCACAAAATAGCTTACTGAAGTTTGTGGTTTATCGGTTGGATATGCTGACCTTATATTAATAACTCCACTAAGTGCAGAAGAGCCATACAATGCCGATGATGCTCCTTTAACAACTTCAACTTGTGAAATATTTTCTAAAGGAATATAATTCCATTTTATATCTCCTGCGTCGGGCGACATTATTGGCAAATCGTCCATTAATAAAATAACTCTTGAACCTGCTCCATAGCTCCAACCAGAACTGCTTCTAATACTTAATTGCTGGTCTGATACATCAACTCCAACAATTTGATTTACTGCCGACTCCATGTTGATAGTGTTGGTGTTTTCTATCATTTTCGGTTTTATAACTTCCATTGTTACAGTAACATCTGTAAGTTTTTGTTCGAATTTTCCAGCACTAACAACAACTTCGTCAATTAATTCTGCTTTCTGTTTTAAACTAATGTTTACGAGTTTGTTCTCGCCTGCTTTTAAACTAATATTTCTTTTTTCACTTTGGTAGCCTATATATTGAAAACTAACAGAATAATTTCCTGCTGGTAAATCAATAAAGTATTTTCCGTCGAAATCGGTTGTTGCACCTGTTTTAATGTTTTCAGTTTCACCAGTTCCAGTAATAATAACATTTACTCCATAAAGTACCTCTTTCGTTGCTTGGTCATTAATTGTTCCTGATATTTTTGCTGATTGCGAGAAAACACTTATCGATAAAATTAGGGTTAACACCAGTATGGGTAATGATTTTATCATAAAAAAACATATTGATTATAAGGCAAATATATATTATTTTTTATAATGTCAAAGTTTTTTGCATTAGATAGGTATATTATAATATCAACAAATCTTTAATAATTTATTTATGTTGCTGTTAAAAAGCACCATGTTTTATAATACATATTGTTGGTTGTCTAATTTTCTTGTTGATTGTATAATTGTTTATAACCAAAAAAAGAGCAAGTTTATATAATCTTGCTCTTTTTAAGTTTATCTTGTTGTTTTTACTATTTATTTGAGTAGAGTAACTTGTCCAGTTTTGGTATGTAGATTTCCGAATGGGTCTTTAAAATATATTATCCAAGTATAAACTCCTTGTGGCATTCTTCTATTTTGTTGATCCATTCCATGCCAACCTGTTTCATAATCATCAGTTTCAAATATTCTTTCTCCCCATCGGTTATAAATTTCCATTTTGAAGTTTAGTTTATCTATTCCTTCGCCAACTACTCTAAATGAGTCGTTTATTTGGTCATCATTAGGAGTAAATGCTGTAGGAGCATAAATTAGAGTTTCGTCAGATACTGTAATATCAACTCCAGTTGAGTCAACGCATCCGTACAATGATTCAGTAGTCATTAATACATGATAAACTCCAGGGAAACTAAATTTATGTTGTGGATTTGTTTCTGTGCTACCAGCTCCATCTCCAAAGTCCCAATTGAAATAGAAACCACCTTCTGTGTAATTTGTAAAGCTTACCGCTGGGCTTGCCATGTGTACTTTTGTTGCAGATGCTCTAAACTCTGCTCTTGGAACTGGATACACAAGTATTCCAACGGTAGTGTCAGTTTTACAACCATTAGTTCCTGTAACTTCAAGGTTTACGTGATAAGTTGTAGAATTGAAGAAAGTATGTACTGGATATTTGTCTAATGATAGATTTTCAAAATCTCCATCATCAAAATTCCATAAATATGTTTGTCCCACATTTGGACTAGTTTCGCGGAATAAAACGCTTAATGGTGCACAACCATAAGTTTTGTCGGCAACTACATAAATTGGAGGCAATGGTAATGTTTTAATTTCTTTTACAATTCTTTTGTGTTTGAAGTTGCAAGAGTCGTAAACTACAAATTCAAATACTGTATCATTAAATATTTGGAATCCTACTGGTAAATTATGTAAGCTGTCATTTACATAAATTTGATTCCCTGGTATTCCTCCACCTGTAATTTCAATATCGAAGCTTACATATTCGCCCGGGCAAACCGAATCTCTGCTCTGTACAATTTCTAAACCCAGAGGTTCTAATACATTTATTGTAATCGGTATTGGATCGCTAATACAGTTGTTTGCGTCAATAGCTATTGCAGTAACAGTAAATGAGTTTATGCTATCTAAGATTGAAGTAGATACATTGGTTGTCATTCCTGTTGAACCATTATCCCACATAATTACATAAGGAGGAGTATTACCAGTAACAAGGTTTAGCCCTACTGTGGCATTTTGCCCTGCACATACAGTTGGATTTTCAATTATATCTATTGTCCATGGATCTGGTTCTGTTACTTCATAACTTAATGTATAATGACAATAATTTGCGTCTGTAATTGTTACAGAATAATTGCCTGCTGTAATATTAAATTGGTCTTCGCCCCAACTTCCATTCGACCAGTTGTAGTGATATGGTGGAACACCGCCGCTAACATCGATATAAACATTTCCGTCAGAATCGCCATTACAAGTAACATTTGTTCCATCTATTGTTCCAGTTAATGGTGCAACAGGTTGATATATTTGTGTTTGTGCGTATGCGACACAATCGTGCTCATCGAAAACGGTAACGCTATATAGTCCTGGTTCTAAATCGTATAGGTCTTCGCTAATTTCTCCATTGCTCCAATAATAATAATATGGAGGTGTTCCTCCTATTACGGTTAGGTCGGCTATTCCATTGGCTTCTGCAAAGCATCTTACATCCGTAGGTTCAATATACAAGCTTAGTGGTAAATCGGGTTGTTCTACTCTTGCAATTGCAAAAACTTCGCAACCATTTGCATCTGTAACGCTAAGCTCATAAATACCAGCGTATAAATCGTTTATATTTGGTGTGCTAGCTCCGTTGTTCCAAGTGTATGTATATGGAGGTGTACCTCCAGTAACATGACTAACTACCGAGCCAGTATTATCTCCGTAGCATAATATGTTTTGTATATCTAAGCTAATTTCCAGTTCGGTGGGTTGAATAATAACAAAAGTATGTTCAATATCGCAACCATGCGAGTCTAACACAGTTACAGAATATGAGCCTTCGCCCAAGTTATATAAATCTTCTGTCATTACGTTATTCGACCATGAGTAAAAATATGGTGGTGTTCCTCCTGTTACGGTAATGTCAATATATGCATCTGTAAATCCGAAGCAAGAAACATTTTCAAATTCCCAAGTCATTAGAAGTGGTTTTTCTGGTTCATCAATAAAAACGCTGTCTTCAATTGTACAACCTACATCGTCGGTAACTGTGAGATAATGCCAGCCTGCATATACTCCTTCTGGGTTTTGTTCTGTAGAACTTGATGGTTGCCAGTCAAAAGTGTATGGTGGCACTCCTCCTGATGGATAGGAGTACAGGTTTCCTGTAGGCTCACCTGCGCAAAGAACATCATCAGAATATAAACTTAAAGCGAGTGGAGGATTTTCGTCGGCTACATTTATCTCATCGTTTACGGAGCAACCATAAACGTCGGTAATAGTTGCATAATAATATCCTGCTGGCACTATTATATGGTCGGATGGTCCCATGTGGGTATTTTCTGTTCCCCATGAATAGGTATAAGTATAAGGACCGCTACTATGTAGGGCAGTAACTGTAACAACTCCAGTAGTATCGCCAAAGCACAATACGTCTTGTGCATCTATGCTCATATCAAGATATGGACGAGGATATAAATAAGTTGCAATTCCAGGAATAACAGTATCTAATAGAAATCCATCCATTTCCCATGTTTCATTAAACCAAGTAAATTCAAAAAATCCTATAGGAATGCTTTCTTCAAACAATGGTCCAAATTCAAATTCAACATCTTTCATTTGGTAATCTTCGTCGTCATAGTAATCTGCATTTTCGCCATCATCTCGTTCTTCAGATTTAGTAATATCGATACTAGATTGTGTTGTAGAAAGTTCTATTTGAGGGGGAGATATGATGGTAATTTCAGGTGATGCGTAGCTCAATTCTTGTCTGTAGCCAACCTCTGTCATATACTCAATTTCGGGCAGTTCAAACTCAGGCATAACGCCTGGACTGAAAAGATCAAACGGTATTATGACATGGACATAAAAAATTGAAATTATAAAATCGAAAGCAACACTATCCCAAGTATGATTTGAGAATGTAGGTACAAAGT
>MTBK01156324.1_pt1 | contig 11135 bp, 16 predicted proteins | sample 1535981 | NCBI WGS metagenome assembly MTBK01 (sample SAMN06109225, study PRJNA356200) | anaerobic digester metagenome | isolation source: biogas reactors fed with pig manure or primary and secondary sludge | place: Spain | collected 2016-06-30 | reverse complement strand
GCGCCCCCTTCTGTAAACCCTGCATAGAAATGCTCGAGCGTGCCCACGCCGCCGCTCGCTATGACGGGGATGCTGACCGCACCTGCGACCGCTGCAGTGATGGGTATATCAAATCCCTCCTTCGTCCCGTCGGCTTCCATGCTGGTGAGGAGGATCTCGCCGGCCCCACGCTGCTCGACCTCGCGGGCCCAGGCGACGGCATCAAGTCCCGTGGCCCGGCTCCCTCCGTGGGTCACGACCTCGTACCAGCACTCCCGCCCACCGGCGAGGGCGATAGGGGTCCTCCCGGGTTCCATGCGGTGGTTTCGCCGGACATCCATCGCGACGACGATACACCGGGCGCCGAACCGCTCAACGCCCCGGGATACCAGGTCCGGGTCCTGGACGGCGCTTGAGTTGATGCTCACCTTGTCAGCGCCGGCCCGGAGGATCTGGTGCATGTCGTCGGTCGTCCTGATGCCGCCGCCGACGGTGAGCGGGAGGGAGAGATCGTCTGCCGCCCGCTGGATGGCATCGATGATGGTGCCCCGGCGTTCCTTTGATGCCGCGATATCGAGGAAGACCACCTCGTCAGCGCCCTGTTCGTCGTAACGCCGGGCCAGCTCGACGGGATCGCCCGCGTCGCGCAGACCGACGAAGTGTGTGCCTTTGACCACCCGTCCATCCTTGAGATCCAGGCAGGGGATGATCCGCTTCGTCAAAGCCATTGGGTACATGGTTGGGAAGCGGCAGGTGATGAGGGTTTGGTAGGGGCGAGTCGCGGGAGGGCCTGATCCGTGGACCTGTACGAGAGCATGGTATCAGGCACGACATCACGGAGCCCTCCTCCCACCGGGGACACCTCAGATCCGCTATCGTGACCGCCCCCCTGCAACCATGCATTTTATGGGGCTCGCGCCAATGTGAATAGTACATGTCCCTGCCAGGCCTGATATCTCCATCGCGTGTCTATGCCTGCACCCGGTTCCGGATCCGCAGGACAAAACTCCTCTCCCGTGATGACTACCGCCGTATCATGCAGATGAGCATACCGGGGGTTGTCACCTACCTCGGGCGGCAGGAGGACTACCAGGAGATCATGGATCTGGTAGCCGATTACCCTGGCGCCCGCCTCATAGAGGTGGCGGCGAACCGCAACCTGGCGCGATCGTTCCAGCACGCCATGATGATCGCTACGGGGGAGCTGCACACCCTGGCCGGGGAGTACCTCGCCCGGTGGGATATCGCAAACGTCATGGCAATCCTCCGGGGCACGGCCTTCAATCTCCCCCGGCAGCATATACGCGACCTCCTGGTCCCTGCCGGGGAACTCGACAGATCCCTCCTCGATCACCTCCTGGACCTTACGACCTGCAGGGAGGCGTTCGATGCCCTCCAGGGCTGGCGGCTCTACCCGGTCCTGGAAGAGCACCACCGGATCTGTGGAGAGCCGGGTGTGTTTGCCAGGATCGAGAACAGGCTCTACATGAGCTACTACGCCGGACTGCTCGATCTTGTTACGTCCGGGTGCAGTGGATGCGCGGAGATGAACACCTACCTCAGGTTCGAGATAGATATAACCAACATGAAAAACCTCCTCCGGCTCCACTGCGGCGAAGAGGTATGCGACATCACGACCGTCGACCGGACCATGATCCCGGGCGGCCGTATCCCCATCGACCTCTTCCGGCGGCTCTACCACGCTGAGACGGAGGAGGTGTTCACAGGCATCCTCCTGCAGACCGATATCGCCCCTACCCTGGCCCGGGCGGTGCGCGAACTCAACCACGATCCGGGTTTTTCCAGCAGGGATGCCGCGGATCTCATATGGCAGCGATGGCACCAGCACCTGCGGCCGGTCCACGAGATCGTGATGGCGATCACCCGCATCAGGCTCAGGGAACTTGAGAGTCTCTCCCGCCTCCACTCGTTCTCGGTCCTCCCGATGCTCGCCTACCTGGAGCGGAAGCGATACGAGGTTGCAAACCTGCGGGCGATCGCGCGGGGAAAATCATTCGACCTCCCGCCCGAGCGGATATGGCAGTACATAGTCCTGTAGGAGAGATGATGTCATGCCATCCAGCGACATAAAACCGACCAGATCCGGCCTGATGATAGTCAAGCGGCGTATGGCGCTCGCTGAGCGGGTACACCGGCTTTTGTCGATGAAGCTCGATGGCATGATGCTTGAGCTCATCAAGATCACAGATCAGGCCGCCAGCGAGCGCAGGGTCCTCGAAGAGAAGTATGTGAGGGCCCGGGAGATGGCGGCCATCGCCACCATGATGGAGGGCGCGACCGGGGTGCTCCTTGCGGCGCTCTCCGTAGAGGTCGTCCCGACCTACACGATAGGTTACACGAACGTCTTCGGGGTGCGCCTCCCGAAACTGGAACCGCTCATGGTGAAGAAGGCACTCATAGAGCGGGGGTATGGTATCCTCGCAACCTCGGCGGCCATCGACGATGCCGCCGATGCCTACGAGGATCTCCTCTCCCAGATCATCGCGACCGCTGAGCGCAACGGAAGGATCATACGGCTCCTCGACGAGATAGAGGGGACCAGGCGGCGCGTGAACGCGCTCGAGTTCAAGGTCATCCCCGAACTCGCCGATCTGCGCCGGTTCATCGAGAGCCACCGCGAAGAGATGGAACGGCAGGATATCGTGCGGCTCCGGCGGATCAAGAAGATAAAAGAGAGGAGGCGGGAGCAGGAGCGCACGCAGCGCAGATGAGAGGCACCGTCCGGGGTATGAGAGACCATCAAGATCTCTTCAGCTGCGCCTGAGCTCCATACCCTGAAATCAGCGCATATGGGGGGGAAAGGCCCCCCATCCAGGTTTATATCGACCCCGGAGACTCAGCCAGGAAAGCGTCCCTCTGCCGCTGGAGGCAGGCTATCGCCACATCGACGATCGCACCGAGGGTGTCAACGTCGAAGGTCTCTGATGAGAGAACAAGGTCATACGGCGAGAGATCGTCTATGTCGATACCGTAGTAGGTCCGGTAACGGGTGGCCTCCGAGTGCTGCCGGTCCCTGGTATAGGCCAGCGCCCCCGCTTCGTCCATCTCATCCCGTCCCGCGATCCGTTTCGCCCGGCACTCGAACGACGCCGCAAGCCAGACCCTGAGATCCGCATTCTCGATCATACGGCCCGAGAGCCTCCCCTCGACGACGATCCCCCCTGAAGCCTCCCCGATCTCCTTCTGCCTCTCATCGATCATCCGGTCGACCGAGGGATCGCTCTCCGCGAGGCGTCCGAACCCGGCAAGGTCCATGCCATGTTCCCGGGCGAGCCTGCGGAAGACCTCACCTGCGGATATGAACTCAAGATCGTGCTTCTCAGCAATGTAGCGGGCAAGCGACGTGGTGCCGCTCCCCGGCGGACCGCTGACGGTTATCCGCATCAGATTCCCCCGATGTTGAGCGACTTCCTGATCACCTGGCTGATGGCAAGCGAGCAGATCATGTACCAGAAGATCCAGGCCGGTATGATGAAGAACGCAATCTCCGAGAGACTGACGGCCCCGATGAAGGGCATCACGATACCGTTTGCGACGGTCATCTCACCCACGCCCCGGGGGAGCCTGAAGAGGAGCCAGAAGAAGATCGGCACCGTCAATACGAGGATGATCGCCATCGGGGTGAACTGCTGTTTTGACATATCAAGCTGATCCTGCATCATCCGCTCCTGCCTCCCCTGAAGCTTCTTGATCCGCTTCTCGTCCCCGGCGAGCTGGGCCTCCCGGAACTCCTTCTGGAAGACCCTGGCCCGCGCCTGAACCTCCTGCATCTTATCATAGTCGATGGTGTACTTCTGGACGAGTGACGAGTACAGGCCCGTTACGCTCGAGAGGATCATGATCATGACAAAGAACGGCACACCGAGGACATCGATGAATGGCCCGAGCAGTATGTTCATGATCGAACCGACCGTCTCCCGCACCCCCCCGATACCATAGGAGAGCATCACCAGCATGGTGAAGAGGAGTGCGATCGTCGGACCGTGCTTCTTCAGATCAACCATATCAGGTTACCTCAAAACGTCCACCAGATCATCGATGGCCTGTTCGAGCAGGTGGTTATCGTTTCCGATGACCTTGACGGTGCAGCCGGTGTACATCGCATACGCCGCGGCGATGGCACGATTGAACTCCTGGTGCCCGGCGATCGACCGGCCCCCTTCCATGTCGCGGACCCTCGAGGCATCGCCGAGCCGCCGCATCAGGATCTGGTCAGGATCGGTCTCCACCAGCACGACAACATCGGGCATAAGCTCCCGGAGCACCCATTCAGGCAACCCTGCCAGGAACCCGGCCGGGGTGCTGATGCTGCTATGGGTATCGATGATGATGTTCGCATCAGCGCTCATGGCGGCGATCTCCGATGCCGCGGCCTGCTGGAGATGTTTCTGGTCATCCTTCCCGAGTTTGCGCATCTCGTCGCGGTCCGAGACCAGGTCTTCCTTGCAGGCTACATCGAACATACATGAACCGAAATTAACAGTCTGGTAGGCGATGCCCTCGGCCGCAAGCTTCTCCATCGCACCGTTGATGACAGTGGTCTTCCCGACACCGGGAACCCCTGTCACGACGACTTTCTTCCCCATCTTTATCACTCTCATTAGGATTATAACTCGATGTAAAATAAATCCCTGCTCAGAAGAGTAATTCCTTTCGGAATCGCCCCGGGGGATCCGGGCGGTCGGCCCGGGGACATATTGAGGCTATTATCCTGGAATGAGCAGGATCAAAAGCGAAAAGGGGAGTTTTCCGGCTCACTCCCTCCCGAAGAACGACCGCATGAACGGATACATCTCCATGATCTGCTGACTCGCGATCTCCTCGTAGAGCCGGTAGGTGATACTCACCGCCAGCAGGAGCCCCGTCCCGCCGACCGCCCCGATCACACCGAAGAGGTTTGCGACGACCGAGAGGATACCGATGAACGCACCGCCGATGATGGTGATCCGTGGTATATACCGGTCGAGGTACCTCTCGAGCACCTGGATATTCCGCCGGTAGCCGGGGATGTGCATACCACTCCTCTGGATCTGCTGGGCCACATCTTTCGAGTCCAGCCCCGCGGTCTTGACCCAGAAGAGCGCGAAGAGCGCGCCCCCGAGCACCATGACCGATATATCGATCCCCATCCGCAACATGATCTCCCAGGGCGCATGCCCGAGATCGGTGATCCACCACATCCAGTCCTGGGGACTGTTGATCGGCGCGATGTACCACATGAGACCGCTGATCGGTTGTTGCCCCTGGAACACGCCGAGGATCGTGACCCCGGCATTTGAGAGGAGCATCCCGATAATCTGGATGTTCGCCTGCAGGACCCGGACAAGGATCATCGGCAGGACACTCGCGTAGATGAGCTTCACCGGGAAGCGCGCTCTGGCCCCCCGGACGGCGGAATGCGCAAGCGGGATCTCAATCCGGGTCGATTCAACATAGACGATCACCAGGAAGATGATGATCGTCGTGACGAGGGCGAGCACATCCGTGCCGAAGTACTCGAGGAAACTCGCCCCCGATGAACCGATGGCAATCAGGCGCGGGAAGAACCCGATCGGGAAGGGATCGGTGCCCGGTTGCCAGTTCAGGAACCCGTTCACCAGACCCTGGGAGACCCCCGCAACGATGAAGAGCCCCACACCCGAACCGACACCCCACTTGGTGACGACCTCATCCATCAACACCACCAGGAGTCCGCCGATGCAGAGCTGGAGGAAGATCAGGAGCGAGACCACGAACATGTTTCCGCCGAATAGTTCCGTTGCCACCAGCGGATCAGGCAGCATCAGGCCGCTCGCGACCATGGGAAGCGCTTCGATGATGATCATCACGAAGATGAGCATCTTCTGCAGGCCCATGTACATGACCTGGCCACGCGCTTCGCTTGTATCGATCCGCAGGATATCAGCACCCTTGAGCAGCTGCAGCACGATCGACGCGGTGACGATCGGCCCGATACCAAGATGCAGAAGCGAACCGCTTGCACCGGCAAGCAAGGCCCGCCACAGCCCGAATATATCCTGTGACTCTGGAGAGAGTCCAAAGATATTGATGTTTGTCAACGCGAAGTAGAGGAGCAGGATCGCGAGTGTCCACATCAATTTGTTCTTGAAGTGGACATGCCCCTCCGGACTTCTGACTGCAGGCATCGCTGCAAGGATGGGTTCAAATCTATCCAGCAGATCTCCCATAGTTTCACCAGAAAGAAATTCAGGCGGTCTTTGCCTGACCGCCCATCTCCTCGATCTTTGCCCGGGCTCGCTCTGAGAACGCCTGCGCAGAGATATTCAGTCTCCGCGTGACCCTTCCGCCGCCGAGCACCTTATCGACGCCAAGTTCGGCGACGTCGAGGGTGATAAGGTCACCCTCCTGGGCGGCAAGCCCCTCCTGGAGCAATGCCTCGACCATCTGGTCGATCGCTCCGATATCGAGGGCAGATACCGGCACGGATGTCTTGCTGACAAACCCGTGTTTACCGTTGGATACCTCCCCTTTCAGGTAGAAGTGGGAGAAGCGGTGATCCCGCTGCCCGGCTCTACCGCGCCCACCCCTGTTGCCGGCGCCACGCCTGTTCTTGTGCGTACCGCCGCCACAGGTCCGTGAGCCCCTGTATTTCGATCTCTTGTTTACGGGCATCAGCTTCACCTCATCTTATAGAGAAGATCGTTGATCCGGGATCCGTGGTAGCCGAGAGCTCCACCCTGCTGAAAGGTTCGTTTGATTGTTTTATAGCCCTTTCGCGGTGGGTGCAGACGGAGCACCGGTTTGACGTCTGCCAGATCGCGGAGGCTGACCTCCCCTCTGCAGAGCGCCTCTGCGAACTCATCGATATCAGCGTACCGGGTATGCGCACGGACGTAATCGTCGGTCAACCGTTCGTCTCCGGTCAGTCTGCCCCGGTTGCGCAGGAGGGTTGCCAGGGTTTCCGGGTCAACCTCGCCATACGCCACATAGTCCTTCACCTTGCGGATCATACCCAGGTACGCCGGGGTATCGGGAACGAGGACACAGTGGTTGATGTGATGCAGGCGGAGCATCTTGAGGGTATCCCTGATCTCACGGTTGGTCTTGACCACACCGCGCACCTGCACTACCGCGTACATCACTCACTCCCTCCCATCCGGATGATGTTCGTCTGCCGGAGCGCTTCGAATGTCGCCTTGGCGTAGTTGATGGTCGTCCGGGTCTGTCCCCGGTTGAGGGCCCAGACATCTTTGATCCCTGCAAGCTGCAGGACTTTCTTCGGTGTATCCCCGGTCACAAGGCCGATACCCTGCGGCGCAGGCTTCAGCGTCACCCGGACACTGCCTGCCTTGCCGGTGACCTCGATCGGGATCGAGTGGCTGGTATCGCAACCGCACTCCCAGCTCCCGCATCCCCGGCGGACCTTTATGATGCTCACTTTTGCGTTGTCTATTGCCTTTCGGATGGCGTTGCCGACCTGGGCATCTTTCGCCTGACCGAACCCTATATATCCGTCCCGGTTGCCGACCACCACGACAGCGCGGAACTTCACACGGCGGCCCGAGTCCGTCATCCGCTGGACCATGTTGATGTCCAGCACCTCGTCCTCCAGGTCGGGGAGAAGGAGATCGACGATCTGGGGTTCCTTGATCGGTTTCCCGCCCGCAAGCACCTCATCGATGCTGGTGATCTCGCCTGCGGCAACCATTCGCCCGAGACCGGTGAGCGGAATCCATTCTTCCTGTACGTATGCCATTGTCACACCAGCTCCTTCTTGATGGCCAGAGCCACAGCCTCTACATTCGCCACCAGGTTCTCTGCCCGTTCAGGGGCATACCCGGCGATATGGGCACCTTTGAGCCGCTCCTCATCAGGGAGGACCGATTCACCGTAGGGGATGTCGAAGCCTCCGTCCGCCGCCCCTTTCAGGGCGGCAAAGATGCGGGCCCCGGGTTTTGCCCGGGCAAGCCCGATATCCAGGATGCCCCTATCGTATCCTGCAGCGAGCGCTCTGACCGCAAACAGTATCCCGGTCAGGTAGGCTGCCGGGGTGCTCGCGGTCGTTCCCTCATACCCGTAACCGGCAAGTTCGGTCGAGTACGCAGCCACCAGGGTGCGGTCCCCCTCATCCCCGGGGACGATCAGTTGCACGATGATCTGCCGGTTCGTCTTCCGGACGACCATCCTGGGTGTCCCCGACGCCAGGAGCGACATCCTCTGGTAGTAGTCAGTCCTGCCCTCGTGCCTTCTCCGGAAGGCCACAAAGTATCTTGGGCCGGTTGCCATTATCTCGACCTCCCTTCCACCATCTCGACATGTGCCGTGAGGTGTGCCACGCTCCGGAACTGGCCGCCAGAGGCCCGCCGATACATCAGGCGGTAAAGACCTCTGTCGATCCTGCCCTCGTCCCGCATCTCACGCAGGGCCCGGCGCTGTGCCCGGATCCTCCCCATCCATACCTTCTTTCCTGGACGGCGAGCCCCCGCGGCACCTTTTCTTCTGCCGGGTCCTCTCCGGTGACCGTAAGCCCGTTTCGCCATACGCTCACGCGCCCGGCCCCGGCTGTTTCCTTTCACAGCACGAGACCTGACCGCGCCATCCTCGATGAGTTCGCGCAGGTCTTCCCGGGATATAGCCATCTCGATATCGGCCTGCCGGTCGGGATCAAGCCAGACGCGGTTGATCCCGCACTTGAGGATGGCGGCAGCCATCCGTCTCTGGTTGACGAGATCACTCATCCTCATACACCTCCTCTTCTTCTTCGTCCTCAACGGGCTCGGAGACCGCCGGGGCAAGGTCTCGTGCGTTCAGCACTTTGAGCCCCAGCTCCATGGCCCGCACCTGGATCTCTCCACGTTTCTTGTTTCCTACTGCTCCGGCGATCCGGACAGCCTGAAGGTCAGGGTCCAGCCCGGCAAGGTCTGCCGGTGAGAAGACCCGCACCTCCTCATATCCGCTCGGGTGCAGGCCGCGGACCACTGCAGGGCTCCCGTATCCTGGCCGGGGGAGCACCCCTTTTGCGCGGAACTGCCGACGCTGTTTGCTGTGGAGCCCGCGCGGGCGCCGCCAGACATCGGCCAGTCTCGCCTTGCGGTGGAGTCCGCGCCTCTTGAAGTCAGGCTTGTTCTGCCGGGTGCGGATGCGGATCAATCTTTTTCTCTCATCCATCCTCTTCACGCCCTCTCGGTGATGTAGATGCCATCCTGGAACACCCGGGGGTCACGTTTCGTGATCCTGGTCGCGTGCTCGATATTCGCGGCTGTATTGCCCACGTTCTCCTTATCGATGCCGATAAGGGTCAGCTCGTCGTTCCCGATCGTGACGGTGACACCCTCAAGGACCTTTGCTATCCGGGGCTGCTTCTCGCCAAGGAAGTTGCTGATCACGATCCGGTTGCCCTGCTGTTTCAGCTGGATCGGGAAGTGGCTGTATACCACCTTCATCTGGTACTCGTGCCCCTCGACGACACCCCGGATCATGTTCCTGGCGTGGGCCTCAAGGGTGCCGCTCATAGCGAGGAACCGCTTCCTGCCAGACGCCGTTTTGATGACGAGCTCGTTCTCTTCCAGCGTGATAGCGATCTGCGGGAACCGCAGATCACGGGAAATCGTGCCTTTCGGCCCTGTCACTGTGAAAAGGTTGCCTTCGAGCGTGGCGTCCACGTCCGGAGGGATCTCGATCCTCCGCGTTATACCCATACCTCATCTCCCTCCATCAGTAGACGTATCCCAGCAGCTGCCCGCCGATACCCTCGCCCCGGGCCTGCTCGTGGGAGAGGACCCCCCTCGAGGTCGAGACGATGAGGATACCGAAGTTCTTTGCGGGGAGGTACTGCGACTCCCAGTATTCCATATCAGCCATTCCCACCGCATACCGGGGGGAGATGGCGCCACACCTATTGATCGTCCCGGTGAGCTGGATCCGGAACTGACCGCCACGGCCGTCGTCGATGAACTCAAAGCCGCCGATAAAGCTGTTTTCCTGCATGACGCGAAGCATTGAGCCGAGAACCTTGCTGGCGGGCTCGACGATGACTTCGTTCCGCCCGGCGTCGCCGGCATTCTTGATTGCACTCATCGCATCAGCGATTGGATTCAGTCGTGCCATATCTCTCACCCTCAATCCATCTTCTTAAAGCCCATCTTGCTCGCCCATTCGCGGAAGCACTGGCGGCAGAAGTAGATATCGTATTTACGCACAAGGCCCTGTTTCCGGCCGCATATGCGACATTCGTTCGCACCACGACCGAACTTCTTCGCCCTCTCTTTCAAAGACTCTCCTGCCATACCTCATACCTCCACACGGTAGCGCTCGCGCATGAACGCGATGGCTTCTTCTCTCTTCACCTTCTGATCGGCCGGCAGTCTCCGGCGCCCGACGGCCCGGCGTGCGACCCGCACACCCCGGCGCTCAAGCACCACGTTGACGTCCATGCCGTATATGCCGATCGCAGGGTCGTAGGCCATGCCGGGGAAATCGGTGTGCTCCTCGATACCGAAGGAGACGTTCCCGGTCTGGTCGAACTGAAAGGCCGCAAGGTGCCGATCGATGATATCGAGCGCGGTATCGACGAACTTCTCGGCGTTCTCCCGGCGCAGGGTGACCTTGCACCCGATGGGTGCGCCTTTCCTGATGCCGAACGCCGGCTGGGTCCGTTTCGCGATGGTCCGGACCGGCTTCTGGCCGGTGATCTGCTTCACGAGCTCTTCGGCCCTGACCAGCCGCTCACCGCTCTCACCGACACCCATGTGCACGATGATCTTGTCGATGTAGATCTCCTTCATCGCACTCATATGGAGGCCTCCAGTTCAGGCGCGATCCCGGAGCGGCCGACCATGAAGATGTACTCCTCGATGGTCTCGAACCGCTCATCAGCCGAGTCGTCCACGAGGACCACGCGGTTCGGGACGGAGCTTGCGGTCTTGATGATCTCGACGATCCGGCCGACCTTGCCGGAGTGTTTTCCGCCGACGACCATGGCCACGTTGCCCTCTGTGAAGGGGAAGTGGTCGACGATCTGGAACCGGCCTTCTCCGGTCTCCGGGTCGCCGAGGGTCACCACGATCGAGTCCTTCGCCCTGTAGGTATTGTCGGCGAGGATGTTTGCGCCGTACGCAAGGTTCAGCTGCATCCTGCCACCCTTGATGGTGGTCTTGTTCTGGATCTTGCAGAGC
>MTBK01241915.1_pt1 | contig 11137 bp, 10 predicted proteins | sample 1535981 | NCBI WGS metagenome assembly MTBK01 (sample SAMN06109225, study PRJNA356200) | anaerobic digester metagenome | isolation source: biogas reactors fed with pig manure or primary and secondary sludge | place: Spain | collected 2016-06-30 | reverse complement strand
ATAATTCATCTGGAACAGATGAGCTCCTTCGTAAGTTGGCAGATTTATGGCAGGCTTGAAAAACGCATGAAACAGTTTTATTTCTGCCTTAAATGTATCGGCCAGAGCAACGGCATAATAACAGGCATTTTTTGAATAATCAGAAAAGTCAACAGGAACAAGTATTTTTTTGATTTGTTGTATCTTTTTCGCTGTTTTTGCCTTTTCTTGTATTTTACCGGATTCCTGTATAATTCGCAGAGCTGCTTCTACATCCTTGGTTTTTACTTTGAGACGGACTCCACTACCTACCATGGGCTGGATTACATTAATACCGGTAAGCAAACACTCAATACCGGCTGCTTCCAATTGATTTTGTATTAACAGCGCCCGTGAGTAGGTATGATAAGCGATGGTTGTAAATTTATCTTCCATGATCTTGTATTTTAAAAAACCGTATAAATATACAATCAATTCATGACATAGCAATAAAATAAATAAAATTAATTTGCATTGGAAAAGATGTGGTGCAATAACTTTCGTATTTTTGCCGGCTAAATTTCACACAATCAATGAAAAACAAGGAAAGAGAGCCTGAAAGGGAAAAGCAACCGGAGGCAGGTAAAAAGAGCTATTCTTCAAAAACCTCAAAAGAAAACAAAAAGTTTTCCAGCAAAAAAAACGAAAAAGAGAAAAAACCTTATAAAAAAGCAGAATCATCAGACTATCGAAGAGAAGAATCATTCAAATCAGGAAAAGAAAAACCTTCTGGTTCAGTAAGGCGCTCAAAACCAGATTCTTTTAAAGAAAAGAAACAAAGTGAGGAAAGAAAAAGACCGTATAAACGGACAGAAGAAACGCCTCCGTATAAAAGATCAGGATCATCGGATTCTGGAAAATACAGAGATCATGATTCAAATCAGAAATATTATCACGGTTCCGAAAGAAAACGTTCATTTTCGCGGGATGATGAAGCAGATAATGATCGTAATATAAGAAGTCGTAAAAAATATAGTGAGGATAGAGATTCTGAATCAGGAAGGCACTCGGGTTCAGGGTTTTATAAGGAAAAGAGATACGGTGAAGAAAGAAAAAGACCGTATAAACGGACAGAAGAAAAGCCCCCGTATAAAAGATCAGGATCATTGGATTCTGGAAAATACAGGGATCATGATTCAAATCAGAATTATTATCACGGTTCTGAAAGGAGGCGTTCATTTTCGCGGGATGATGAAGCAGATAATGATCGTAATATAAGAAGTGGCAAAAAATATAGTGAGGGTAGAGATTCTGAATCAGGAAAGCACTCGGGTTCAGAGTTTTATAAGGAAAAGAGATACAGTGAAGAAAGAAAAAGACCGTATAAACGGACAGAAGAAACGCCTCCGTATAAAAGATCAGGATCATCGGATTCTGGAAAATACAGGGATCATGATTCAAATCAGAAACATTATCATGGTTCGGAAAGGAAGCGTTCATTTCATATGGACGAAGATTTAGGATATGATAGAAATAAAAGCAGACGGACAAGGTATGGTGAAGAAAAACCTGCTGAAAAAACTTACCGTCCTGTAAAAGCTGATCCGACTACTCCTATACGTTTGAATAAGTTTATTGCAAATGCCGGAGTATGCTCAAGGCGTGAGGCTGATAAATACATTGAAAGCGGTGCTGTAAAAGTAAATGGTGTAATTGTTACAGAACTCGGTGCCAAAGTGAGCCCAACGGATAAAGTGCAGCTTGGAGACCAGACTCTTTCATCTGAAAAGTTTCGATATGTTTTGCTTAATAAACCCAAAGGCTATATTACTACTTCTGATGATCCTTTTAAACGGGATACGGTAATGATACTTGTGGAAGATGCCTGCAGGGAGAGGATTTATCCGGTTGGCAGACTTGACCGTAACACCTCAGGGCTTTTGCTATTCACAAATGATGGAGAACTTACCAAACGTTTGACACATCCGAGTTTTGGGGTTCGGAAAGTTTACGATGTAGAACTCGACAAGCCGCTTACAAAAAAAGATATGGAAACAATTGCCGGAGGAGTAGAGCTGGAGGAGGATATTATTTCAATTGATGATATTGCATATGTTGATTATGATGAAAGCCGTAAACATATTGGAATTATACTTCATTCCGGACAAAATAGGGTTGTAAGAAGAGTTTTTGAAAAATTCGGTTATGAGGTAACCAAACTCGACAGGGTGATGATAGGCAGCCTTACGAAGAAAGATCTACCGCGTGGAAAATGGAGGCATTTAAATGATTCAGAAATAAGAATGCTGAAACGATTATAAGACAACATTAATTATTTGCCTTAATCTCAGCTTGTTAAAGCACACTTTTAATTTTTTGCCGAATATCCTACTTATCAGATTGGTTTTTGTGTTGAAATAGCAGATGAAATTTCATCAATGCATCTGTAATATTATCTTTTTCTGGCGATTACCATTACAGGCCAGTGATCAGAAGGAAGGATACCATTATGCATTTCCATCAGCACCTCATATTTAAGTGCTTTCAGTTTTCGGTCGAGGAAAATATAATCAATACGATCTTCTTTACTTTCATATTTAAAATCATTGAAAGTGTCAGCAGGTCCTTTTCTATGCAAAGCATCAAAATAAGGGTCAATTAATAATTGATGCTTTTTCAGGTATTCATAGGGTTCTTCTTCAGGCCCTGTATTAAGATCGCCCATAAGTACAGCATGGTAATCGCTATATTCAGGTTTTTTCAGAAAGTCAACAATCAGTTGAATACTGTTAAATCTTGCCAGTTTCCCAATATGATCGAAATGAGTATTTATTACCAGATAATTTTCATTTGATTCATGGTCGTATAATGTTGCCCAGGTAGCAATTCGTGGTAAAGCGGCATCCCATCCCACAGAAACCTTTTCAGGATTTTCAGAAAGCCAGAAAACACCATTATCCAGAATTTTGAAGCGTTCAGTATTAATAAATAATGGCGCATATTCTCCGGCGGTGGCTCCATCATCACGACCCACACCAATACGCTGATAATTTTTCATGCCATTTTCCAGATCAATTAGCTGCCGGTGCAAAACTTCCTGAAAACCGGCTATATCGGGTTTAAAATCATGGATCTGAGCCAGTATCAATGGGTTGCGTGCTTCCCACACATGAGGGAAATCTGATTCGTTGGCATAACGGATATTATAAGTCATTAAACGAATATCCTGACTTTTAACATAACTACAGAAATACAGAATTATAAGTATCTGCAGAGCAATTGTTTTGATTTTCATAATGATAAGTTTAAACTGAAAATATCAATATTGATTTAATTCTTCTGCAATTTTACTGACTTTTTTAATTTAACCGGACTTACTTCATAGATTTTTGAGAAAACCAAACGCTGTCAGTCTTTTTGTTTCTGCGAATAAAAGACATTTTGCTAATAATTACATGCTTATCTGATTGCATATTAACTGTCATTTAGAAAGCAATCATTATTTTTGAAAAAACTTTTAACAATGGAATTATTTGTAAAAACGGTTGCTTTTCAGGGAGCACCGGCAGAAATACATATTAACGGACAAACAGAATTACGTGAACTATTTCCTGAGATCACCTTCAGGTTCGTAAGCGAAAAACCTGACCTGATTTATTTTTTAACCGGTGGCTCTGAGCAGGAGGCAGTAGCCGCAATGCAGACTGGCAAGCATTTTTTATTGCTTGCCGGATTTGAAAACAATGCTTATGCAGCAGGCATGGAAGTAAAAGCCTGGGCAGATGAAAAGAAAATATCTTCTTCCCTTGTTTCATTACATGAAGCAGAAGAAAAGAAAATATTAAATGATCATGCTCTGATATGCAGCTCGTTACGTTTGCTTAATAAAAAGCATGCCGCTCTTATCGGAAATGTTTCGAAGTGGCTGGTTGCATCTGAGTTTCCGTTTATTCTTGCCAAAGAACGTTTCGGAATAAATATACTTCATCTGCAGTGGAGTAATTTGCCTGATTTTATGAGCTTTGATCCTGATCCGGAATTTTTTGAAGTGTTTAAACAGGTAAATAAAGACTCTTTAACAAATGAAGCCCGTTTCTATTCATTTCTTAAACATATTCTTAATGAATTTAATATCAGCGGCTTGACTGTTGAATGTTTTCAACTTGTGAACACACGTAATATTACTGCCTGTCTTGCTTTGGCAATGCTTAACAATATGAATATTGCAGCCGGATGCGAGGGTGATCTGGTGAGTTTGGCAGGCATGATGCTGGTACAGGCTTTAACAGGACATATTCCATGGATGGCAAATGTTGCAGGATTTAATGGGTCAAATTTACTATTTGCTCATTGCACTGCACCGGTTAACTTGATTGATGAAATTGAACTACCAACGCATTTTGAAACAAACAAATCTTTTGCAGTGACTGGAAAGCTAAAGATGGAGGATGTAACCATATTTCGTATGAACCAGCATTTAGACCGGGCTTTTATAAGTACCGGAAAAATTATTTCTCAGCCCCGTCATAGTTTTGCCTGTCGGACTCAGGCTGAAATAACTGTTTCAGAAACAGATTTTGAAAAATTACTAAAACAGCCTCTTGGTAATCACCACCTTATATTCCCGGGAGACCACAGGAAAATGCTTGCAAGGGCATGCCGGTATAAGCAAGTGCAAATAATATAGTAGGGTGTAAGATCGTTTTTAGGTGGTTAATGAAAATAACTTTTAGTAGCTTGATAACTCAACAAGATTTAATAAGAAACAAAACACTGGTTTACTGAACTTATTGATATTTTTCTTGTTTATTAATGAAAAAGCCTCAAAACTTAAATTTGCAGCTTTAATCAAACAATGAGATTACAACGGATTTACAAGATACTCTCTGTTTTTCTCGTTACGCTGATACTGTTTTTTACTATCGGAGTTTCAGTGTACAGGCATTATTGTGCATGTACCAGTAAAGCCATTGTTTCTGTTTTTATCGAGTCAGTATGCGATAATGATCATGGTAGATCCTGCTGTGCTTCGTCATCAGGACAAGAGCATAAGTGTTGTTCTTCTGATATTCCAGGTACAACAGAATCACACAATAGTTGTGATTTATCAGGAGCCTGCAAAACAGAAACAAGTATATTCCAGATAGAATCAGAATATCAGATTTCTCAGGAAAAGTTGCAAAAAGCAGATTTTATCACAGAAGTTTTAATTGCTTTTGATAATATCAGTACTTATGAGAAGCCGGTATTTATTTCTCATTCTTTTTACACTGATATTTCACCCCCGCGTATTGGCAGAGAATTCCTTACTTCCGTACATCAGCTTAAATTAGATATTCCTGTTTGCTAAATCTATAACCGGAAACATTCCGGTTTCCATGGCTTTTTAGCCATATTATAATTTTAGCTATTCAATTATAAAACAGGAATTTATGAAATCAATAATTAAAATATCATCAATTGTTTTTTTAATATTATCTGGTTTTGTTTTACAGGCTCAGGATATTAAAGGTGTAGTTTATGAGAAAACCGATCACGGGCATAAACATCCGCTTCCAGGAGCTAGTGTTTTTTGGTCTGGTACACAAACAGGTACAGCTACAGATGATAAAGGTAATTTCGCCATCAACAGGATCAAAGACAATAATCAGTTAATAATCAGCTATATAGGATATAGAACGGATACTATCACTATTACTTCACAGCAAAGACGTGTTGAAGTTTCACTCGAAGCTGTCATTGAACTTAGTGGTGCTGAAGTTACAGCTCGTCTGGCCGGTAGTCATTTTTCAACTTTAAACCCCATTCAAACTCAGGTAATTACACGTGGTGAATTACAAAAAGCAGCATGTTGCAATCTTGCAGAAAGTTTTGAAACCAATGCATCTATTGATGTTTCATATGCTGATGCTATTTCTGGGGCAAAGCAAATCATGCTTCTTGGAATTCCGGGGAAATACAGTCAGATGCTTTTTGAAAATATTCCCAATTTAAGAGGTTTATCATCCACGTATGGATTGATGTATATTCCGGGACCTTGGATGGAATCAATACAGGTAAGCAAAGGAACCTCTTCGGTTACTAATGGTTTTGAGTCGGTTTCGGGTCAGATAAATGTGGAATATAAAAAGCCTGAGAAAAGTGAAAGGCTACATTTTGAACTCTTTGCAGGAGATGTTGGGCAGATTGAATTCAATTCAAATTCAGCAGTACAATTCAATGAGAATTTAAGTACCGGACTTCTGGTTCATGCAAGTAAAACTAACAGAAAAATTGACTTTAACGGAGATTCATTTTTGGATCAGCCACTTACTGAAATGATTAATATTATGAACCGCTGGAATTATGAAAACCATCAGTGGGAAATGCGGTTTGGTGTCAATGGTTTGTACGAAAACCGTCAGGGTGGGCAAATGATTGGTGTTTCTGAAAATGCTTTAAATCCGGGTAATCCGTATTTAATCAAAGTTAAGACCAGGCATGCAGAAGCCTTTTCAAAAATTGGCTGGATGTCGCATAACAGGGCTGCCACCAGTATTGGCTGGATTACCGATTTTAGCTACCATGACCGCGATGCTATGTTTGGAAAGAATATATATAGGGGAACCCAACAGAGTATTTATTCAAACGTATTATTTCAGTCCTACATCGGAAATACGGCTCATACCTATACTACGGGAGCAAGTATAATGTACGATAATTTCAGTGAGAAGCTCAACGACAGCATCTTTGGTCCTCGCGAAATAGTGCCGGGTATGTTTTTTCAATACACATATAATAATTTTGAGAAGTTTTCGGCAATTGCAGGTTTAAGACTTGACCATCACAATAAATTTGGATTTTTCTGGACACCACGTCTTCATTTCAGATACGAAATTGATACCAATACCATAGTAAGAGCTTCGGCTGGAATGGGTTATCGCAGCGCACGTATCATTGCTGAGAATAATCACTTACTTGCCACTTCGCGCAGGATTATTTCCCTGGAAGAACCAAAAATGGAAAGGGCAGTAAATTATGGATTGAATATAACACGAAATTTCACTATTGACGGTCGTGTTATGAGCATAAACGGAGAGTTTTACAGAACAAGCTTTAAAGACCAGCTGATCGTTGATATGGACCAAAAGACCACCGAAATCCACATTTATAATCTTAATGGAGAAGCATATTCAAATAGTTTTCAGGTTGAAATGATGTGGGAGGTTCTTAAAAACTTTGATGTTGTTCTTGCATACCGTTGGAACGATGTTAAGGTAACCCAGCAGGAACAACTGGTACGCCAGCCTTTGGTAAATCGCTATAAGGGTTTGGTAAATCTATCGTATGCAACCAATCTGCGCAAATGGCAGTTTGATTTTACATCTCAGTTCAATGGTGATGCCAGATTACCGGATACAAAAGTCAATCCTGAAAAATACCAGCGTCCTGAGAATTCACCTGCCTACACCATTATAAATGCTCAGGTAAGCAAATTCTTCAGAAAATGGAGTATTTATGCCGGTGTTGAAAACCTTACAAACTTTGTTCAAAAAGACCCGGTTGTTGCGGCTGACGATCCCTTTGGCGAGTATTTTGATTCATCAATGGTATGGGGTCCGATCTTAGGCAGAAAAATATATGTCGGGCTTAGAGTAACGTTATAATACAGTAAGTTTATGTGTTGGAGGGTTTAAACAAGACTCTCCGGCACTTTAATTTTTTAAACTGACAGATTTATTGGCAATTTTAAAACCTTATAAAAATGAAAAACATGCAATTAATTTACAGGATCCTTCTGGCTGTTATTGTGATTTTGTTTACAGCCGGTTATGTTTTGGCTCAGAAACCTTCAACCAAAACGAAAGTAAACATACAAACTAATATGGATTGCGAAAGTTGTAAAAAGAAGATCATTGATTACATGACTTTCGAAAAGGGAGTAACAGAGATTAGTGCTGATGTAAGTACTAAAATTGTAACCATTGAGTACCGTAACAATCGTACTACTGAGGATAAGCTTGTTAAAGCAATTGAAAAGCTTGGTTATAAAGCCGAAGTTATAAAGGAAGATGATAAATAATTCAGAAACCTATATTGGCTAATTATCAAAATAAAGCTCAACCGGATACATCCTTTTAAAAAAATTGTTTTTCCTCATCCGGGAAATCATTATAGAATTTAAGTGCTTGCAAGGGATTTTTAAAGGCAAGCCAGTCAATGATTTCCAGAGCAGTATCTTTGTTCAGTTTGCTCATTGGGAAGTGATAAATAACATGCAAACGGTCTTTCGATCTATTATCTTTTCTGTTTCTTGACTTTTTGCTCTTTTCTTCAATGATTACACGTCGGCGTATGAGAAAATCCTCCTTTAATTCAAAATTCACAAAGTCTTCATGTTTGGAGACATAAATATAAAAAGTCCGGATATTCTTTACTTGTGTGGGTTTAATAAAAAGCGATAACAAAAAATTTGTTTTTTGCTTTCTTCTGCTGGTATAGAAATAATGAAGCTTATTATCCAGTTTTGATTTTTTTGAAACAGCGCTTATTTTCTTGAAAGGCTCACGATGTTCTTCAGGTAGGTCATTAACGCGTTCTGACAGATTGAACATTATTTCAATGAAGCTGTCATAAGTTTCCTTGTTCTTTTCATAGTTTGTTTTAATAAGGTTTTTCTTTTCCAGTACCATTTTCTGAAAACTCATTGAACGACGCTGAGATCTTTTATGTTTTCTTTCTATTTTGTCTATCCAGTGTGCCATGTTAGTATTATCTGATTGATAGTCTTTGAGTTAGATTATTAGTAGTTAGTTTTAAGTTTTACAAAATTAAATGAAATTTCCCTTCAGTTAATGAATAAGGATAAAAAGCACGATTTATTATAAATTCTGGTAGAACTTTTATCTGGCAATAACAGTGTTTCGTAGTCTTTCAGGTATAAAAGAGCAAGGCTGGCAAAAACCAACCCTGCTCTTACGTTTTCTTAAAATAATAAGCAATTTGATTGTATTCCTGTTTTGGCTGTTACTCTTGACTTGTCCCTTTTAGTGCGTTAGGAATAATTTACTGGATATTTCTTTCATCTTCTGGGTTGGCTTTGCTTGAATGGTTACAGATTTACCTGTAATATGGTTTAGGATTTTGCCATCAACTACCTTTTTAGCTTCATCCAAATATCTTCTTATTGAGATTCCAGCTTTTATTTCAATGTGTTTAGAAACAACTAATGCTATAAAGTATATTAAAACATGTAGATAGATTGGCTGTTCCTTAAAATGATAAATTGGTCTGATTTGTAAATCGCTTTTTGATACCCTGAAAGCTTGTTCTATTCTGTAAAGCTAACGATAACGTTCAATAATACCGATTGGAAAAATATAACAGACCAATAATCGCTCCACTCAATTGTTCTTAATGTTTTAACCACCGGCATTAACGATTGTAATTTACAAAACAGCTTAGACTATTTTGTAAATACAATTCGTATAACAGTTTTGTTACTGACTTTCTTTTCTTCCAAATTGGTATAATAACCTTTTATGCCAAGTAGTTTTTTTGTTTTCTTAATCAAATCTTCATTGAGTTCCAATTTTTGCTTATTGGTTTTGATAAATTTTAGTTTTTTTGTCTTGGACGGACTTTCAACAGCTTGTTTTGCCTTTTCGATCTGTTTGTTTATTTCATATAAATCTTTACAATACCGAGCAGAAGAATAACTACAAATCAAATATCCTAATTCCGTCTCTATCCTGATATTTTTACCATCATGTCTGTCAATTTGTTTATCTACGATTTCTAAAAGCTCTCCGGAAAGATTGTCCATTCTTGCCCCTACAATATAATAAATGTCATCTTGGATTAATTCTTTGATATTATCTGCGCTAATCATAGCTGCATCAGCCACAACTGTAAATGCTCTTGCTTTATTTCTTTGAATCAAACTTTTGATTGCCAAAATCATCGTGTGTCCTTCAAATGTATTGCCTTTAAATATCTCATAAGCAATGGGAAATCCTTCTTTTGTAACCATCAAGGCTATTAATATCTGTGGTTACTGAGACTTATTTTGTCTTTAGAAAAACCATGCCTTTGCAACTCGTCTTCTTCAAACGTTTCAAAATAAAGAGTTGTGACATCGTAAAAGACAAGGTCGAAATCGAACGGGTAATACTCATTAGCAAAAACAACAACTTTATCTTCTACTGCTTGTTTTAATTCAAGACAAAGAGGAGCTATCTTGTAATAGCTTTTGCGACTGTGTCTTATACCGAAAAACCCTTCCATTAATTCTAAAGATCGCAATTTGGAAGCTGGATGAAATATCCTTATACAAACCAAATCATTTAACAATGATGGTAGGCTGTCCAGACCCAATTTATTTTGAATAAACTGTATCTGTTCATAAAAGTAGCGGTATTGGACTCCGACAAAGCTACAATGGTTAAGAGCAATAGCTTATTAGAGCTTTCATCAGGGAAAATAGATAATTGTCCGGAGTACCCTTTCATTCATTCTTGAGCTAAAAGTATAAGGTCTTCTAATTCTGATTCAGTATGTGCTAATCCGATATGTTGAACAATAATTCGTTTATTGTTTTGATACCGCACTAATTTTGAAGGGTACAAGTTAGGATAAGGCAGATAGTTAAGCCAATATGCCTGAAAGCCAATTAGTTGAAATAAGCGCTCAAAAAGGCAGTATTTTAGAATGATGAGTGATGATTTATTCATTACCGGATTCATTGATCTTTTCATGGTTTTCTGCTGTCATGAAAGCAAGTATTTATCCTTTTATAACTAGTTGGATTTTGGCTATCAGCTTATCAAAGAATTTTAACATTTATAAACACAGTATATTTGCAAATTCATTATTATGATCCTGATAAATACAAACAAACAGGCTGATGATCAATCAAAAACAAAAATATAATAACGAAGATGAGAATCTGATAGTTGGTTCTTTCAGGAAACTGGGAATTACGGCTTCATCTGCTGTGCTGGTTGCTGTAAGCGGAGGCATGGATTCGGTGGCATTGTTGCATATGTTTGTAAATTCAGGCATTAAAACCGGAATAGCTCATGTGAATTTTAATCTGCGAGGAGAAGAATCTGACGGTGATGAAGCTTTTGTAAAAGCATTGGCAGATAAATATAGCTTACCATTTTATTGTCAATATTTCAATACTGAAGAATTTGCA
>MTBK01148833.1_pt1 | contig 11138 bp, 8 predicted proteins | sample 1535981 | NCBI WGS metagenome assembly MTBK01 (sample SAMN06109225, study PRJNA356200) | anaerobic digester metagenome | isolation source: biogas reactors fed with pig manure or primary and secondary sludge | place: Spain | collected 2016-06-30 | reverse complement strand
AAGAAGAATGATAGAAAAAAAATGGATATATAAGATTACAAATTTAATTAATGGTAAAATTTATATTGGACAATCGAAAGATCTTAGAAAAAGATGGCAAGAGCATTGTCGTTTAGGAAAAAACCCTCAAAGAAATACTTACCTTTATCAAGCAATAAATAAACATGGCAAGAAAAACTTTAAAATAGAAGTTATAGAGGGGCCAATAGAAAATTATAATCAAGGTAGAATATATAAACGAAAAAATAAACAATATCCTATTCGTTCTTCTAAACAGCGAGTTTACAACTAAAACCTGTAACGACTATTCCGGGTGAGACTGGAAGTAGGGCTATTATTGATACATAGTGATATTTTAGGAAACGAATTATCTGCAAACCGAAACGGTGTTCTTGATAAAATTATTATCAAGTAAGAGATAGTCTAAGCTATTGGAAACAATAGAACAACTTGGGAAACAACTAGATACTTATAAAGTAGGTACGACACGAAATAGTACAAGTACTATGCATACAATTATGAGACAACCTTTTACTAAAAAAATGTTTAGTTTTGATTATGAATATATGCCGATAACTAAAAATGAAAGACATAAGTATTCATTTGAAAATGTAATTGATGATATTTTAAATATATGTAATTTACTTAGAGAAAAATACCTAGAAACTAAAGATAAAAGATATTGGACGGCATTGATTCAAGTTCTTCCTAGTGGTTTCAATCAACTATCTACAGTAACTTTTAATTATGAAAACTTACGCAATATTTACTTTGATCGTCGCTATCACCGCTTAGAAGAATGGAGAGAATTTTGTGATTGGATTCTTGGATTACCCCATGCAAGAGAACTAATCACTTATGAAGGAGAAGAAGATGGAACATAAATTAGAAAGCATTCTAGCTGAATACAACATAACTGAGGAAGATGATGTATTAGGTTTTGGAACAATTTTTCAAACATTGATACTACCAGAAAAAGAGTTTGCACTACTTAGTGGAATGATGATAGAAGAATTGGAAAAATCTTTAAGTTCTCTTGAAGATAGGTTACTATTAGTACAAGGATTAAATGCCGCAGGACTAAAAGCCGAAGATTTAAATGCTGTTTTTGTAGATAGCGTGGCGGAATTGCAAGAACAATTAAAAGACACTCTTAGTCAACAAAAAATTGATTTCTTAAAGCGTTTTACAGGATTAATGGTAGAAGCTGTCAATGCTACTGAAGGAATTGCTAAGCGTATTGTCCCTGTAGCTATTAGCTATTGTCATCCCGACGCTAAGCAACCTAAGTACGCGCGCATAGGCGATGCAGGTATGGATGTTTATGCTGTAGAAGATATAACTATAATGCCTGGAGAAACTGTGTTAATTCCTACGGGTATTAAAGTCGCGCTGCCGCTAGGATATGAGTTGCAAGTACGACCACGTAGCGGCCAGTCAATAAAAACTAAGTTACGCGTAGCCAATTCTCCAGGAACTATTGATGCGAATTACCGCGATGAAATTAAAATTATTATAGAAAATATTGAACCAGAAATAATTGGATTAGATTTTGAAAAATTTTATGATTCTGAAAGTAACTTAGTTGACATAGATCTATTAACTCAATATGGACGTAATTTTGTTATTGAAAAAGGACAGCGCATAGCCCAATTAGTACTTAAAGAGCAACCTATGTGTCAATTTTATGAAGTTGATGATGTTTCTCAAATAGGAGATAATCGTGAAAGTGGCTTTGGTGGTACAGGTGATTTCTAGGACGTAACTATGAGATATACAGTTGAATACATACAAGCAGAAGCAAAAGAAAAGGGGTGGGAATTACTTTCGACTTCTTATCAAAATTTAAGGACTGATTTAACATTCCTTTGTCCTGAAAAACATAAAGTTTTTATTAGTTATGGTGAATGGAGAAAGGTGCCTATATGTCCAGTATGTCAAGCAAATGAGTACAAACAAATGGAGGACACCGCCCCTGCACCTAAAAAACAAAAAGGAACTTATCGTATCTTAGCCATTGATCAATCTTCTCGTGTCAATGGATATGCTGTTTTTGATAATAAAGAATTAGTTGCCTATGGTAAATATGAATCTACAAAGAACAGCGCACTAGAACGCATGGTCGATTTAGGAGATTGGCTTTATAGCCTCTTGCGTAAGTATAATCCTGACCAAGTGGGGTTTGAGGATACTCAATATAATCCACATACGGGAATGGGACATGAGGTATTTCGGTTACTTAGTCAAGTTATGGGTTCTATGATGTACATAGTAGCTAGTGAAGGAATACCTGTAGAAACTGTTAAAGTACCCACATGGCGCGGGCATTGTAAAATTAAAGGAAGTGTTAGGTCACAACAAAAGAAAAGCGCTCAACAGCGCGTAAAGAGTTGGTATGATATTAGCGTAAGCGATGATGAAAGTGATGCAATATGCCTAGGCAAGTATTTTAGTGACAACTATGCAAGTGTTGATAAGGTAGTAATAGGAGAATGGATAGAAACTTAAAAGGGGCGCGAGATGCGCCCCATTTTTTTTATTTGCTCTCTTCGTCGATAAAATTAAAAAACAAATTCATATCTTGGAAGCTTAACTGAAGTGGCTCAAGTTCCTCAAGAGTAACTTTAACAGACTCAGATAAATCTATTGAGAGGTTTTCTAGTTCATTAATTTTAGTATAGCACTCTTGTTCCATTCCAGGTTTTATCTTATATCCTGTACCATCTTCTGTAATCTCATAACTATCCTTTTCTTCATCAAACTTAGCATATTCTTTAATAATTTTTTGTAATTCTTCTTGATAAAAAGTATAGTGCTCATTAATAGATAGGAAAATCCTATTTAATTTAAATGCTGTCTTAACTGGAAGTTTTTGCTCTCGCATAGAAATGATAATGTCTACAAGTGCGGCAACTTCTTTTAATTGTAAACTCATATATAAATCTCCTACTTTATTTACTAGCTATATTATAACATAAAATTATTCTTTAGTCAAATTTTATTAGTCTTGTAATTCCCAACCAGCCGCATAAGTTTCTGGTGAATATATATTTACTGCTAATAGTGATTTATATATTTTTCCATCTGTATATCGCATTAGTTGACCTAGTGTATAATAGTGTTCAGAAGTAGGTTCAAACCAATTAATAACTTCTTCATCACTAGCTTCATCTTCTTCAATTCTAACCCAAAGAGAAGATGCTTTACTGGGATTATAATTTTGTTGAGAAGTATGATTTTGTAAACAGCGATAAAATTGATTTTGATATTTTCGAACAGCTTTTGTTTTATATTCTTCACCAGTTTTCCATTCTGGAATTATATCAACGAATTCTAAAATTTCTTCATCTGTAACTATTTTTTCAATTTTATTAAATGTACGCTCTAGCGCTTCTTCTTGAGGGGTTTTTAATGAATCTGCTAAAGATAAAATACTCTGTAGTAATTCAGGATGTGTTAATGACAAATTAATTAATGAAGATGTTTGTCCGCCCTCTTTTATAACATCAATCCCCCATTCTTTATCATCAACTCGATAAATTTGAATATGTTGAATCATTTTAATTTTTCCTCCAATTTGATTAACCTATCATTTAAATCTTGTATTGCTAGGATACTAGCATTATGAATATCTAAATAGTTTAAACTTAAATAACCCGCTTCATCTGGACTAGTTACATATGAAGATAGAATAGGTTGTTGTTCAACCATCTCATTTGCAATCATACCGATTCTTTTATTTTTAAGAGTATCTTTTCTTTTGTATTCAACGACTTTTATACTATAGATTTCTTTAATTACTTCTGCTTCATTTAATTTTTTAATATCTTGTTTATAATAAATATCAGAACTATCTGTAAATTCACCATAAATTTGGAAATCTCCATAATGTAAAGTTTTAGTAGCAGGAGCGCCTTGTGCACCTACTATAAGACCTCTACTAAATGAATAAAAAGTACCAGTAACTTCAAGCCCACCCGTTATTTTAAGTCCCCCAGTCCTAGAAGAAATTGTTACTCCAGCAAGTGTTGAATTAGCACTAGCATATATACGACCTGTATGACTACCAGAAGTAGTGCCTAACGTGCCTGATAAAGTTGAAAGTGAGTTAGCAGTAATCTTGCCCGTCACAGTTGCGCTTGTGGCGTATAAATCACCGCTTTTTGATACTGAAAACATTTCAGTACCAGCAGAATTTCTCGCATAAATATATTTGCTCGAACTATCAGCGTGGCTTGCTAAATAAAACCTTTCACTACCATTATAACTATCAATATATGTAGATGTAATGTTCCAACCACCTATCTTCCCACTTGTTGCTGTGATTTTTCCACTAATGTCGGCGTTAGTAGCGGTCATACTGCCGTCTGTTTTCACCACAAAGCGAAGGTCAGAATTGGACGGACCTACTAGGATAGGATTTAATCCCGGAGCACCGCTGATCCGTACGTAGTTACCGTCGTTAGTGGCTCTCATCGTACTGTTGCTGAAAGTAAATCCTGCTATCGAGGCAAATTTATCTGCGGTAAGCTCATTAGTTTTGATGTGTTTTGCCTCTATAGCACCTGTTGCAATCTTATCCGCCTGAACCGCACCTGTTGCAATCTTATCCGCCTCTATAGCACCTGATACAATCTTATCTGCGTTAACAGCACCTGCTTTAATCTTATTCGCCGTAACAGCGTTAGCCGCAAGCTCTGAGGCAGTTATCGTGCCTGTTTTAATTATGCCACCTATGATGGTAGTTGTAGAATAATCACCGTCAGCAGGAGGACTGCTCCCCGTTACTCGTTGAACAAAAGACGCGAACCCCTCCCCTAGAATAGTTACTCCTTCATTATCATCTAACTGATCTTGTAAATCAGCCAATACATCATCTAAAATTAAATTATCTCCAACTATAACAGTTCCTGATATATATGCTCCTGTTGCCGATAGTTGACCATTCTTAGATACTGAAAAAGTAATTTCTTCTTGATTATTTTTGGCAGTAATCCAATAATCATTTGTTGAATCACTAGCTGATGATAAAGTAAAAGAACCACCTGGTGCTGTCATGCTGTAGATTTTATTAGTATCTATTAACCATCTACCAATTTCACCTTTACTGGCAATCATTGTACCATCATGATAGACCCTAAAAGGCACTGTCGAACTAGTTTCTTTAGCATCAACGTAGCTACCACCAGCCCAAATACGAACATTATTATCTATACTAGAATCTGTGAAATCTGTCATTCCAGCATTAGGTAAAATCAAAGAACCTTTTAAATAAGCATTGCTTGCATATAAGCCATAGCCTTCAATAGGGGTATAGTTAAAGGTGTTATCATTAATTCCTTCTAAATCACCTAGTCGAACTTTTAATTCTTGATTCGCATCTACATGAACATCATCTGATGTATTTATGATAATATCCATATAAGGACCATAGTGACTACTACCATCTAGTAATAAATCATCGGCTCTTAGTAGTAGATATCCAGTATCTTTAACTCCATAGTTAATTACAGGAACACCTGCATTAATAACTACAGATTCATCTGGTGTTTTACTAAGTATCCTTGCTGTGTATATTTCATTATTAATAGCTATTATTTTTAACCAAGTGATAACCTTATTTTCAGGGGTTAAGTGAGTCAGTATCTTTACTGTATCATCAATCTGAAAAATACCTGGTTTAAAATCTTTTGTTTTAAAATCTATGGTTCCATAGGACTGTCCACCAGAAGGCTTCGCAGGTAAAATAAGATCTTCTCCCAAGACATTTGATCTCGCAATTATTAAACTACCACCTTGCGCATTAATTTCATCGTAAACAAAGACGGTAGATTTTAACATTCCGCGAATAACTGCATTTTCAAATTCAGCGGTTCCATTTTGAGTAATTTGCCAACCAGCAAGATCGCTGATGTAATTCATAGAAGATAATGTTCCTCTAATTCTTAAATTACCATCTTGATCAGTTACTAATGTATCTTCTCCTAAATTATTACGCAAACGAATACCATAGTCATAACTTTCGCTTCCACTAGCTTTATAGCGTCCTAAGCTAATATCTCCTGCGCCACTTTGAAAGAAAAGACCGTCCCAAGTTAAGCTAAAGTTAGAATAATCTCTAATAGTGTTTTGTTTACCAGTAAAAGTTGTTTCTTGATCTAAAGCATCAACCAGTGCAGTTCCATTAGTCGTTCCATAAATGCCAAATTGATTGAATCGTACAAATCTATCAGCGTCGTAACTTTCCAAATCATCTTCTACAAAAGCACTAATTCCATCTCCATCCCAACGGAATATTGGCAATCCTTTTGTAATAATATTAATTCTATCTGCATCAATTTCACCTGCGCGCAAGTACCGTGTATTAATTCCTCGACCAGTAATTGCTGCATCCCAAGTGTTACCACCATCAGAAGTTAGAAAAAGACCCCTGGAGACTATGCGCAACATTAAGTTAGTATTTAATAAATCAGTAATTTCAATACCACGACGCGCATCCCAAGTTATGTTTTGATTACTTGCACTAGCTAATATAAATGCATTTTGTGAAAATGCAGCTTCTAAAGTACCTTTTTTAAGTACTCCATTATCAAATTGATCAACAACACTAGCTAGTTGACCACTTTGATATTGCAATTGATTAGTAGTAGCTACAATTTTTTGAAAAAGATCTTCATATTGATTCTTATAATTTTGAATTGTAATTGTAGATTTATCAGGATTATCTAAGTTATGAGTATATTCACTGATAACAACTTCCATTTTATAAGGAGTTTTTATTTTACTTAAACCATCATGACTTTTGATAGTCCAACCAAAAAATTCTGTATCTTCAATATAAGTACGTTGTCCTACTTTAAATTGATAATTTTCATATCCAGGAATAACATGAATATCTGCAACATCTATGTCATAAGAAACTTTAGGAAAAGCATTGGTAGCTGAAATTTTTAAAGCGTCTAAATAGTATAGATCATCATCAATGTATTTAGTATCTGTCCAAGTTCCCTCTTGTATATAACGACTATATTTTTCATAAAATTTATCATGCAATACTGCTTTTTGTTCTAGCAGATCATTCACTACGATTTGCCCTTGCGCTAGTTTTTGTTCATATGCTGCTTTACGAGTTAAGGCTTCTTCTCTGGAGGCTCTAAAGGCATTCGCTTGAGCGTGGACTTGACCCATAACCAATTTTGCCCTATCTCTAATTTTAGTATCTGCAGGGCTGGTGTTCTTATATATGTAATTTTCATCCTCATAAGATTCTTTTGCAGCTGCTATTCCTTCTTCATAGAGTTCAATGTATTTTTCAGCTTCAACTATTTCTCTGGCATAGCTTTGTAGTAATTCAGCTATTTCATTATATTCAATATTCAACGCTTTTAAAGAGGGAAGATATGATAAGTCATTTAAAGTCAACCCATATAAGTCTCTAAGCACTTGCGTCTGGTCTAACAACCCTTGATTTATATAGTAATCAAAATTAAAAATAACATTTTCGCCGCTTGGATTATTATCAACCCTAGAAATTGAGGCAGTGCCATCTTTAGCATATTTTTGACTATTATTTTTTACTATTACTTTAGAAGCAATTGTATCACTCGCTATTCTACGCTTAATATTTTTTAAATTAATACCATATTTAAAGCCCGCTTGATTCGGCTCTGTACCATATGGAGTATAATTAGAAAAAAGAATTTCTTTCAATGGTTTCTTATCATCATCTAGCCAAATCTTGCCATTCTTTTGGTGTTTAATACGAAAACGGACCCAAACTTCAAAAAGTTCCGCTAAAGAAGTAATATTATTAAAATAATTGCTTTCCTTCACGTTAATATGTCGAACAGCAATATAATTTTCTCGATAAACAGGATTATAGTAACTAGAATTGGTTGCTAAATAAATTGGTTCGTTTTGTATATAGTGATAATATCTAGGTTTAGTTCGAATAGTTGCTTCTGGAATATCATTCAAAAAGATAGGGTTTCCATTAGTATCAACTACATAGTCAACAAGTTGAATATCTTGAACATGAAGTTCTGTACTAGCATCTCCACCTGTTACTCTAAGGCGGAACATTAACTTCTCTTTCTTAGTTGTAGTTGAAGTAGCCTTTAAATATGTGTAAGCATATCCTTCTTCATCTATAAGGGCAGGATAAATACCAACTGTAGGATTATAAGGCTCCTTATTACCATAAATAGGGTTTAGATAACCTCGTGTTGCAATATTTGAAGTTTGATCTAAATATTGAAAACCTGCATATAAACTTCCTGCCGTTGTCCTAGCCTCCCCGGAAGGATGTTGTGAAACATTGTCAAATTCTACAATATCAGCAACTATTGAATAATTAGGAGGAGAAGAAACAATTATATTGCTTCCTCCAGGACCATAATTTTTAACATCTTTTTTAATTATTCGTGCTTTCATGCGCACTAAAAATATATCTTCTTGAACAATAGATAAACCAACATTTCGCGGCCCTTCATTATAGTAACTAGTTTCGCCTGCTTTTCCTAGTGGAATAGTTAAATAATTAGTGGGTCCGTCGTCTCCCCATCCTCCTGGGGGAGTGGGTTCATCTTGTGGTAGTACTTGCGTCCCTACGGAATACTTATGAAGCCACCCAATAGAATCTATACTATTTGTAGTGTTGGTAAGATAATTAGAAACAATCCCAGAAACAAGATATTCTGTTTCATTATAATTATATACAACACTGCCTACAGGCAATCCTAATGGCCCTTGACCTGTATTATTAACTTTATATTTATTAACATAACGACTCATTTTACTATCAAAATGAGTATCAATTACTTTTTGAATAATACGTCCTTGTAATGGGGCCTCCCCTATATTCATACCAGTTAATTGTAGCCCAGTTATTGAAATATTATTAGCTTCATAGTTATAAGATAAATTTTCATCAATAATTAAGTAGTTATCATCAAGATCATCTTGTTGAAAACCACCGCTTTTCCATAAGAATTGCTTTATTCCTGATTTTAATTTCCAACCTTGAGAGGTATCTGGTTCTACATGAGAGTAACCAAAATAAATTACTTGTCCAGCAGTAATAGTTTGACCAGTACCTGCTAATACAGAATACCCAACAAAAGTTTGAGAAACAATACCGGAAAGAAGAGGTTCTATTAAAGCTTCTACTGGTTCATAGTCAGAGCCTATTTTCCAATCACTGCCCTCTAAAACTTTTTCACCTAATTCATTAAGTGTACCATAATTATTTTCTAAATCAGTATCTAATAAAACAGCCCAACCGTTCTTGCCTAATTCATTAACATAACTTTCTTTAGCTGTATAAGTATTTACAAAACTATTTTTATCTTCTTCTACATTCTTAATAACAAAAGAAATCCAGCGTTCATCAGTATCTTCTTCTTCTAATTCTTCAGGATCTTCCCATTCATATTCAGGGCCAAGTCGTAATTTTAGCTTTCTTTCATTTATAAGCATATCTAAGAAAGGATTAAAGGCTAATTCTCCATCCTTCTGATATTGCCTAAGCAACTGAAATGTCAACGTTTTTTCGCCGCTAATACTTGTTTTTAGATTGACGTTGTAAGCGCGGGTAGGACTGGTTAAATCGGCCGCACTAATAGTGGCGATTTTTTGCTCATCAAAATGGCGCGGGTGCTCAGACGTCTCTGCTTGAACAATATCTTCCCAAACAGATAGTTCATAAGTATTATCTAGTAATTGCATTTTATCTCCTACCTATATAAATAATCATAGGTTAAATGGAACTCATTCTTAGCTAAGTATGTCAAATCTGCTGTAGTAGTTATGGTAACTATGTGTTTTTTCCCCTTCGATGGTTCTACTTGAATAAAATCTCCAGCAATAATGGCATAGTTATATATAGTTCCGTCTATTCCCCCAGAATCACTTAATCCTTCAATTAGTTTATTACTTGAATTAATTTGAATAAATTGATTAATAGGTAATTTATTAGCATCTAAAATCATTCTAGTTAATGTTGTATTTATCCCCGATTCTTTTTCTTCTTCATATTTGATGTCAATGTAGCCACTTGGACTAGTAATTTTAATACCAAAAATCGTCAATGGCGTTGCTATGTCTCCAGGATTATAGAGTACTGCTTTATTTTCTACGAAACTATCAAAGTCTTTCAGACTTGACTTAATACCTGATACATAAGCCCATTGTTTCATTGACTTAGCGTTCCTATATTGTCCAAGTGTTTTGAAAGGTGCTTTAGCATAAGGAGAGAAAACTCTAAATTGAATATTTCCCTCTCCTTTATAAGTTCTTACCCCATTAATATCAAAAGGGATATAGTTAAACTGAGGAGGCTCTTGTACTTTAGCTTGATATTCTTTATAAGGGTGTTCATCAAGTATTAAACCATGAAGTTGCTTAGTCCCCAGCCAATCAGTAATTGCTCGAAGCTCTTTTTCCGTAATAGCCACAAATGCAAATGGAACATTAATTGAAAAGGGTTGAAAGTTTGATTTGAAAAAATGAATACCATCTACTCCAGGCATTTCAACTGTGCTTTCTTGTTGAGGTGGTAATAGTGGTTTTTCGAAACGCGCTCCACTACTTGTTCTAAGGATTTTAAAGTCGGAAGAGTGTTGATTATTAAAGGTAAAACCTAAAAAATCACCTTGATATTCTTTAGTTAGTAACATAGTATTCACCTACCTTAACTGAAGTGAAAGCGCGTTTACATTACGGTATTGTGCATCTTCAGTGATCATGCGCTTCATTTTCTTGACCAATTGTTCAACATCATAGTCATTTGATAATTGGTCAACCTTTACATCAAATTGATAGTAATTATCTCCAGACCCCTTACCAGTACTCTTAGAATCTGCAAGTAAATCTCTAAGTATATTTCTAAGAGATATGAAGTTTTTAGTGTCTTGAGGATTTAGTACTGCTTCAGGTTTAGCTTTTGTACCATCTAGCCATGCTGGACCAGTATAGTCTGCAAGTCCGCCATCTTTATATGCAGAATAGGTAACATTACCCGCATGAGAAAAGTAGGCTGTCCCTCCACCTCCACCAGTCATAGGAATTTCAATATCTACTTTTACATTGCTGACATTTTCTTTGTCAGCTATCTTTTCTAAATATTGATTAGCTGTAGC
>MTBK01047469.1_pt1 | contig 11162 bp, 10 predicted proteins | sample 1535981 | NCBI WGS metagenome assembly MTBK01 (sample SAMN06109225, study PRJNA356200) | anaerobic digester metagenome | isolation source: biogas reactors fed with pig manure or primary and secondary sludge | place: Spain | collected 2016-06-30 | reverse complement strand
TGTTAGCCAGCCCAAGCAGTGGTTGTAGGCGCCCGCTACCGCGGTGGTACGTTTCAGCTACGCGTAGCTGACGGCTGAACCGATGCCAGCGCCATCTTTCCCAGCTTCTGGGCATACAGAAAGGAACGCTCGTAGGGATCGACGGTAACCTTAACCACGCGTACCTTTTATTAATCGGACATATAGATCGACCCCTTTACAAAAATGGAATATTGGAGAATTATTATAATTCATTCCCCCGATTGCTGAATTTAATTTCTTTTAAAGCTGTTTATTATGTTCTCACGGAGAGCAGCGATGCCAGCGTGATCTTCTTCAGGATCGGTCCTTCCCGCCCCGCGACAATCTCCAGAAGGATAAGCCGTAAAAAATAACCGATGTCCCGACTAAGATGAGGATGCTCCAAAGAGGCGTGATCTCATGGCCGCTGATGAAATAAGTTAGCCCCATGAACTCCTTGAAACCATCCACAAAACTTTGATCAGCCATCTCGAAAACAGTCTGCAGCGGTTCCTCCATCAGGGTCTGCCGGAAAAGTGCCGCCGCATGGGACGGTGGAAAGAGCTTGATCATCATTTGCACCGATTCCGGGAGGGCGCCGATGGGCAGGTATACCCCGGTCAAAAAACCGATGAGCGTACCGATTACGGTTGAGGCCGTGGCGAAGGACTGGTGGGTTTTAAAAAAGGAGACGATAAAACAGAGGAGTGCCGTGTTCGACAGGGTCGAAAGAAAAATCAGCCCCAGAATCTTCAGGGCGGGAAGGGGCTGAACCCAGTGGCCGCCTTTTAGCACGATATAGATCTCGGAAAGGGCGAAGGTGAGCAGGGTCATGATCAGGCCGATGATCAGGGCGCCGCCCAGGTAGCCCTGTGCCAGACGGCTTCTCTTGACCGGCGAGGCGTAAAAATCCCGATCTATTTTCTTCACCTTGTCGTCGATAAGCACACCGAAGGCTCCCATAGTGGTTGTCAGCGAAGCGACGGCGAGAAGCCCCGACACGATCCAGGTATTCATCAGAAAATCGATACCGGGAAGATCGCGCGAGTAGCTGTCAAGCCACACATCGCTTAAGAAGACCGCGTAGAGGGCGATGATAATGAAAACTGCCAGCAGGGAGAAAAATACCGCTCCCCGGTCGCGGAAATAGAGCTTGAGGTTGCGCCTTACGAGCAGGCTCATTGGACCAGCCCCTCCCCCACGATATTGATAAAGGCATCATCCATCGTCCCCTGCAGGACCTGGAAACCGCTGATGCAGCCCCGGCATCTTTCCAGTACGGGTACAGCCGCCAGCGTCTCTTTCAGTTTCACAATATACTCGCCCCCCGCCACCTCGAAGCTGAGCTGCAGCTCCTGCAATTTCTGCCGCAGCAGCTGCTCATCCGTGGCGTACAACCGCAGGGTGTCCGCAGTATAACGTGTTTTCAGCTCGGCCGGCGTGCCCTTGGCCACGATTTTGCCGCGGTCAATGACGATCACATAATCCGATCCGGCGGCCTCCTCCATATAGTGTGTGGTCAGGAAAAGGGTCATCCCCTGATCGAGCTGCAACCTTCTAATCGTGTTCCAGATACTTTTCCTTGTTTGCGGGTCCAGCCCCGTGGTGGGCTCGTCGAGAAAAAGAATCCGGGGTTTCTGAACCAGCGCCCGGGCGATATCGGCCCGTCGCCGCTGGCCCCCCGACAGCTTGCCGTAAGGGCGGCCGGCAATCTCAACCAGCCCCGCGGACCGGATCGCTTCGTCAGCAGCCTCTCTGCTCTTTTTTCTGTCTGCGGTGTACAGGCTCGCCCTGACAGTAAGATTTTCACGCACAGTCAGCAGATCGTCGAGCAAATGATCCTGGAACACGATGCCGGTGATCTCCCTGATTTTCTGGCTCTCCCGGCGCAGATCATAACCACCGATGACACAGTCGCCGCTGTCAAAATCCAGCAGCGTGCACAGGATATCGATCGTCGTCGACTTGCCCGCACCGTTGGGGCCCAAAAAAGAAAAAAGCTTGCCTGTTTCCACGTAAAAGCTGATCTCGTCCACGGCGAGCAGATCCCCGTAGTACTTGGTCAGGTGGGCTACCTCGATCATCTTTTCCACGGCCGTCTCCCCTTTATCATTAACTCCCCCGCCTGTTATTCGGGACTGCCCCTCCTGCGCCGGCGGGATTATATCGTTTAACCGGTTAACCGAAGCTTTCTTTGGGCGGCTCCAGCTCCATTCTAATTCAGCACCGCTCCTCTTTGGTGAACTGCAGCGGTGTTCGACCGGTTCGCTTTCTGTTTCAACCAGGCGGCACTGTTTTCCTGCCACAGATGAAACTGTTTCAGCAAAGTGCCGCCATTGACTCTGATTCCATAATTTGCTATAATGAAGCCGCTTGTGACGGGGGTATTTCGGCATGAAAGATGAAAACAGCGCGCCGCAACCGGATTCCGGCCGTGATTTAAAAGCGGGCTGGAAAGGTTGGCGATAAAATATGGACTGGATCTGCTGGGAAGCTACGGAACAAAACATTTTCTTCCCGAACGGAGCGATCTCGATATCGCCTTTCTTTCCCGAAAACAGCTGCAACCGGATCAATATCTGCGGCTGATGGCGGATCTGGGCCTCCTTTTCCAGCATGGCCGGCTGGACCTGATCGATCTCCGGAAAGCTTCACCTCTTTTGAAGTTCGAGATTGCCGACAAAGGCAGGTTGCTTTTCCATAGCGGCGCAGTAGTTGTCCCCTCTTTTGATGGCCGGCCGGGTTTATTTGCGGCATATCGCTCTAATTTTTAACTAGAAGGAGTCAAAACGATGCCCATCTACGAGTTTACCTGTAAACAGTGCTCTCATGAATTTTCCGTGATGGTCTCCATTTCAGAGAAAGAGCAGGTCAAATGCCCCCGCTGCTCCTCTGCTGAGCTGCAGCAGATGTTCAACAGTCCTTTCTCCATCGGACGAAAAAGCAGCTGCTCTCCCCCTTCCGGGAGCGGCTTTAGCTGAATACAGTAGCCGGGGGCAGGATGCTCCCGCAAAAAGAAGCGGTAGCTGCCGGTTGCCGCCTCTTTAGCATCGCCGGGGACAGACCTCTGTGATCTTCGCTGTCCCCATGCTTTTGCCTGCAGCGAACACTGTTGAAGTGCCGCCCGGTTCTCGATCGATCAAGAACCGGGCAGGAACCCGGGCACCTTGCCCTGATGGCGCCTCCCGAAGAAGCTCATCATTAATCGCTTTCTCTTCTGTCCACGGGACGGATCCTCCCCTGTTGCGTGTTGATAATGGGTAATCGCCGCTCTGAAAGGCGCTTATGGTTCAGGATATATATTGACAGCGAAAGTGACTTGCAGTATGATAAACATATCTTCAGGTAAAGGAGCAATCGGCTATGCCTACTTACGAATTTTCGTGCAAGAACTGTGATCATAAGTTTTCCGTGTTCACGTCCATTACGCAGAAAAAGAATGTCAGATGCCCCTCCTGTTCCTCCGGGAATCTGAAGCAGCTCTTCAACAATCCCTTCAGTTTTCTAAAGGGCGCGGGCAGCTGTCAGATCCCTCCCCGGGGCGGCTTCGGCTGAAGGTAAGGCGCAGGGACAGTCTGTCCCGGTAATGGAATATTATAATATTGCTCAAGGAAAGAAAGTGATGGCGATGTTTAGCGGAGCGCGGGTCCGCAAGTTGCGCAATGAAAGGAACTATTCCCTGGTGGAGCTGTCTCAAAAAGCGGGCATCTCCACCTCTTTTTTAAGCGAGCTGGAAAGGGGAAACAAGAGACCCTCCCTGAGCACTATCGACAAGCTGGCGGCGGTGCTGAATGTCCCCCCCGGAGAGCTCATGGAGAAAGGGAGCGGCGGCGAGACCAACCCCGGGGAGCGGATCAGGAGCTTGCGTCGCGAAAAAGGATGCAGCCTACAGGAGCTCTCCGCCCTGACGGGGCTTTCGTACTCGTATCTTTGTGGAATTGAAAGAGGGCTGGTGGCACCTTCGATCGGCAGCCTCAGGAAAGTCTCCGCCGGCCTGGCGATTTCGCCGGGGGAGCTGCTCTCGGGGGGTCTTTCGCTGGGCGACAAGGTGACCGGGGTTCGCCAGGAGCAGGGACTGAACCGCTCTCAACTGGCCAGAAAGGCGGGCCTATCCCCGGGGATGATCGGCCAGCTCGAAAAGGGCCAGGTGCAACCCTCCCTGCAGACAATAGAGAAACTCGCCGCTGCGCTGAATCTCTCCCCCTGCTATTTTATTGCCGAAGGGGACGGATTGGAGGAGCTGCTCCACCAGCTCAGTCCCGAGGTCAGGACTCTGCTTTTGGAGGAGAAGGTGCAGTCTCTGCTGAGGACGCTGTGCCAGTGTACTGAGAAAGAGTTTCGCCTGATCCTCGATTTTATCGGCCTGTTGAAGCAGGCCAATCTGTGTGCGCAGTAGCGCAACAAAGGAGTTTAAGCGATGACTACAGGGGAGCACCGGGAGCAGATTGCCCTTTTGAGAAGGAAGATTGCGGAGCTGACCGAAAGGCTGCCGGCTCACTCGGTCAAACCGGAGATGTTTCAGCAGCTGGAGCAGCTGCAGGAGGAGCTGGCGGCTCTCCTTGAACAAGGCGGCGACAGGGGACCGGCCGACTAGAGCGGCGGTGCTTTTTCGCCTAGCTCCGCCTCCCACCTGCCACAGCGGCTTCCCCAGCGGCTGGCCAGCTCCCCGGCGATGTAGAGCTCGCTGATCTCGCAATTGTTGGCACAGCGCTCGCAGATGAAACCCTGCGGGCGGTACTCGCTTTCCGCGATGGTCTGAACTCCGCGGAAAGCGCTCTGTTTAAGGGAGCCTTTCAGGTAGCGCTGCCGGACCAGCAGGGCGGCGCCGTAGGCCCCCATCACCTTGAAATGCTCGGGGATGACCAGTTTGACCTGGAGCAGCTTCTCCAGGGCCCAGCGGATGCCGCTGTTGGCGGCGACGCCGCCCTGGAACAGGACCACGGGCTCGATCTTGCGATTGCGGGCCACATTGGTCAGATAGTTTTTGGCCAGGGCCAGGCAGAGCCCGGCGATGAGATCTTCGCGGCGGTAGCCCAGCTGCTGTTTGTGGATCAGATCGGATTCGGCAAAAACGCCGCAGCGGCCGGCGATGGCGACGGGGCTGGTGGAGCGGAGAGCGTAATCGCCGAACTCCTCGATGGGGATACTGAGGCGGCCGGCCTGGTGATCGAGGAACGAGCCGGTACCGGCCGCGCAGACCGTATTCATGTTGAAACCGACAGAGATCCCGTTTTTCAGATAGATGATCTTGGAATCCTGCCCCCCGATATCGATGACCGTGCCCACTTTGGGCTCAACGGTCCGGGCGGCGAGGGCGTGCGCGGTGATCTCGTTGACGGCGGTGTCGGCGCCGATCATCACCGCCGCCAGATGACGCCCCGAACCGGTGGTCCCGGCGCCGGCGGCTCTGCCGGCGGCCCTCCCGATACCGGCGAAAGCCTCTTTGATCGTTTCGATGGGGCCGCTGTCGTTGCGGCGGTACGAGGAGTACAGCAGGCGGGCTTCTCTGTCGATGAGCGCCACCTTGGTGGTGAGGCTGCCGACGTCGGCCCCTATGAAATACATTCCACGGTTCCCTCCCTTGCCTCTCTTCTCTCCTGCAGGATATGGGCAAACGATTCGAGGCGGGTTTTTAAACCGGCCTGACCGGTCTGCTCGTTGACGATGACGGTGAGAAGCGGCAGTGAAAGCTTCTCCGCCAGCGCGGTGAGGATGCTCTGGGCGACAATCTCGGGCATGCAGGTGAACGGCCACAGATGGATGACCCCTTCGATACCCTCCTGCGGGGCCAGAGCGGCCAGGCCGACGCTGTCGCGGCCGTGGCCTCCGACAGATTCCTGCAAATAGGGCTTCGCCGCAGCGGTGATCTTTCCATGGCGCAGGAGCAGCGCCGGATCTTTGAGGACATTGTGGCGGAGCCAGTTGATCACGGTGATCTCCCGCTGCACTTCGATGCGGATATCGTTGAGCGAACCCAGAGTGCGGGCGATCTCCTGGTTGACGTACTCCTCGAAGACAGCGTATATTTCTCCGATGAGGCGCACCCGCAGCGGGGAACAGTGTTGCTCCAGGCTCAGGGAGGCGCAGCTGTCGGCGTAATCCTGAAAGCTTTTGCGGAGCGAGCCGAAGGAGGCCGCCGCGGCGGAGCGCTCCAGAAACTGTTGGAACAGCCCGTAAGCGCCGCCCCGCTTTTTTTCGCGCGACTGGAGTCTGAAGAAGAGCGCTTCGGCCCGCTCGATGAGAACAGCCTTGTAGAAACCGAGCAAAGCGCTGCGGATCAGCCGGCGGCGCAGCGAGGGTTCAAAAAATGAATTCAGCGTCTTCATGAAGGGACGGTAATTTTCCCGCAGCGGAAAGGGGGAGTCGATGGTGAGCATCTCAAAGCGGTAACCGGCCCGGCGCAGCGCCGCTTCCTGCAGCTCGGCGTACCAGCCCAGGCGGCAGCGGCCCTTCCCCCCGACCATGATGATGGTGTTGGCGCCGGCCTCGAGGCACTGGCGCATCTGGCCGATGGTCACGGCGAAGGGATAGCAGATGAATTCAGGGGCCAGCGCCTCGCCCAGCTCCGCAGTCCGGCGGGTGACGGGAAAAGGGCCCACCGTGCGGATCAGTCCGTCGTTGAAGATGGTGGAGAGGGCGGCGCCGAGGTGGCCCATGTTGGGGAAACCGAGGACCCTGCTTTCCTGATGCGGCGGGATCGTCCGGCCCTCCGGAGAGGCTCTTCCGGAAGCGCCGGCGGAAGGCCGGGCCCCGGAGATGGTGTCCAGAAATGCTTCCAGCCTGGTGAGCAGACCCGCTTCACCGGTCTGCTCGTCAACGGTGAGGATCAGCAGAGGGACCCCCGCTTCTTCCGCCTCTTTTTCCAAAAGGAGCTCCAGCACCGCTTCGGGGCCGCATTCAAAGGGCCCCACAAAGATGAGGCTGTCCACCAGCCGCCGGCGCAGCCAGTAGAGGGCGCTGCCGACGATGGCCTGCTCGAAGCTCCACAACGCCGCTCCGTAGGAGGTCTCCCCCAGGCTCTCCCGGATCGCTCTCGCGGGGAGCATCTCCGGAACATAGACGGAGGCGTGTTCCCGGAGCCGTTCCACGATATTGTGCGCGATGTAGTCGTAAAGGACGTAGCTGTGTCCGAGCACCCCGATGCGCAGGCGGCGGTTCAGCCGGGCCGCCGGGTTGTAGGGATGTTTTCTTCTGAAGCGCTCCACCCCCACATACTTGGCGAAGCCCTCCGGTGTGCTCAGCCCCTCGGCGGCGCAGGAGCGGTTCCAGCAGTTCTGGAAACGCCAGGCGTTGCTCAAGCTTTTCTGGACGGCGCTGCCGGGTTGCCCCAAGCGGCGGCCCGTCTCCACAAATGAGGCCAGCGTCGCCCGGCGGGCCTCCCGCCAGTTGACCAGCGGCGAGAGAAGCTTTTCCGGCGGCAGATCAAAACCGCTGCGCAGCATCGCCGGAATACCGATATGCTTGGGGCAGTAGTAGCTGTGGCGATCTTTACTCACCAGGGTGGGGACAAACAGGTAGTCCACCCCCCGGTCAAGAAGTTTCCGGGTGTGCGGGAAAGCCAGCTTGACGGAGATGCAAGGCTCATCGGTGGGGCAGACCGACAGCTGTTGCAGCGTCTGCGCGGTGGTCGGGCCGGAGAGGACCACCTCACAGCCGAGCCCCTCCAAAAAGGTCTTGTAAAAAGGCAGATAGTAGTAGCAGGAAAGCACCTGTGGAATACCGACGATCACAGTGTCGCCCCCGGCATAAAGTGAATTAAAAAATCATAGCCTATTCTGACCAACTTTGCGGGCGGCTATTCGAAGGGAGAACGGCGGGAGAGGAACAGCAGTTGCAGGAGATCCCGGAATATAATAAGATCTCGTTGTCAATGGAAAGGGGAAATGAAGATGGCCACAATTGTTCCTTTTCGGGGAATGCGTTACTGCAGCGATAAGATCGACAGCCTTGCCGATGTCATTATTCCACCTTATGATGTGATTACGCCTGAGGAACAGGAGCAATTTTACCGCCGCAGCCCCTACAATTTTATTCGTCTTGAATACGGCAAAACCGGCCCGGGCGGAGGCGGCAGCCGCTATACCCGGGCGGCGGCCTATCTTCAACAATGGCGCGACGAGCGGGTTCTTCTTCTCGAGGAGAGGCCCTCGCTTTATCTTTACCGGCAAACATTTCCCTTTGAGGGGAACACCTACCGGCGCACGGGGCTGATTGCCGCTCTCAAGCTGGAGCCTTACTCGAAGAAGGTGATCCTGCCCCATGAGGACACCCTCGCCACCCCCAAAGCGGACCGCCTCGAGCTGATGCGCCACTGCCGGGCCAATTTCAGCCCCATCTTCGGTCTTTTCGCCGACCCGGAAGAGAAGTTTGCCCATATCTGTACTCCTCTTGAGGGGAACAAACCGCTCTACGATTTCACCGATCACTACGGCGAGCGCCATACCGTCTGGGCCGTCGACGGGGCGGCCCCCCTTGAGGCGCTGCAGCGGCTGATGGCGCCGCGGCAGATCTTTATCGCCGACGGGCACCACCGCTATGATACGGCTTTGCGCTACTCCGGGGAGGCTTCTGCCAACGGCAGCCCCGGCAGCGGCTACGTTCTCGCTGTTCTGGTGCCGCTTCAGGATCCCGGCCTGCTGATCCTGCCCTTCCACCGCCTGCTCAAGGGTCTGACCGAAGAGCAGCTTGCGCTTCTGCAGAAGAATGCGGCGAGACATTTTGCGGTAACGGCGGGGGGGCCGGAGGGCGGTTCAGCCTTCCGGAACGGCGGTTCGGGGGCGGCGGAGATCTCGCTGATCCTTCCCCGGGGCGATTTTATGCTGCGGGCAAAAGAAAAAGAGAGCTCCGGGGAGCTCGATGTTTCGCTGCTGAAGCGCCTGCTTCTGGATCCTCTCTTTGACAGTAGCGCCCTGGAAAAGCACCTCGATTTTGTTACCGGCGCAGCGGAGGCCCGCCGGGCGGTTCAATCGGGGAAGGCGCAGGCCGCTTTTCTGCTCCAGCCCACCCCCATGGAGGCGGTGACGGCGCGGGCTTTGCAAGGAGAGAATATGCCTCAAAAATCGACCTGTTTTCACCCGAAGCTGCCTGCCGGGCTGTTGATCCACCATCTTGAGGAGAGCCATTGAAGAGCCGCCGGCTATTCTGCCGGATCGCCCTCGAGGGCCTGAGTTAGCTTTCGCCAGAGAAACGGGTTCATCTTGCGCAGCGCCGCCGGTTTTCCCTTGGCGTTGACAAAAGCATGCTCGGTGCTGCCGCGGGCCACCAGCTGTCCGCCGTGGCGGATCTCGTAGTTGAAGGTGAGCCGGACAACTCCCAGATTTTCGATCCGGGTAATGACGGTGAGCTCATCATCGTAGCGGACCGGTAGTTTGTACTCACAGGTGACCCGGATCACCGGAAGAAAGATCCCGCTTCTTTCGAGCTCGCCGTAGGAGGGGCCCAGGGCGCGCATCCATTCGGTCCGCCCGACTTCAAACCAGACCAGATAGTTCGCATAGTAAGCGATCCCCATGGCGTCGGTTTCCTTGTAGCGCACTCTCAGTTTTGTTTCAGTGATCAGCATGACCGCCCCTCCGTCCCGGGATATCGTCCGGAGCCGCCCGGGGCGGCGCCGGGAGAGGTTTCACCACCCGACAATACAAGTCTAGCACACGCCTGCTTTACCCCGGTAGACCAGCCCTCTGGCGCTGTCTACAGTGATGCTTTCGCCGGAGCGGATCAGCCGGACGGCTTCCTGTGCCCCGACGATGGCCGGTTTGTTCAGATGCAGCGCCAGGATCGCCCCGTGCGACGTCAGTCCCCCCTCTTCCAGGACCACCGCCGCAGCCTGCTCCAGCGCCGGCAGGAAATCGCTGTCCGCCGCTTGGGCGATGATGATCGCGCCCTTCTGCACATCCTTAAGATCTGCGGGCTCACTGATAACGGCGGCTTTGCCGGAAACAGCGCTTCTCCCGATACCGGTCCCCTGCACGATAATTTCGCCCACCGTCTCCACCCGGAGCAGGTTGGTGGTTCCGGAGACGCCGACGGGGACTCCGGCGGTGAAGACGACCAGATCGCCATCATGAACCAGCCCCGCCCTCTGCGAAGCCATGGTGGCGGTGCGAAACATCTCGTCGGTGGAGCCCGCCGGAGGGCAGAGCAGCGGAGTGACCCCCCAGGTCAACTGCAGCTGGGCGGCGACGCCGGCACTTGCCGCTACGGCGACGATGGGCGCCCGGGGGCGGTGCTTGGAGACCATCCGGGCGGTATGTCCCGATTCGGTTGTGGTAATGATCACCGCCGCACCCAGCTCCTGTGCCGTATGGCAGGTGGCGTAGCTGATGGCGTCGGTGACATTTTTCTCGACATACTTTTCTGAATCCGCCAAAATCTGTTCAAAATCAAGCGCCCTCTCCGTTCGCCGGGCGATCCGGGACATCGTCTGAACCGTCTCCACCGGGAAGCGGCCCACCGCCGTCTCCCCCGAGAGCATCACCGCATCGGAGCCGTCAAAGATGGCGTTGGCCACGTCGCTGGCCTCGGCTCTGGTGGGCCGGGGATAGCGAATCATGCTCTCGAGCATCTGCGTGGCGGTGATGACCGGTTTGCCGGCGCGGTTGCACTGGCGGATGATCTGTTTTTGCAGCAGGGGCACCTCTTCCGCGGGGAATTCCACCCCGAGGTCGCCCCGGGCGACCATGATCCCGTCGGACAGCTCCAGGATCTCCTCAAAATTATTCAAACCGCTGTCATTTTCGATCTTGGCGATGATCTTCACTTCGCTGTGCTCTTCCTCCAGAAAGCGGCGCAGCTCCACGATATCAGCGCGGTCGCGGGAAAAAGAGGCGGCGATAAAGTGGATGCCCAGGGCCAGCGCCTTTCTCAGATCGGCGCGATCGGCGGCGCCCAGGGAGGGAAGCCCGATCCGGCTTCCCGGCAAGTTCAGCCCCTTGTTGCTCTGGAGAAGCCCTCCCTGAATCACCCGGCAGCGGATCTCCTCACCGGTAATCGCTTCCACCTGCAGCGTGATCAAACCGTCGTCGATATAGATCAAGCGGCCCACCGCCAGGTCGCAATGAAGCCGGGGATAGTTGACCGGTATCCTTTCCCCCGCCCTCCTCCCGGGAACGGCGCTCAGGATCAGGGGATCACCTTCTTCGAGGTGGAGCTCTCCCTTCTCG
>MTBK01164338.1_pt1 | contig 11168 bp, 10 predicted proteins | sample 1535981 | NCBI WGS metagenome assembly MTBK01 (sample SAMN06109225, study PRJNA356200) | anaerobic digester metagenome | isolation source: biogas reactors fed with pig manure or primary and secondary sludge | place: Spain | collected 2016-06-30 | reverse complement strand
TCAGCACAGGTTTTGCTGACCTTGTTTATAGCGCAACTGCGAATTGAACACTGGGAACAGATATGCGAGTGAGCGGACTGGCTTTTGCACCCGTGACAGATGAGCTGATCAGCTGAAAAGCTGATATCTTCAAAAGAATATTCGGCAGCGAGCCATTGTTTATGCGCGTAGTCGTTGTTTTGGTTGGCTTGAAGGACGGGACAAGCCTTGCAGTCCATACCACAATAGGAAAAATCGGACATGATACTCCTTCAGCGCGTTGGGGTCTTGATGCTTCCAGCGCGCTGTTTGATAAGGTGCAAGAAGATTGCCAGAGCTGGAGATTCGTCGGATGAAATTTTGTGAATTTCGTTTTGTATAAAAAAAAGAACCACCCCCTTGGATTCCCCCAGCCGAGAAAAGCATTAGGCATGCAAGTAGTCCCATCGATTGCTGACGCAATCTGGAGGGGGCATAGATTCATAGTACTCTATTGTCAATATATTTTTTACAAAGGGGTAAATAGCTGTTTCGCGGCCTGAAGATTTTTTAAATGGTGAGAATTATTTGCTACTGCCTAAAGAATGCGAGGCAATTGCATTTCAATTGCCTCGCAAATAAACCTTATTAGGCAGGGAATGATTTAGCAGTCTTTTTTTCTCAGCCTGAGGTGCATGGGCGGGTCGACGGGGACATAGTCAACGAAACCCAGACTTTCATAGAGATGGCGGCCCATCACGGATGCGTCAAGGGTGATGTAGTCAAAATCCATATCTTTGGCAAGGGCGATGAGGGCTTCCATCGTCTTTCGTGCGAAGCCACGCATGCGGTACTTTTCGTAACAGAGCATGTTGGTGATACGCGCGAAGCGTTGCGTGGGGCATCCAGGATGGTAGGCGACAACATGCGCCTGCAAAAAGCCAATCGCGGCGACTTCATCATCGACTTCAACTAAATAGCAATGGATGTCCTGACCTAAGCGCGTTTGGTAAAATGCGTGGATGTCGCGCCTGATTTCATCCAACCGTGATTCTGGCGCGGGTGTGCCAAGAGCTTTGTTGAAATCCAAACGCCCTTGAACAAGCTTGTCTAAATCTGCGTGGGTTGCGAAACGTCCAGTAATATTCATCATTTGTCCTTTTGCACCTATGATATCATGCCATAGCGTTTAAGCGCAGCGTTGAGAATCATATTGACCAATTCGGTGTGACTAATGCCATCTGCTTCGGCTTCAATAACGATATCAGAGAGTTTGGGCATTAAACCAGGTAAGGGGTTGATTTCGAGAATGTAGGGCTTGAGATTGTCCTCGACATCCAGACGAAAATCAACGCGCGAGACGTCCAAACATCCGGTTACACGAAAGACAGCGGCGGCAAGCCAGTTGAGCTCGTCGGTTTGGTCTTCGGTAAGTGGCGCGGGGCATAAGTATTCCAATTGGTCTGCCAGAGCAGTCTTAAGATAGTTGCCGTAAACGCCTTCGACGGTCATAGAGGGATCCAGATTGACCTCCATGGCTGGCAAAAAGGTTAAACCAGCCTGAACGCGGCGCGCGTTTTCATCACGCGGGACACGCCAGGCAACGGGGCCAATCAGGTTGCCTACCAAGCCCACGGTTACCTCGCGGCCTTTGATGAAGCGTTCAACCAGGGCTGGTTGCTTGTATTTGCTGAGGATGATTTCAAGTTGTTGGCGCAGTTCGCGTTCATCGTGCACCACGGATTTGCCACTAATGCCCATACCTGTGCCTTCGCGACTGGGTTTGACAAAAAGTGGGAATCTGGAACCCTCATCAAGAGCTTCGTCAACGCGTTCAAAAACCTGAAATTCGGGTGTTGGCAAGCCATGCCAGGCGAGGATGCGTTTGGTCATGGGTTTATCAAGGGTTAAAGCAAGTGAAAGCACTTTGGAGCCGGTGTAGGGGATTTGAAGTTTCTCTAAAATAGCTGGGATTTGAGCCTCTCGCGAATCTCCAAAATGACTTTCAGCGATATTGAAACAGATATCGGGTTGGTAATTGCGGATGGAGTCGATGATGGATTCGTCGGCTTCTAAAAACTGCGCTTCGTGACCGCCTTCACGAATGGCGTTACACAGGGACTCAACAGTTGACTCGGAGTCGAGGTCATCCCATTGATCTTCGCTCATGCCCTCAAAAACGGGCGCGTTTGTTCTAATGTTTGCAAGAACTGCAACACGAAATGCTTTCACTTCTTTACATGCCTCCGGCACGATATTTTTTATTAATTATAGTCCTTACTTAATCAACCTGTACTAACAAAGCATCTTCAGCTTCGGCAACTTTTACACCGCGCTCAATGTTGACAAATTGCAGCATGACAATACCAGCGAGGAAGAAGACAACAAGCGAGATGATGCCATAGCGGTCGGAACCAGTGAGTTTGGTAACTACTGCCAGCAGGGCGGGACCAACAACGGTGTTGAATTTCTCGAAGACGCTAAAGAAGCCGTAGAATTCAGCACTTTTGCTGGCGGGCATGAGCTTGCCAACCAGTGAACGGCTGATGGCTTGTGAGCCACCTTGCACCATCGCCACCGCGAAACCAAGCGCGTAAAAATGCCATTCCTGGCTCATGAAATAACCAACACCCGCGATAAGCAAGTATATGATCAGGCTGATGGTGATGGTGAGCTTTTGGCCTAACTTTTCAGCAAGTTTGCCAAAGAGAATCGAGAACGGCGCGGCGACAAATTGCACCATCAACAAGGTGCCAATGAGCGTCATGCTGCTAAAGCCTCGTTCGCTGCCGATGATGGTGGCCATGGTGATGATGGTGCCGATACCGTTGGAGTAGACAAAGAAGGTCAGCATGAACCAAGCCAAGTCTCTGAATTTGCGGATATTCCCAAAAGCGGAGAAAAAGCGCCCAAAGCCAACCTTGACCACGCTTTTGCCTATTTCGTGTTCGTAGGCTTTGGCAGGTGGTTCCTTGACATACTTGAAAACTGGAATTGAGAAGACAGCCCACCAGATGGCAACGCTTGCCATGCTAAGGCGCATCATCAGTTGGGTGACTTCTGACGAAGGGGTGTTAGGCATCAGTTTGGGTCCAAGGAAGATCATCGCCACGTTGATGGCAAGCAACAATCCACCACCGATGTAACCCATGGCGTAGCCTTTGCTGGAGACCTTGTCGAGTTCGTCTTCGTTGGCGATGTGGGGCAGAAGCGCGTCGTAGAAGACGAGCGAGCCGGCGAAACCCACTGTGCCCAAAATATACAGCACGACGGTTAAGGTTTGATGTTGTGGGCCTGTTAAGAAGAACATGGCAGCAGTGCTGAGTACACCTAAGGCGACGAAAAATGCCATGAAGGTTTTCTTTGAGCCTCTAAAGTCGGCAATCGCGCCAAGCACCGGGCTGGAAACCGCTGCGATGAGGCTGCCAATGGCGACTGCCCATCCCCAAATGGGCACAGCCGATTCGCCGAGCATAATGTATTGGGCGAAGTAAACGGGAAGAATAGCCGCCATGATGGTGGTGGCAAAAGCTGAGTTGCCCCAGTCGTACATGGTCCAAGCCCAAATGGCTTTCTTTTTCTTCTTTTCCTGTTCGGGTGTTAAGGGTGGTTGAACAGGATTTTGCTGGTTGATGATGGATGAATCCATAATGCGCTCCTTTTTTGTGAGATGCATCCATTTTACCCTTGATATGTTTATTTAAGTTGATTTGATTGTAAAGGGTTGACATCATAGCTATGCGTGTCTCGTTTCTCGTGGGTTGCTAACCAAAACTATCGTGATAGTTTGGTTTATTGGAAAATTTTAAGAATCAAAAAGGTCCGGATTGACGGACCTTTGCTTTGTTTATCAATTCTTGGCTTACAAACACCTATTCACCACGGATGAAGGCTTCGGTGAGCTCGCGTGCATGCTCATCTTTATATTGCTCAGGCGGTGTTTTCATGAAATAACTGCTGGGTGCCAGGATGGGACCGCCAATGCCACGATCTTTGGCTAATTTCAGACAGCGGATCGCGTCGATGACTACGCCAGCGGAATTGGGTGCGTCCCAAACCTCAAGTTTCACTTCCGCTTTGAGGGGTACATCGCCAAAAGTGGTGCCTTCCATGACGATGTGGCAGTATTTGCGGTCTTTGAGCCAGGGGACGTAATCAGAAGGTCCTACGTGCACGTCTTCTTCATCAAGTTTGTAGGGCAACATGCTGGTGACGGCGCCGGTCTTGCTGATTTTTTTGCTTTCCAGGCGGTCGCGTTCGAGCATGTTCATAAAGTCGGTGTTACCACCAAAGTTGAGCTGGTAGGTGTGATCAAGGCGCACGCCACGGTCAACAAAAAGACTGGTGAGCACACGGTGGGTGATGGTGGCGCCAACCTGGCTTTTGATGTCGTCGCCAATGATGGGCAAGCCGGCTTCAAAAAAGCGCACTGACCAATAGGGCGAGCTGGCAATGAATACCGGCACACAGTTGATGACACCTACGCCAGCACGCAAGGCTTGTTCCATGTACCATTTGGTCGCCATTTCGGAGCCGACAGGTAAATAATTGATAAGCATATCCGCTCGGGTTTCTTTGAGAATACCGACGACGTCATCGGTTGGTCCAGAAGCTTTGGTAACGATTTGGCTAAGGTACTTGCCTAATCCATCGTGGGTCATGCCACGATGCACAGGCACGTTCATAAAGGGGATATCACAGAATTTGAAGGTGTTGTTGGGATAGGCAAAAAGCGCTTCGCTAAGGTCTTTGCCGACCTTGCCTTCCACAACATCAAAAGCGGCTACAATTTCGATGTCGCTGATGTGATAGCCACCCAAATTGACGTGCATCAAGCCAGGAACTTGTTCGTCGTCTTTTGCATTCTGATAATAGTAAAGTCCTTGTACTAAGGATGAAGCGCAGTTCCCCGCGCCAATGATGGCAACGCGTACTTTTTTATCTTTAGTCATGAGATCTCCAGTCTGTAAGCTTGCGCCTAATCATACCCCATTTCGTTGCGCTTTTGTTTATGGAAAGCAATCCCGCGCTGGACTATAATGATGGCATGCGATTTGACCTTCAGGCTCCCTATAAACCCACCGGCGACCAACCCCAAGCTATCGCGGAGCTGGTTGAAGGTGTGCGTAAAGGCTATCGCCATCAGGTTTTGCTCGGTGCGACGGGTACGGGCAAGACTTTCACGGTGGCGAACGTCATTCAGCAGCTGCAACTGCCTACCCTGGTGATGACGCACAATAAAACCCTGGCGGCGCAGCTTTACGCGGAGTATAAGGATTTTTTTCCGAACAACGCCGTGGAATATTTCGTTTCGTACTATGATTATTACCAGCCAGAAGCCTATATTCCGCGCCGCGACCTGTACATCGAGAAAGAAACGCTGATTAACGAAGAAATCGATCGCTTGCGTCTGGCTGCCACCACAGCACTAATGTCACGGCAGGATGTCATTATTGTGGCATCGGTATCTGCGATTTATGGTTTGGGTGACCCGGAACTATACAAGGCGAGCGTTTTGCACGTGGAGAAAGACAGCTTGTACCGGCGGAATAAATTGTTGCGGCAGTTGGTGGATATTCAGTATCAGCGCAATGAGTTTGACATCAAACCGGGTATTTTTCGGGTGCGGGGCGACACGCTTGAAATTCTGCCGGCTTATTCAGAAAAAGAAATCATCCGCATTAATTTTTTTGGTGATGAAATTGAGGCTATCTCGCGTTTACACGCGGTGACGGGTGAGCTGATTGAGCGCGTTGATGCGATCGACATTTATCCCGCCAAGCATTACGTAACCGAAGACAAGCGCATGGAAAAATCCTTGCAAGATATTGAAGATGAGCTTGAAGAACGCTTGAAATTCTTCAAAGACAAAGGCATGGACCTGGAGGCTTACCGCCTTGAGCAACGTACCCGCTATGATCTGGAAATGCTGCGTGAGGTGGGGCATTGTTCGGGGATTGAGAACTACTCGCGTCATTTTGACCAGCGCGCCCCTGGCACTGCACCCTGGACCTTGTTGGATTTTTTGCCATCGGAGTATCTGCTGGTTTTGGACGAGTCGCATATGATGATGCCCCAAATCCGAGGGATGTATAACGGCGACCGTTCGCGTAAAGAAGTTTTGGTTGAGTATGGCTTTCGTTTGCCCTCCGCGCTGGACAACCGCCCCTTAAAGTTTCCGGAATTTGAGCAAATGATGGGCATCACGCTCTATACCAGTGCCACGCCTGGACCTTATGAGATGGAAAAGAAAAATCAGGTGGTTGAACAAATCATTCGACCAACCGGATTGTTAGACCCGCAAATTATCGTGCGTCCGAGCCGTGGACAGGTTGACGACCTGATTGCTGAACTGCGTAAATTGATTGAAAATGGCGAGCGCGCTCTGGTGACCACGCTGACCAAGCGTATGGCTGAGGATATGTCGGCTTATCTCAAGGATTCGGGCTTTAAGGTGCAGTATCTGCATTCTGAGGTGGAGACCTTCGAGCGTGTGAGCATCCTGCGCGAATTGCGCATGGGCAATTATGACGTTGTGGTAGGTATTAACCTCTTGCGCGAGGGACTTGACTTGCCGGAAGTGTCGCTGGTGGCAATTTTGGACGCGGATAAAGAAGGCTTTTTGCGCTCAACAACAGCGCTTATTCAGACCTTTGGGCGTGCTGCAAGGCATATCAACGGAAAGGTTATTCTTTATGCGGACCAGATGACCGATTCGATGAAGCGTGCCATTGACGAGACCAACCGGCGACGGGCTATTCAGGAAAAGTACAACGAAGAGCATGGTATCTCGCCTGTCGGTATTTCCAAGGCGGTGTATGATATCACTGAACGCCTGACTCATTCGGTCGCTGAAGGAAAAGAGGATAAGAGCAAGAGCGCGCGTCAGTTGGCTTCCAAGATGCAACAGCGCGAGTTGGAAAAGTTGATATCTGAGATGGAAAACCAGATGAAAGCTGCCGCGGCGGAATTGGAGTTCGAACGCGCGGCGATGTTGCGTGACCAGGTTTATGAACTCCGAGCGATTTTGGTTGAATCAAGCGACTTGCCCGAGTGGAAAAAGCAAACGCTTTTGGCTCGCCACAGTGATTAAAATGGTTTTTAGGCTTGGGGTTTTACACGCCTGATTAATGACAATTGCTTAGAAAGATATTGTTTCTCATTAGGTTTTTGACGAGAAAAAAACAAGACCGCTGTATTGAGGCGGTCTTGTGAACGATGGAAGGCTAATCATGTCAAGCTTAGTTTAAACCATCGTTTTTAACAAAGCTAATAGTTGTTTAACAAACCTTAGTCTTTCTGGTCGATGACTTTTCTCGCAGTAACTTCAATCTTTCGGGGTTGAGTTTCTGGTTTCTTGGGCAAATGAATGGTTAAGATGCCGTTATCAGTCTCCGCTGAGATTTGTTCGGGATCGATCACACCGGGCATGCTGATAGCGCGGTAGAAGGAACCACAGCGGCGTTCACGGATGTGATATTTGCCTTTTTCTTCGTCAACGGTTTCGTCAGCGATCTCTCCACGAATGCTAAGGGTGTTGTCGTCATAAGTAATTTCGATTTTCTCTGGGTCAAAACCGGCAACGCTGGCTTTGATAGTATATTCCTGATCAGTTTCGATGACGTCAAGCGGGAAGCCAGAGGGCAGGGGTTCGCTCTCAATATCAAACATGCGATCAATCATATGCTCAAGGTTGGATCCTCGTCTCCAGTAAGGGTATCGTGTAATTCTGTAAGCCATATTTACCTCCAAATATAAAGTGTCTTTCAACTGGTATGGTAGGAAAGTTGTGTAAGAAAAAAATATGCGAATAATAAAAGTGATGTTAACATACTGGTTTCGCCTTTTTTAGCGGATGTAGCTTGGTATAATACTAATGGTAAGAAAAGAAAGTTTAGATATGATGCAATCACATTACGTCAACAGAATACTTTTGGGAGATTGTGAACAGGTGCTGAAGTTTATCCCTGACGACAGTTTCGATCTGATTTTTACATCTCCACCCTATGCTGATCAAAGAAAATCTACATATGGAGGTATAAAACCTGACGAATACGTTGAATGGTTTTTACCGAAGTCTGCTGAATTATTGCGCGTTTTAAAACCTACAGGTACCTTTATTCTTAATATAAAAGAGCGGGTTGTTGATGGCGAAAGACATACTTATGTTTTACAGTTAATACAAGAACTTAGGAAGCAAGGTTGGTTATGGACCGAAGAATTTATTTGGCATAAAAAGAATTCTCATCCTGGAAAGTGGCCCAATAGATTCAGAGATAACTGGGAAAGACTCCTGCAATTTAATAAAGAGAAAAAATTTTACATGGACCAAGATGCCGTTAAAGTGCCTGTTGGTGATTGGTCACAGAAACGTCTGCTAAACTTAAGTGAGACGGATATGATGCGAGATAATTCTCGGGTGGGGAGCGGTTTCGGAAAAAATGTATCAAATTGGCTTGATCGTGATATGGTTTACCCATCCAATGTGATACACATGGCAACAGAGTGCGGCAATAAACGTCACAGTGCCGCATTTCCCCTTTCTCTGCCATCATGGTTTATTAAACTTTTTACAAAACCAGGCGACATCGTACTTGATCCTTTTATTGGTTCCGGTACAACCGCTGTGGCTGCAACGGAATTGGGAAGAAACTACACCGGAATTGAAATTTTGGAAGAATATGTTGAGTTATCTAATTCTCAATTGGAAGGCATCCAAATAAAAATTCCAATGATTGCTGAAGAAGGCGGAAATTATTCAGTTGAAGAGGATGAGAATGATTGATAAGCTATCTGTCGATGAACTAAATGCCTATGTTAATGAAAATATAAGCAGTTTTCACCAAAGGCGACTCGCCAAATTAGAACAAATCTCACTCAAAGAAATACTTAAGAAAAAGAACCCCTATCTTTTTAGAGCAAAAAACCTCTTGATTGCGTCTGATTTGGTAGAGAGTTTAATGCAGGCTTTTCTATCTTCCTCTGAAGAGCCAATGTTTGGCTACTTTCTGGAAGACTTAGCGATTTTTATTGCAAACAGGGTTTTTGGCGGAATAAAATCAGCATCGCAAGGAGTGGATCTTGAGTTTAACAAGAATAATATTCGCTACTTAGTGTCGATAAAGTCCGGACCTAATTGGGGAAACAGTTCTCAGCATAAGAAGTTGGAACAAGACCTTAATAATTGTGTAAGAAGACTAAAACAATCAGGTGCAAATATTAACATCCAACCTGTTTTGGGGATCTGTTATGGAAAAGTTAGAACAGTATTTACGCCAAATTATTTAAAGGTAGTCGGACAAAGCTTTTGGTATTTAATTAGCGACAATGAGAAACTATATACCGATATTATTGAACCAATCGGTTATAAAGCCCAAGAGAAAAATCAAGCTTATCTGGAAAGTCGTTCCGCTCTTTTAAACAAACTAACCATTGAGTTTTCGGAATCATTTTGTAAACCGAATGGTTCTATTGATTGGGAAAAATTAGTAAGGTTCAATTCAAAAAATTTAACGGAAAAAGATAAAGAGGTGCTGTAAACTAAATGATAGATCCCACCTCAAATTTGTGGAAATATGAAAGATAAAACATTAAGAATTATCCCACTTGGTGGATTAGGCGAAGTGGGTAAAAACATGACAGTTTACGAATATAAAAATCAAATGCTCATCGTAGATGCCGGGATGATGTTCCCGGATAACGACATGATCGGCATTGATTACATCATCCCTGATTTTAATTATGTGCGTCAAAATGCGGATAAAGTAGTGGGCATTGTGGTCACACATGGGCACGAGGACCATGTGGGTGCCATCGGGCATCTTTTGGAAGATATCGACGCGCCCATATTCGCGACCCCATTAACTTTGGGCTTAATTCAAAACAAGCTCACGCGCAACTTCAAAAAAGAGCCCAAAATGATGAAGGTACACGCTGGCGAAACGGTGCGCATAGGCTCATTTAACGTCGATTTTTTCCACGTCTCGCACTCAGTGCCAGACGCGGTTGGTTTGGGTATTGATACACCCGCTGGACTTGTGGTACATACCGGTGATTATAAGTTTGACCATACACCGGTGGATAACTCCCCCACCGATTATGCCAAGCTGGCGGAATTTGCACGACGTGGCACCATGGCCCTTTTGGCAGACTCAACCAATGCTGAACGTCCTGGCTGGACACCCAGTGAGCGGGTTATTGACGCTGCTTTTGACAAAGTCTTCCATGAAGCCAAAGGGCGCATCATCGTGGCGACATTCGCTTCGCTGATTTCGCGCATGCAACAGGTGATTGACACCGCCCAAAAATACGAGCGCAAGGTCGCGTTTGTGGGGCTGAGCATGACCGAAAACGCGCGCATCGCCAAAGAGTTGGGCTATATCCAATATGATGATGATACCGTGTTGCCCCTTGAAAACGTGCTCAACATGAAAGACGATAAGGTGGTTTTGCTGGTTACGGGTTCTCAAGGCGAGCCTACATCTATATTAGGTCGGCTGGCAAATGGCACCAATCGCCGCTTTGACATCAAAGAGGGCGATACGGTTGTGCTTTCCTCCCATCCCATCCCAGGTAACGAAGAGCTGGTATACCGTGCCATAAACCGTTTGATGGAACGTGGCGCGGATGTTATTTATGAAGCGATTGCGCCAGTGCATGTTTCTGGTCATGCCAGTCAGGAAGAAATCAAACTGCTCTTGCACCTTGTTAAGCCGAAGTATCTCATTCCCATCCATGGCGAAACACGTATGCTCAAACAGCATAAAAAATTAGCGCTTAGCGTGGGCATGGAAGAAGAGCAAATCGCCTTGGTCGAAAATGGCAGGGTGATTGAGTTTAAAAATGGCAGATTGAAATTGGGCGAACGCATTCCTGGTGGCTATGTCTTTGTGGATGGCACTGGTGTGGGGGATGTTGACCGTGACATTATGCGCGAGCGCGAACTTTTGAGCCAGGATGGAGTTGTCTTGTTGAACCTCGTGCTGGATAAAAAAACCGGACAATACAAAGACACCGAAATTATCAGCCGTGGTTTTATGGCGCAGGATGAATCGGTGGAGCTCTTTGATAACTTAAAGAAACGAGTTGAGAAACTTGTGCAATTCCCAAGCAATAATCTTCAAAAAGAGCTTCAAAACGTGGCAAAGTCAATGCTATTTGACGAAACCCGTCGAAGACCGCTTATTTTTGTGAACATCTCGCGGGAATAG
>MTBK01280521.1_pt1 | contig 11183 bp, 10 predicted proteins | sample 1535981 | NCBI WGS metagenome assembly MTBK01 (sample SAMN06109225, study PRJNA356200) | anaerobic digester metagenome | isolation source: biogas reactors fed with pig manure or primary and secondary sludge | place: Spain | collected 2016-06-30 | reverse complement strand
GGCCTCGCGGATCGTTTCGTCCCGTGTGCGCTGCGCCTCGTCAATCATCTTGTCAGCCTGCCCCTTACTGATCGCCCCGGTTTCGTCCCTCATGCGGATGATGGAGGCCAGGCGCTTATCGTATTCGTCTTCTGCCGCGGCGACGGCCTCATCCCGACCCTTGTTCAAGGTCTTGATGTGCTCGCTCATCATCTCTGCGGTGACACGGGTATCATGCTCCTTCATCCGCTCTAAAATGATCTCCGCCTCCACCTCGTTTTCAGACATGAGGCGGATGGATTCTTCCTTGATCTGCTCCTGCAGCCGGAGGATCTCGTCATGTTCGCTCTGCGTGATGCCGCGCCGGTTGTCTGCCGCCGTCTGCCAGATTTCGTCGATGCGGTCCTGCCAGTTTTGCACCTGCGCCCGCTTGTCATCCCAGTGCTGGTCTGCCTTTTGAAAGGCGTTCTCCTGCTCCTTTTCCGTCAGGGCAGAGGTGTCTTTGAACATTTCCCCGAGCCGGATCAGCTCTTCTTCTTTTCGCTCATCCAGCGCAGCCAGGGTCTGCGTCGTCATCTCCTTGTATTTGTCGCTCATGTCGTCAGCGATGTCTTTTGTGATCTCCGTCGAGCCCACCCAGAGATTGTGCAGACTTGTCCGCGCCCCTTTCTCCAGCTCCATAAAAGCGCCCACTGCATCTTTGGTCGATTCGCTGATGGATGTCACGGCCACGTCGTAACCGCCAGAGGCGTTTATAGCACCCATGGCCACGCTCTCAACTCTGTCCGCGAAGAGATCCACTTCCGGGATGACCTCTTTTTTGAGCGCTTTTGAGAGAGCGATTCCGCCAGCGGTCAGGGCGGCAATACCCGCGATCGCCCAGCCGACGGGACCGCTGATCGCAGCAAAGGCAGCAGACAGCCCGCCCGTTGCGCCAGCTGCTCCGCCGATGATGCCTGTCAGCCCGCTGATGATCGGGCCGATCTTGGTCACGAGGCCGATGATGGAGCTGATGCCGGTGCTCACGCTGCCCAGGACCATAAGCAGCGGGCCGATAGCGGCCACAATGCCCGCAGCGGTGATGATGGTCTGCCGCGTCTTATCGTCCATTTCCCCCAGCCAGTCAGCCAGGCGGGAAAGGGCATCGGCCAACTTTTCGACAATCGGCAGGAGCAAGACGCCCATCTTGATGCCCTCGTTTTTAATTTTATTCAGCGCAATCTTCATTTTCTCCGAGGGTGTCAGAAGCTTCTCGACGTTCTCCGCCATGACGCCTGTTGCGTTATTCATGATGTCGACCTTGGAGTTGTAGCTATCCACGCCGTCAGAAAGCAAGGTTAGAGCCATGCTCGCGGCTGTGGTGCTGCCGAACATATCAGCGAGCGAGAGCCCGGCTTTCCCAGCATACTCGTTCAGTAGCCCGAGCACGTCGCCCACGGTCCTGCCGTCTTCCATCAATTGCTTAAAGGATTTATTAGTCATCTCCCGGAGCGCCTTGTCGGTCTTGCTGCCGGTCTTGCCCATTTCGCCGAGCATTGAGTTTAGGTTGGTCGTGGCGATTCGCGCGTTCTGTCCTTTAGCGGTTGCGATCGCATAAGCAGCACCGAGCTGGTCGATATTCACACTCAAACTTGAAGCGGTGGGAATGACGCGCCCCATGCTCTTAGCCAGCTCGTCCACGGTGATTTTACCTTCGTCCTGCGTCTTGACCAGAATGTCGCCGATCTTGACCACGTCGTAAGCCGCCTCACCGTACGCGTTCAGCACGGTTGTCGTCGCGTCCACGGCGGTGCTCATGTCGGTAAAGCCCGCTTTGGTCAGCATGATGTTTGTCCGCACAAAATCGAGCACATTGGCAGTCTCCACGCCGGAAGACAGGGCATCGTAGAGAGAGCCCGCGACCTCCGTCGCTGCCACGCCCGAAGCGGTGGAAATGTCGAGGATGCCCTCGCGCAGGCCAGCCATCGATACTTGAGATTCGTCAGCCAGTGTGCTGACCTTGGCAAGGCTGTCCTCGAAGTCGGAGGCGAGCTTGACGACGGCGACGCCAGCGGCCACAATGGGGGCGGTGACGCGGGTGGTCATCTTCTTGCCGACGTCAGTTAGTTTTGCGCCGACATCTTTAAACTTTTTGGCGAGTTGCTCCGCTGACAGCCCGGTGTTCTTTAGCTGCTGTTCGAGCTTCTTCAGCTCCTGTTCGGTCTTGACGACCTCGCGCTGCACGGCCCGGTATTGCTCTTCCGAGACCTCGCCGCGCTTGAACTGCTCCTGCACCTGCTTTTCAGCCTCTTTAAGGGTGTCGAGTTTGTCGCGAGTGTTGGTAACGGCTTCGGCGAGCAGTTTCTGCTTTTGGGCCAGGAGATCAGTGTTCTTCGGATCGAGCTTCAGTAAGCGATCGACCTGCTTCAACTCTGACTGCAGGTCGCGGCTCTTCTTGTTGACGTCGCCCAGAGCCTTATCGAGCGGCCTAACATCGCCGCCAATCTCGATGGTGATTCCCTTTATTTTACCGGCCACAAGTTCGCCCCCTTAAAAAGCATCGAAGTCCGCCTGCACCGCAATCCGCACTTTTTCCCTCGGTCGCCCCGCTTCTTCCGCCGCTTCATACTGGTCATTGTTGTAGGCCACGATGTAGCCGATGATCATGCCGGGTGTCATGACATCAAAGTCCGCGAGAGCCAGCCCGCGCGACGTGGCCCGGATGATCAGGATTTCGGTGGTCAGCTCGAAGTCTTTACCGTCGTCGTCCTCTATTTTTTTTTAGGCGCCACGGTGGAGATCATGCAAGAGGTGATCAAATCCACTATCTCCGGCAGGATCTCCAGCAGCGGAAACTCGCTGAAGGTGTCCAGCCACTCCATCGGTTCCGGGATCGTCGGGTCGGCGGTCTTGGCAAGCACCCAAACGAGGCTATAAAAAATCTCCATGTCGAGCGCGGAAATGTCCTTGATTTTCTTGTCCGGGCCGATCACGCCGATGAGCTTGTACACATCCTGGATCGCGTCGCGCCCGAACTGCGCCTTGTAGCGCAAAAGATAAGCGCCGGTGGACTTAAACCGTACCCGGCGCCCTTCAACCTTCGGATTTCCCTCTGCATCAAAAACAGGCAGCCCGTCCGCATCAGTGACAGGCTGCCATATCGTCAGCGTTCTTTCCACGCTATCCGCCCCCTTATGTGCTGGTGACAGTCAGCGGCACATCGACGGGACTGCCGAGCTCCAGCTCGACGGTGATCGTGCTCTGCCCGGTTTCTTTTAACTGCGCCTCAAGGTAGGCTTGCAGGATGGTGATCTCCAGCTCATCGACAACGAGAGAAACGGCCGGGACTGCCTTGCCGTTAAGCAGGACGCGCCGCACGCTGTTTGCCACAGGCGAACCCTTGCTCGTAGACGTCAGCTCGAACTCGACATCGTCGGGGGCGTTAATGGCAAACTCCGGCGCCAGGCCGTCGAGGGCGTTGACAGGCTGGTCTGCCAGGTAGACGCTCTCGTAGAATTTGGTGTAGGTGTCGCTTTCGCTTTGCGGAACTTTGGCCTTGACGTCGCCGGTGTCAACTGCCGGACGCGCCTTGATGTTCATCGTTTCCGTCTGCGGGGTCTTCGTTTCCGTCCGGGTGCTGCCAGTGACAGAGGGGCGTTCAGGCAGTACGCTGTAAAGGACATGCCGGGTGCGGTTCTTGTCGCCGTCGAACTCGAAAAGTAGGGCAAACTTGCTCACCTTCGCATCCTTGTTTTCGATCAGCGCGCCGTTCGCGTCCACCACGTCGCCGAGAATGTCCACCCGGAACTGGTCGGGGATGAGGGCCACCTCAAGCGAACCCTCATATCCGTTGTTCGTGTTCTCCTCGAAGTAGGCGTGATCATCGGCGTAGAACGCCACCTCTTCGCCCGCCGCGTCGAGGGTGAGATTGACAGCGCCACGGATGGGGATGGGGTCGCCGTACTCGATACTTTCACCCGCTTCGGTGACTTTGGCGTAACGGACATTTTTCAGCCCGTATTTAATCTTGTTTGCATCAGACATTTTGGAACCTCCTTGCTTTAGATGTAATACGCAGTCAGGTAAAACCTCTCTGACTGAATCCACGTTCCGGTTTTTTCCCAATAAATACCGTTGTCGTTCAGCAGCTTCTCGATCTGCGCCTCCCGCTTCGGATCTCTCTTATCACAGTAAAGCTCGATGATGTAGTCGGCGGCCTGCGCGTAGACCTGATCGTCAGCACCGAAGTTGCGTGAGCGGTCAAGGTAGTAGATCAGGTATGGCAGCTTCGGCGGCGAGGTATAGTGCGCGTAGGCGACAGGAAACTTGGTCGACAGGAGCATCTTCTTCAGTGCCGTTTCATCCACGCTTGATCGCCTCCTCGACGTCCTTGACAAAGTCCTTGATGACTTCTTCTTCCACCGGGGCGATGTGCGGGATCGCGTCCACCCTGCCGCCGCCGCGTTTGGCGTGTCCCTTTTCGAGCAGATGCGCCAGGCGGTAGCCAGGCTTGCGGGCATGGACGATGCGGAGATTCGGCTGGCCGAAAGAGGATTCGGTCTTCACCGTCCAACTGCGAGCATACTTGCCGTACCGCTTCGGGCTTGTGGCCTTGAGCTTCTTGACTGCGGCGCGGCTTACCCGGTCGGATGATTCGTCGACGTGCCGGGTGACCTCTTCGGTAAACTCTGCCAGCCCCTTCGCGATTTCGGAGGCGAGCTGGTCGATCTTAACTTTAGTCATCGCCAATCACCTCCGCCAGGCTTCTCAATCGCCCGGATTTTTACCCACGTTTCACCCGCCGGATGATCTACCTGCCGGATGTCATAGGCTTTGCCACCGTAGAGCAGGCGGTATTTAACGCTGTCGAGGTCGTCGAGAAAGGGTACATGGCGCACGTAAAAGACAACGGTCTGCTCTTCGCCCACCGCAGCAGCGGCGTAATACTCCTTGCCGAATAGCTCCGTTCTTTCGGCGGGCAGGGTGCGCCAGTAGCGCCAGCACTCGACGGGATTCTGGTGCTTGTCGAAGGTGTCGTGCTTGCGCTGGATGATGATCCGATGACGGCGGACGCGGGCCAGGTCTTTGAGGACTTCAGCTTTCGGCTTCATCGCCGTTGTCCTCCCCGCTGACTTGCTGCTGTGCCACTCCGGTCATGATCTGCAGACGCAGGATCTCCTTCTGGAAGTTTTCCTCGAAGTACTCCCCCGCGTTGTTGTAGAGATAGCGCACACAGTCGAAAAGCAGGGAGCGGGCCAGTCCTTCAGTGTCGAAGTCCAGATCCGCCCCCGCCAGTTCGTTCAGTTTGGCTTTGCCGCGGTCGATCAGATCGGCGATAGCGCTATCCTCGTCGCGCCAGGTGATGCGCAGATAGCCCTTTACCTTAGCCAGCATTTAACCACCTGCTTTTTTCTTCTTCTTAACCGTCCGCTTCTTTTTGGACGCCCCAGGGACGGCCTTGATAAAACCGCCCCCAAGTTTGCCCGTTATTTCGTCGAACCTCTTTTTCGTGATGGTGATCGTGTCCCCTGGCTGGTGTATCTTCCCGGTGTCCTTATCCCGAAAAACCGTTAAGACTTTAGCTTCCATCGGGACTATACGAACGCCACGAAGGTGATGACCAGGGTGTACATCTGCACCAGGGTGCCGTTTTGCACGGCGATGCTGAAAACGTTAGGACCGGCCACGAGGGTGATGTCGTCAGGGTCGTCGACAGGGGTGCCGTCCTGCGTGACCGAAACCACCGCGTTCTCGTTGGTCGCTTCAAGCGCGATTTTGTTGCCGGCCAGTTCGGGACCATCCGATTCCAACTCGTTGATCGTGCCCTCGTAGTAATGCACGTTTCCGCTGAAGGTTGCCGGGTCAAGGGTGACGTCTGCGTCCTCGCTGTCCTTGAATCCCAGGCTCCTCAGTGTCGCGTCGGGCCAGGGCGGCCATTCCGGCAGCGCGGGCCAGGGCGGCCATTCCGGCAGCGCGGGCCAGGAGAAGTCGTCAGGAAACGATGTGACGCGCACCGGCTTAGCAACCGGCTTCACGTTCTCGATGTTAAGGTAGATGAACGAGCCATTGTCCAACGGACGCCCGGTGCCGTAGAGCTTGATCAGGTAAACGCGATCGTCCTCAAGGAACTGGTACTCGTCGCTGTACTCGATCTTCCCGCCGCTGGTGCCTGCGCCCATAGCCATCAGGTAGCGCTTGGGCAAGCCGAGGATTGCCCTGTTCTGTGCCACGTAGGCGGACTGGACCACCCGGGTCGGGAAGGGGAAGATTTCGGAAACATACTTCCCGTCGGGCTGCTTTTGGATCGTCGCCGGGATTATCTTGGTCAGATAGTCCACGGGGTTGACGATCAGGGTAACCTCCGAAATGCGGCGGTAGAGATCCTCCTGCCGTGCCGCGCCCTTAGGGATGGGGATCTTCACCAGGTCCGCGATCAGGGGAAGGTAGACATCTGGCTCAAAGCTCGTGATGGCCTGAGGATCCTTCGCGGCGTAGCCGGTCGCGGCGTCGAGGTTTGCCAGATCGCGAATCATGCCGATAGGCTCCTGGATGTCGCCGGGTGTTGCGTTCGGCGCGATGCCCTTTCCGTTGATGATGCCGTCCTCCAGCCCGTTCGCGATCGCTTCGGCGAGGATGGTGCGGACGTAGCGGTCAAGCCACTCCGGCCCGAGATCCAGCATCGCCTTGCAGACGGGAAGGTAGGCCGAGAGCTTAGTCTGCTCCAGGTCCAGCCGCTTAAATTCCGCGCTCAGGGATTTGGTAATTTCGGAGCAGAGCTTGCCCCAGTGTGCCAGGTGCCGAGAATCCATCGTGCTGTAGAGGTATTTGATCAGCGCGCCGGTGTTCTGGAAGTCGATCACAGACAGCAGCGGGTGATCTTCGGTGATGTCCTCGAATACAGCGTCGATCACTGTTTCGGGCAGGACGTGGGGGAACCCAGTCATTCCACCGCTAAGGCCATCCTGCCGGACGTAGTCAATCATTTTGCTATAAAACTCTTTTTCCTGCGAGGTCAGCGCACGCACGCCGCGACCAATCAATACCTGATTGTCCACCGCCTGCACCATGCCCCGCGCCTCCGCGAGAACCGCCTCTTGAAGCACGTCTGTGTACTCCATAAAGGCGTTCTGGAACGCTTCAGTATCGTTGTCTTTCATGGCCTCGTTGATGCGGGCAGTAATGTCCGCCTTTTGCTTAGCCATTTCGTCGAGATTAAGCATTTTTGTTGCTCCTTTCTGCGGCTATCATCGCCGCGATGAAATCCTGCATTGCGTTTTCTTCCGGGGGATCTTCCACCGGGTCAGCCGGATCAACAGTGTCAACCTCCGGCTCCTGCTGCGCCGCCAGCTCCTGCCGCACAAGCTCCCGGATGACGTCCGCCAGAGCGGGGCTGTCAAGGTCGGGTGCGGGGTCGGGGTCTTGCTGTGGCGCAGGTGCAGGCTCCTGCAACGCCATGATTGCAGCGATGAGGTGCTGACGCACGTCGAGGCTCGCGGCGGGCTTGTTGGCCGCCTGCTGCTCCACCACCGCCGTCGCGAAGCCCATCTCCAGCGCCTGCTCAGGGGTGATCCAGGTTTCCTCGTCCATCATTGCGCGCAGCTCTTCCTCGCTGATCTTCACGCGGTCAAGGAAAAGTTTCATCATGACGTCGTTGATCGTTTCGAGGTCGTCGGCTTCCTTGCGCAGATCCTTATAGTCGCCCGCGGCGACAATCCACGCGTTATGAATCCACAGCAGGGACACATCGGACATGATCCGATCGTCGCCCACCATGAAAATATCTGCCGCTGCAGAGCAGGCAAAACCGTCGCAGTGCGTCTTGATCCGCGCCGGATGCCGTTGCAGGCAGTTGCAGATTGCGAACGCCTCCGCCACCTCGCCACCGTAGGAATTAAGAAAGACATTGATTAGCTCAATGTCCTCCGGTAGCGCCTCAATCTCTTTGGCGAGGGTGTAGCTGGAAACATCGCTCTCAAGCCACTCCCACGAAACAATATCGCCATAAATGTAAATGTCTGCCTGTTTTTCGTTTACCGATAGCGAATAATATTTGCTTTTGATATTCGCCACCTCCTTTCAAGTTTTAGGGGTCTTCGGAGCCGTCACCCCCATCCTCAAAAAACTCCTCCACAGGTGCGTAGTTCTTGGTCATGAAATGTGCCGTGCTCCACTCGGTGCCCAGAGGCTCCATGCCCAAACTGATCAGGATGTCGTCGATGGTAAACCCGCCGATACGCAGCAGGGTTTCGAGCGCCCCCGCCATCTGCTTCAGATCGTGCGATCTGACGGCGGCGGTGTTGATCTTGACGTAGGTGCGGGCAAGGAATTTTTCCTTGCCGTAGTACTTGCGGTTGATTTCATCGTGCAGCAGGTCGGCCAGCGGATTGATACAGACAGACATCAGCCGGTCGAACGCTTGTTCGGTGTCCGCCACGTCGCCCTTGATGAGTTGCGGCGGGACTTGAAAGCCCATGCAGACAAAGTCGATCACGTCGTTGATGAAGGCACGAACCTGGCTCTCCCCGGTGGAAGAAGTCTTGCCGGCGGCGGAGCCCGAACCCTTCGCGCCGATTTCTTTGTACTCCAAGCCTACAGAGAGCGGTAGGATTGCACTGCCCTCCGCTTCAAAAAACCTCTTGAACCTCTCGCCGAACAACTTTTCAAGATCCTTTTGCGCGTCATCCGTTTTTGGATAGTCGGTCTTTATCTCGACGATGCCGCGCGAGCTGTTGTTCCGCTTGTAGATTTTCTGCGCCATCGCGATCAGCTTGCCGTAGCTGGTGTAAAGGCTGTCGATGACGCTCCGGATCTCCTCGTTGTGCAGCTTGAAGTAGAAGACGTCGGATTCTTTGTAGTTAGGATTAATCTTAAGATCGCCGATCGTAATGTCCCGGAATGTCCGCTCGACAAAGACTCTGTCGTCGACGGTGAAAGTGTCCGCGATGTGGAGCATCCCGCTGGTATTGCTCACCAGGACCAGGCACTCGTTTTCGAGCAGCAGCCTGGTGATGACATCGCGCCAGAAGCGGGCGGCAGAGGTATTCAGGTTCGGCTCGACGTTGAACAGATAATAATTGTCGCGCCGGATCTCCTTGCCGGCCTCGAAGGTCTGGAACTCCGCGCGGGAGAGCACGCCGGCGATGAGGTTCACGCAAGATTGCACGGCCAGATCCTTGTAGTAAATCTCCGACGCCACGCGCTCGAAATAAGCGGAGATGTCCACGGACTTGTAGCCCCGGTCGAAAAGGGATAAAAACCAATTTTTAAAACTCACCCGCTCACCTCCTAATAGGTGTAAACGTCAAAGCTCGCCACGCTCTCCAGCGGCTCCGGCAGTTCGCCGTCTTTGGATAGCGCATGGATTAAAGCAAAAAACCCGTCTGTTTTGCGGGTCTTCGGCTCGATCTTCAGATAGGTGATGTTGCCCTTGCCGTCCATTTCCTGACAGGTGTTGTTCGTGTACCAGCGCATCACTGGGTTGTCGCCAAAGACGAGCGTTTCTTCGGCGAAGATATTTTCCACCAGCGGCGCCACCCTGCTGTGAGTGATCGGGCCTTTGCGCACCGATTCCAGCGGCAGGCCGCACTTGGTAAATTCCGATTCCAGCAGGGACTTGCGGTACTCGTCGCAGTAGATGCCCTTGATGTGGTACTGCCGGGCCTGTTGTAAAAACCAGCCCGATATATCCTCCGCGCTGATGTTGTCCCTGCGAATGATTGTGATCAGACCCCGGTCAACCATCTCCTGAACCGGGAACTTGATCGGCCGGCTCTCCATCTTTAGGGCCAGATGACAAACGAAAGTATGCTCGATCCAGTAGCGCTTGCCCTTGTATTTAAAAAGCAAACCGCAGCTGGCGAAGTCCGTGGTCCGGGCGTAGTCGATAGCGCCCAGGCATTGCAGGCCCTTGAGCGCGTCATAGGGTATGGGCTGATTTGTGGCCAAGATTTTCTCCCAGGGCGCGACGATGGTGAAATTGTCCTGCGCCGGGAGGTTCATCCGCTTGGTCATAAACTCGATGGCCGTCTGCGGCTGGAACTCCATCTTGGTAAACTCTTCCCGCATTTCTTCCTCAAGCGCCGGGAAGCGAGCGAGGGACGGTGCCGCTTTAGGCCAGTTTGCCGGGTCTTTGTATTCGTCTTTGTGGTCCAGCTTGTAGATAAGCGGCAGCATCTTCAGCGTCGTTATCTCACCGGATAAGATACGCTTGGCGAGGTCGAGCTGGTCGTCCAGCACGCCGCCACGAACGTAGCCCTGTGTGGTGATAAAAAAAGTCCGGCTGTGCTTGCGCTTGCCGAAGCCGGACTGAAACACCTTGATCATGTCCCAGTTCTCATACTCGTGAACCTCGTCGAAGATCAGGCAGCCGGTGCGCTTGCTGTCCTTGGTGCGGGCGTTTGATGTGTTGTATTTGATGTAGCTGCGGGTCTTTAGGTTCGTGATCTGCTGTTTGGACTTGTAGAAAAAGTTTTTCGATTTCGCCCAGGTGTCTTCCAGCACTTCGTAAACGTCGTTAAAGCTGGTCTTAGCCTGGTCCTCGGCGTTGGCAATGATGTCCACGTTGTAGCCTTTGACGCCGTGGTAGTGCGTCGTCAAATACCAGGCCAGGCCCGAAATAAATCCGTTCTTGCCATTGCCCCGGCCCATCATAATAAAAAATTCTTTAAGGACGAGCGTGTCGTTGTCGTAGTAGCAGTGCACCAGGGCCAGCACAAAAAGCTCCCAGTCCAGGAGCTTGTAAAAGTAGCGCTCTATGAGTTCGACGGCCTTGTCGATCATGTCGGCCCGGATGATTACGTCGGGCTGGTCCAGCTTGTTCTCGACCAGATCCATCGCCTGCTTTAATTCTTCACAGGCCGGGATCGCGCCGCTGCGCACGCCGTCGATATAGCTGTCAATGTAAGGGTGGTAATCTTTGCGCCGCTTCTGCATTTTACATGGTCACCACCTCCACGTGCGGGATATTACATTTCCTCGTCGTCGGGTTCAATCTCGATCGCGGACGGCTTGATCCCGAGGAAGGCCAGGATCTTCAGCATCTGCTGATTGACTTTAACGGCCTGGTCAATGCTGTCGTTCTTCTTGCGCCCGAAAGATGTTTCAGAATTGCGCCATTCGGTGTAAGGGGTTTTCTTACCATCCGCGAGCAGTTTGTTTTTGATATCGTAAAGGGATATGTAATCATGGACGAGATCGAGATACTGGGCGCCATAAGTGCCCTGGCG
>MTBK01275191.1_pt1 | contig 11183 bp, 12 predicted proteins | sample 1535981 | NCBI WGS metagenome assembly MTBK01 (sample SAMN06109225, study PRJNA356200) | anaerobic digester metagenome | isolation source: biogas reactors fed with pig manure or primary and secondary sludge | place: Spain | collected 2016-06-30 | reverse complement strand
AGCCGCAAAACTTAGGAGCAATAGGAGAATCCATGAAAGACCAGCCGATAGATAAGGGCAAAAAACAATGGGTCTATCCAGATCTCGAATTACCGCCGCCGGGCGATTTCCCGCTCAAAGGGCATGAATCCCTCATTATTCTAAACATGAACGATTCCGATGCATCTATCATCATTACACTCTATTTTACGGATAAAGAACCTGTCAGCTTGCCAGCACTCACCGTAAAAGCTCGCCGAGTTCGATGTCTAAGATTGGACAAGGAAGAAGAAATTGGAATCCAGCTACCACGCGAAACTCAGTATGCCCTTCGCCTCAACGCAGATATTCCAGTCGTCGTGCAATATGGACGCCTAGATACACGCCAACAGAACATGGCTTTCTATACGGTAATGGGATATTGCAGCTGATATTATATTGCTTTGGACTTCTTTTCTCTCCTGTTTCTTCCTCTTTTAGGTGGACATTTTATGTTACTGCTCACCTAATTCGGGAAACACCCAACCCCTCACAGACAATCTTACCCAATTGTCCAATTTTTGGGATCCATTATAATAGTCCTTAGGCTCGTACTCCCATGTTAAGCGGAATGTTAGCCAAACGCTCTTCGTGAGCAAAATTGTATAGTATGTTGGAGATACTAAGATAAGGAGATTTGCAATGGGTGCGAATGCAAACGTATATCAGATAAAAATACGCCTTAAGCATGTGAAGCCAGCTATTTGGAGGAAATTTCTAGTTGAAGATAACATGAAATTGCCAGATTTTCATAAGGTCATACAAACAGTTATGGGATGGACAAATTCTCATTTACATCAATTTGTTATCAAAGACAAATATTATGGAGAACCTGATGAAGATTCATTTGGAGAAACAATTGATTATAAGAACTTAAAACTAAAAGATGTTTTAACTTTTGAAAAGCAAAAAATTATCTATGAATATGATTTTGGTGACGGATGGGAACACGAAATAGTATTAGAGAAAATATTCAATAATCGAAATATTGATAATCCAATTTGCTTGAGCGGGAAACGGAATTGTCCACCAGAAGATTCTGGTGGTCCATATGGATATATGGACCTTTTGGAAGTGATATCTGATCCGACGAATGAGGATTATAAAGAAATGAAATCATGGATAGGAGAAGATTTTGATCCTGAATACTTTGATAAAGAAGTAATAAATGAATTATTAGCTACAAAGGATTATGGATGTATTTCACTATTGGATTGAATTGACCGCCTGCAAGTGGATACAAGAGAGGTATAGAGGAAATATCGTAAGACAGAGAGAGGGGCTATGAAGTATCCACTGGCACTCAAGACGAAGGTGCTATGTTTATTCTAAGCTAGAAATCCCCAAAAAAAACGTGAAAAATTCCCCGTTTCTATTCGTCAAGGGCACCACTCCTTTAAATGTGTCGCAAAACTATGTCGCAAGGTATGCGCCGATGCCATCTTCGTGATACCTGCTTGCGAAATCCCTTCTTTGATTTTTTTCTGAATCACCGAAGGATGCATGTGCCAATAGCCAATTTCGCCGGTACGAATATTCGTGCAAGGACTTCGTGCAGGAAAGAGCCAATACCAACTACATTCATTCGAAAGCGAAGGATATTTCCAAGCAAAAACCTCGATCGTATCATGGTCAAAGTCGATATCCTTCACCCTCAGCGAAAGACACTGCTCTAGCAAATCGTGCGAAACAGGACAAGAAGCGCATTAAGCGCCTGCTCTTGTGTCGCTGCACTCACATGTACATCCAAGGCAAGATAACTCAAAAACGAGCGCAGATGATCCGCAGTGATGATATAGTCGCCTTTCTTGCCTTTTGCTTCTTGTACAAGCTTTTTGCGCCACACAAAATCGAGAAATCGATGGGTCCATGCAAGATATGCCTTTTCGGTGAGCAGTGAGTGATGTTTCAGCCGAATAACTTCTCGAACCTGTCTCATACGCTGTGCTGAGAAATAATTCTAAGCTGCATCCGCATCCGGAAGCTGAGTCTGCGTAGGCAACGGCGAACTCGGTGGAATAGGCGTTTGAAGCGTAATCGAAGCAATTGAGGAGTTTGCCAGTGTTGCTGTACCTGTTTGCCCCTTTTGGTCAGTTTCATTTTGGTTTATATTCAGAATTTTCTTATCTTGCCCTATATCGAGGTACATCATAAACACTCTCACCGATTGGAGTGCCCAATTCACGACTATATCAGATTTCCTTTTGCATAAAAGATCATAAAATGCTTCGATGGCATGCTCACGGTCTTGCTCCCATTGGGGAAACATTGTACAAAACCTCTCAACCCAATAACAGGTCCATTTAGTTTTCTTGTCCCCAAAGTGGCACTTTTCAATCAAGAACTGTATAAAACCGCTTTTATTATAGTGTGATGACATAAAAGCCTCCCTATCCTTTATGGAACTGCGCCATGAAGCTAACCGGCGTTGCGCTTTGCCTAAATGCTCCGCTAAAGAAAAGCCTTCTAGGCAAGTACCAAAGAGCAATTGAAACAAAGCAGGTAAGAGGCGTAGGTACAAAATCACCGCAGCTGCTTTGTTGCTTATCACTCTTCAATCAAATATGACGCAGAGAAACTTATTCGCGCTTCAAAACAGCCTAACAATTATTGCGCGAAGCTTATTGCGCTTTTATTCTTTCTGAATTTTATGATTGTTCTCTTATAGGGTTTTCTGAGGTAGAATATGTTGAGCGGACGCGCTTCGCGCGCGCAAAATAAAACATTATCCTTATATGAGTTATAATAGATATTAGGATTGTTGAGCATTCTTGACAAATTGCTTCAATATGAATACAATTGAAGCAAGAGGTGTTTGTATGGCAAAAACTATTACAGTACGGCTTGACGAAACGACTTACGATATATTCAAAAAAGCAGCTGAAGGCCAAAAGAGAACCATATCCAATTATCTTGAGTATGCAGCTTTAAACTTCACAGTAAATGAATCTATTGTTGATGATGAAGAAATGAAAGAAATACTGACCTTTGAGAAAGATCTTAAGAAAGGCTTAAAAGACATCTCCGAAGGAAGGTATAAAGTAATTGCCTAAATATAAAATTGCCGAGACTGAGACTTTTGAGAAAAAGATCAATACTCTAAAGTACAAGTTTTTATATAAGAAGATAAAAGAATACATTTATCCTATATTAAGAGAGAATCCATATTTTGGACCCAATATCAAGAAACTAAAGGGTGAATATAGAGAATTGTATCGGTATAAGATTGGAGAGTATCGGCTATTTTATAAAGTATCAGAAGAAACGGTTATAATATTTATAATTGATATAGAGAATAGAAAAGACGCTTATAAATAAAATTGTCTAACAACCGCTCTAACCAGACTCGCCTGTTGTCACAAAACTTGCTTCAGGCTTCGCCTGGCAAGTTTCACGCCAAGCCCTTCGGGCCGGAATTGCAGGTTAAGCAAATGTTAGGTGGGCGCTACTGGCGCATTAAAAAATGAAATGCAGTACTATTTCTTAGCTTTTATTGTATTGTATCGAAATTTACTAATATCGTGATCGTATTTACCCCGAATAGGACATTCATCGTCAATTTTCGCTCATTACATTGTCATTTGACATATTCAGTCTTTATAGAGTATTATATTAAGACTGGAGGATGTTATGAACAGCAATCTTAAAGATACTATTAAACCTATCTCTTACATTAAAACCAATGCTGCTGATATGATGAAGTTCATCAATGACAATAAAAGCTCCATCATTATTACTCAGAACGGCGAAGCAAAGGCGGTCTTAGTCGATATCGACTCCTACCAGGAAATGAAAGATGCCTTTAGCCTCTTAAAAATTATCAAACTCTCTGAAAAAGATGTCACAGCAGATAATTATAAAGATTCTACTACTGTCTTCTCTAACCTCAGGGCGAGCCTTTCGAAATGAGCGCAAAGTACTCTCTTGTTTTTTCTCGGTACGCGGAAGATGATCTTTCTGAAATTATTACATACTATGCGGCAAAGAACTCACAATATGCGCTGAAACTTCTTGATACTCTCGAAGCCCGAGTACAAGAATTGCACGAATTACCCGCACGCGGAAGAATCATTCCAGAACTTGCCCAACAAAACATTTTAGAATATAGAGAATTAATTGAAGGAGACTATAGAATCATCTATGTAATTCAAGACTCTTTAGTAGTTATCCATGCGATTCTTGATAGTAGAAGAAATCTTGAAGAATTATTGATGAAAAAACTCATGAGATATTATTCATAACGTTATTTTCACCTATCAACCACTTAAACCAGACTCGCCTGTTGGCGCAATGCAAGTCACGCGCACGTTAGGCGGACGCTTCTCGCAGGAAGGGGAAAAGAGAAGGTCTCCTGTAAAGAGAAAGATAAAGAGAATGATAAAATCTCAAAGTGATGTTATACTAAATGCTGGCTCGTTTGCTGGAAAAATATATTTAGAAAAGTAATTGATATTAAATCGGATCAAGGAGTCTACATATCGAAAACAAAGAGACAATAATTCACGATTTTAATCTAAACTTAATCTGTAATTATTTTGGAAGGTTGGAACGACAGGGACCTGGTAGCCCCGAATCTACTATTAGGGCATTGAGTTTTATTGACAATCTTTCATGTGCATCAGAAATCGCGGATTTGGCCTGTGGAACAGGTGGTCAAACTATGACGCTTGCACAAAATACAAAAGGAACCATTACTGGGCTTGATATTTTCCCTGATTTTATTAACAAATTTAATAAAAATGCTGAAAAGCTCGGTGTGCAGAATAGGGTAAAAGGTATTGTTGGTTCAATGGATAATCTACCGTTTCAAAATGAAACATTTGATGTTATATGGTCAGAAGGGGCTATTGCCAATATAGGTTTTGAAAGGGGCTTGAATTATTGGAGAGCATTTCTAAAGAAAGACGGCTATATTGCGGTAACATATGAGTCATGGTTTACCGATGAACGACCTGCTGAAATTGAGAAGTTTTGGGTCGATGCTGTGCCTGAAATGAGTACAATAGGGCATAATATCTCAATCATGCAAAAAGCCGGATATAGCCTTATTGCTGCATTTACATTGCCTGAAACCTGCTGGACAGATACCTATTTTCTTCCACAAAAGGCAATACAAAAGGCATTTTTAGAAGAAAATGCTGGGAATAAGGCCGCAGAGGCGTTTGTTGAATATATGAAGCATGAAGCCGAGTTGTATTCAAAATACAAACAATATTATGGTTATGTTTTTTATATTGGTAAAAAAGTATAAGAGCTGAATATCCATAAAAAAATCTAACAACCGCTTGAACCAGACGTGCGCTTTAACCAGCACGCATCGCGCCAACCTGCTCACGCAGGTCGCGCTTTGCTGGTTAAGCGCACGTTAGATGGGCGCCTTCGGCGCGCAGGATTAGTAAGTGCTCTGGATGTACAATGTATACTCAACTTGCGGATATACATTGGCTATCATTTTCTTAGGAGATAGCCATATAAATCATTGTTCAGAAATGGGGAAACAACCTCGGAATAAGGATCCCCTCTTCCTATGTGAAGGAATTTAAGATAAAGAACAGGAGTCCCGCTGATATTGTTGTAGAGGAAGGGAAGATAGTTATTGTTCCCAAAAGAATTAGCTTAAATGAACTCCTTGCATAGATTACTGAAGATAATCGCCATATAATGAGCCCTACGAGCACGAAAATACAGCTTATGCATTCGTTATATGGGTTCAATGCTCCTTCAATACTTAAGCTATTCGTGTCATAAAGCCAATCTAGTTCTCGATTAGTGCTCGACAAATCGATAAGTGCATACTAGGATACATTTATGACAAATAAGATCGAATATCTCGACAGGATAATGGACAAACTGGGTGAATTAAATATTTATAAAGTCATTCTTTTTGGTTCCTACGCAAATGGAAGCGCGGATGAAGAAAGCGATATCGATTTGATTGTGGTTTTGGACGAAGATTATTCCCCCAAGGATTATGATGATTGGCTCGAAATTAAGATGAAAGTAAGAAGAGTCCTTCGAGAAATCAACAACGATGTTGCGCTCGATTTATTAGTCTATACGAAGCCTCAGTATGAAATGATGAAAAAAGAAATGAATTCATTTCAGAAAGAAATCCATGAAACGGGGAAAATTCTTTATGAAAAAGCAAGCTAAAGAATGGCTAAAATTTGCCCGGAATGATTTGCAATCAGCGAAAGTATTAGTCAATTAAGATCATCTTACTATAGTTGTAGCTTTTCATGTCCAACAATGTATTGAAAAGTCATTCAAAGCAATATTAGAGCTGTATAATGAGAAAGTACCAAGAGTCCATGATTTGAGGAAACTATTGCAACTATTGAAAGATGAAGGGATTAATATAGATTTCAGTTTAGATGAAGAAGTACTTGATCAAATCAACCAGGTATATATCGATACAAGATATCCGGGAGATTCTAGTTTATTGCCAGAAAGCGAGCCTTCAAAATCTAAAGTCATAGAGTTTTTGGATGAAGCGGAAAAAATATATAACATAGCAGAACAAAGAATTGAAGAATATTAAGAAAAATGAGCACCATATAGCAACAACATTGACTTGACATTGCTGTTGGCGCGATGCAAGTTACGCATTCTTTGGGTCGCGAAATGGATAGATAAATGAAAGACATGATTGATAAGACATATCTCCCTTTTACTGCAGAGGAGCTTAAGTCCCACTTCATCTCTGATGTCGATGCGCAGATTAACTACTATCAAAAAAGTGCATGTCGTTATCATAAGTTCATGCAGGATCATCCGGATACGGTGGGTATTCCGCTTACAGCGGCAAAAAAACCTCGGCAAATCGAAAAGGATGAGAGATTCTGGACGATTACTGCGACTAAGAATGTATTTGATCATCCATTATGTACAAGAATGCTTACGCATTTATTATCCAAAACATTTGGACCGAACCCGCCGATTTATGGACTGGGTAGTTGGGATGAGTGTTTGGAAGGCGATCTTCGACTTTACTTTGAAGCTTGTCTGTCGTCTCCTCAAAGTTATGTGAACTGGCTACGAGCAAATTTAAAGCGCCGTCAAATTATCCCCTATGTTCTGGACGCTGCTGCACGAGATAACGAACGAACTCTTGAAGGAGCAACGCACGTTGATGCAATGTTTATTAATTTAAAGAATGGGTTCGCTTGGTTGATAGAGGCAAAGGTTCTTTCCGATGTGTCCTACTCAATCTCATTCGATAATTATCGGAATCAGATTGCGCGGAATATTGATGTAATGTTGGACAAAACTTCCCTACCCGGCTCGGGATTGGAAAGCAGAGACCCTGGAAAAAGCCTTTTTTCTCTTCTTACTCCGATGAGTTTCAAACAATATCCCAGTTCACGGCTCTATGGATGGCTTATGCAAGAATATAGGAACAATCCTAATGCGTTAGAGCGAGACTTGCCCCATCGTAAAGAGATGAATTGGGCTAATTTGCAGCAGCGCATTGGGAAGACACAAGGTTTCTGCCCAAAGGAACAAATTTTAGCCATGTGAGCGATACGCGGATTAGAGAGATCCAAAACTGGATGAATAACTATCCACGAAAGATCCTTGGTAGTCATACCCCTTTGCACTGCTTCAAAGAGGCTTTTGGATTCAAGGATCAAACAATCGAACTATTGGAGGCATGTTCATGAAACATCAACAACAGAATCCTGCCACGCAATTAAGTGGACATTTATCTTTACAGGAGACCATGAGAAAAATAGAAAGACAGCAAGAGTCCAATCAATCGTAGCTGTGATTTGCATGGCTGCGCAATTGCTCTGTCGCGCCGTGCTGTTGGGGAGGCTATTCCTTCAGAGCCCCCATCGACACACCGGCGGTTATCTGCCTGCGAAATGCGATGTAGAAAAGCAACATGGGTAGCATGCCGATGACGAGGGCGGCGAACTGTTTCCCGTAATCCGAGGACAGACCTCCCGAAAACTTGTAGATGCCCAGCGGCAGTGATTTGAGGCTCGTTTCGCTCACCAGGATGTTGATCAGCGCAAATTCGTTCCAGAGAAGAGGAATGTTCAGTATCGACAGAGTCATTGCGATCGGCTTCGACATGCCGACGATGACAGAGCCAAAAATCCGGAAATAGCCTGCCCCGTCTATCTGGGCGGCTTCGATGATCGCGCCGGGAATGCCCCGGATATACTCGGTGCACATGTAGATACCGACAGGCAGGGCGGAGCCGATATAGATTATCAAGACGCCGAAGCGCGTGTTGTGGAAAAGGCGGAACTCCCCCGATCCGATAAGCCCCAAAGATCGCAGAATGTTCCCTATTCCCCTGTCGATGGCAGTCACCTCCAGAAAAAGCGGGACCATGAGCGACTGGATAGTGAGAAGGATTCCTATGATGAAGCTGCCGTAGATAAAGCCGGTCGCCTTTGACTTGATTTTCGCAAAGGCGAAGCCGGTAAGGAGGGAGAAAAACGTGATTCCAACTGTCGAGCCCAGCGTGTACAGTATCGAGTTCCCTATCAGTTTGTCGAATGTGCCTATTCTCCAGGAAGAGATGTAGTTGTCGAGAGTCCACTCAATCGGCAGACCCATCATGTTGGTCCGGAATTCGGTCGTTGTCTTGAATGAATTGAGAAACAGCCACACCAGGGGGTACACGGTCATGAAGGCGAACACGCTCATCACGATGTATGCCACCGCTTTTCCAAGAACTGTCCCCGGCCTGATCGGTTTTTGATGCATCGCGCTACTCCTTCCCGCCAAAGCGCCGTTCGAACGCAAACATGAGCGCCACCAGAAGAAGGCTGAAGAGCACGATCATGATGGCGATCGCATTGGCAAGGGGATAATCCGAGGCGCCCATAAAGGCCTTGTCGTACATATATATGGAAAGTACCTGCGTGACCCGCGCCGGACCTCCGCCCGTCATGGCGAGGATGAGGGCAAAACCGCTCAGGGACCCCGATATGCAGAGAATGGCAGAGTTCGCGATCACTTTGGAAAGGCTTGGAAGCACGATCCTTTCCATGATCTGCATCTCCGAAGCCCCGTCGATCTGTGCAGCCTCGATGATGCTTCTCTCTATTTTCTGCATATTTGCGAGAAAGATGAGCAGATACGTGCCAACCCACATCCAGAGGGTGACAAAACAGATCGGGATCATCGCGACATTGTTCTTAGACAGGAAATCGGCATTCCATCGGGGGGCCAGTAGGTTCACGAGGTCTTTCTGGAGCGTGACCATATCCCCGGTCTCATAACTCAGCAAAAAATCCTTGAGATCGACGGAAGGATCCGAGAATACCGTGTTTATGGTCGAAGGGCTCGCCTTTATGATCCGCTCAGTCAGCGCATCGGGGTCTGAGAGCCCTCCGGTAGCTTGAAAAATTTCCGAGATTTTTGCCGAATATGCGTCGGCATAATAATGATTGGCGGTGTCGGCGATAGGCCCGTACGGCGAGAAGATGATGCTCCACAGAATGCCGACGACAATCGTGGAGATCATCGCGGGGACATAGAGGACACCCTGCCAGAATTCTCCGAACTTGACCGTTTTTCGGTAGATAAGGTATGCGAATATGAAACCCAAGGGCAATTGCCCGAACACCGAGATCAGCACTATATAGATGTTGTTCTTGAGTGCGTTCCAGAAGTAGGGGTCGGTGAAGAGCCGCAGGTATTGCTGGAATCCCGTAATTCTCCATGGAGCGCCGCCGAACATTTTGCCTCCGCCGTAGTTGGAGAGCGAAAGCACGTTTGCCAGGATAATTGGGAAGCCGAACACAAAAAGATATATCAGGAACGATGGCATCACCATTGCCCAATATGCCCTTCTGTCCTTTGCCGTTTTTGTACCTCTGCCGTTCACTTCATGCCCCTAAAATCGCGGGCTCGTACCCAAATGGTTTCGAGCCCGCACTGCAGCCTGTCCTCTGTCACGCGGAGTCTTTATTTATGGGAAGTTCTCCACGCATCAGCCGCCACCTGAATGCTCTGCGCAACTTCCTGCGGTGTCTTTGTGCCGAGCCCGATCTGCTGGAGACCGAGATTGAGCGGTGTGTAGATGCTGGTGTCGAGGGCACCGTCGAGCACATAGCATGTCTTCGGCACTGAATCGTGGTATTCAGCCATTTTCAGGGTAAAAGGCTCGAGCTTGTCGCTCTTCACATCCTTTCTCGAAGTGATGTACCGGCCTAGTTCGAGATACTGCCGCTGGACATCGACCGAATAGAGGTACTTGAGGAGCCGCACCGCCGCTTTTTCCTTATCGGAACCGGCCGGAATCGAGGCCGAGATGCCGTACCCGCAGCCCAATACCGCCGAGCCGACGCCGGGGTGTTTCTCGCCAGGAATGGCCGGGAAATTGTAGAACTCGAAGTCGGTCTGCTGACGCTTCGGATCGATGAGGGCCTTACCCGAGGAGGGATCCGTCAGAAAGGCATTCTGGCGCCAGTCGCCGTCGATGAAGAATGCGGCCTTACCCTCTGCGAAGATGGCGGGGGCTTCGCCATAGGATATCTGGATGGTGTCTCTTCCGATGACGCCATCCTTGTACATTGTCTGAACGAACTCCAGCGCATCTATGAATTCCTTGTCGGTGAATTTGACCTTGCCGGCCAATGCCTTGTCGATCCAGTCATCGCCCAGCATGCGGCCGACGATGGTGGAGAAAAGACATGACTGCATGACCCAGTCGTCTTTGTTGGCCATGAGCACGGGGCGGATTCCCTTGGCCCTGAGCTTTGGAACCATCGCCTTGAGCTCGGCGTAGGTGGCGGGCACCTTGAGACCCAGCTCTGAGAGGAGCCTGGTGTTGGTGAACATGACGGTCGTGTACGAGATGCTCTGCGGGAGCTCCGCGAGGTATTTGCCTTTCTGTCCCGATGGATCGATCACCGAAGGAATGAAATTGGAGAGGAAGTCCTTCCCGAGTAGCGGCGCGAGGTCCTTCACCAGCTTCTGCTCATGGAGCGTCGTGGATCTGCCGGACGGATACATGTAGATAATGTCGGGCAGGGTCCCCGCCGCCACGTATGCGGCCAATTTTTGATGAAAAGGCTCATTCGAAAGCTCTTCCTTCACGATGGTGATATCGCGGTTTTCATCGATGAACTTTTGCCAGATTGCCTCATTTTCGGCATAACCCGGCGCGGTGGCATCGATATAGTCGTATACCGTGAGCG
>MTBK01067833.1_pt2 | contig 11204 bp, 10 predicted proteins | sample 1535981 | NCBI WGS metagenome assembly MTBK01 (sample SAMN06109225, study PRJNA356200) | anaerobic digester metagenome | isolation source: biogas reactors fed with pig manure or primary and secondary sludge | place: Spain | collected 2016-06-30 | reverse complement strand
GAAGAGGCCGTCTACGACGAGGACGGCAACCTCAAGACCTCGACGATGGCCGAGTACCTGATGCCGGCCGCGAGCGAGGTCCCTTCGATCACCCTCGACCACACGATCACGCCCTCGCCGACCAACCAGCTCGGCGTGAAGGGCATCGGTGAGGCGGGCACGATCGGAGCCGCGCCGGCCGTGCTGAACGCCATCGTCGACGCCTTGCGCGACCTCGGTGTGCACGACGTGCCGATGCCCGCGTCCCCGCAGAACGTCTGGAAAGCCATCAACAGTGCCGCGCCAGGAGGTAGCCAGTGATCCCCGCCCCTTTCGACTACGTACGCGCATCGTCGGCAGAGGAGGCCATCCGCCTCGTCGGCGAGCACGGTGACGAGGCCAAGTTGCTCGCCGGCGGCCACAGCCTGCTGCCGCTCATGAAGCTGCGCCTCGCGCAACCGAGCGTGCTCGTCGACATCGGGCGCATCGCCGACCTGTCCTACATCCGCGACGGCGGCGACCACGTCGCGATCGGCGCCCTCACCTGCCACATGGACGTGGAGCGCTCCGAGTTGCTCCACGAGCACGTGCCGCTGCTCAGCCACGCGGCGGGCCACGTCGGCGACCCTCAGGTGCGCCACCGGGGCACGATCGGCGGCTCGATCGCCCACGCCGACCCGGCGTCGGACCTGCCGGCGACCACGCTCGCCCTCCGCGCGACGTACGTCGCCCAAGGCCCGAACGGCACCCGTGAGATCGCCGCCCACGACTTCTACCAGGGCTTCTTGGAGTCTGCGCTCGCCGCCGACGAGATGCTCACCGAGATCCGGGTGCCGAAGATGGCCGGTGCAGGCTGGAGCTTCCAGAAGTTCAACCGCCGCGCCCAGGACTGGGCGATCGTCGGGGTGGCCGCATGGCGGCGCAACGGCGACTCCGGCGTGGCGCTCGTCAACATGGGCTCCACGCCGGTGCTCGCCACCAGCGTCAGCACGGCGCTGGCCGGTGGAGCGTCGATCACCGACGCCGCCGAGCAGGCAGCGGCCGAAGCAGAGCCTCAGGCCGACCTCAACGCGAGCGTCGAGTTCCGCCAGCACCTCGCCAAAGTGCTCGTGCGCCGCGCGCTCGAAGCCGCCAGCAGCTGAACGGAGGGTAGCGTCGCGGGCCGTGCGTGGCCCCTCGATCGCCGACAGCGCCGAGGGCGCCGCCCCGCCGCTGGTCCTCGACGACCTCGCGCCTGACGACCCCTGGCGGCAGGTGCGCTGGGCGCTGCTCGCGGTGTTCGCGGTCGTGTTCGTCTGGAGCGTCTGGGTGAACGGGCTGCCCGTGGCCCGGTTGGCGGTACTCGGGTGGGTCGCGGGGGCGTTCGTCGTCGGCAACGTCGGCCGGCCGTTGCACCGCCAGCAGCGGATGGTGACCGACCTCGTGCTCTACGCGGTGATGTGGCTCGCCTACGACTACAGCCGGGGCATGGCCGACAGCTTCGACTTCCCGCTGCAGGTGGAGGCGCCGATGCTGGTCGACCGGGTGCTGTTCCTCGGCACCGACCCCACCGTCTGGCTCCAGCGTCAGCTCTACTCGGCCCAGCACGTCCGCTGGTACGACGTCGCCGGGTCGGTCGTGTACTTCACCCACTTCTTCTTGCCCGTCGCCGCGTCGGTGTTCCTCTGGGTCCGGTACCGGCCCGAATGGCTGCGCTACATCCGCCGCTTCGCCACGGTGCTGTTCGCCGGCGTCGCCACCTACGTCGTCTTGCCCACCGCACCGCCGTGGATGGCCGCCAGCCGAGAGCTGCACTACCAGATCCTCGATCCCCTCGCCCGGCCGACGGGGCGGGGCTGGGGTGAGCTCGGGCTGTCGACGGTCAGCAGCGTGCTGATCCGGGGCCAGGAGTGGTCCAACGCGACGGCGGCGATGCCGTCGCTGCATGCCGCTTTCGCGCTGTTCGTCGTGGTCTTCTTCTGGCCGTTCGTGCAGAGCAGGCCGCTGAAGGCGCTGATGGCTCTGTTCCCGCTCGCGATGACGTTCTCGCTGGTGTACTTCGCCGAGCACTACGTGATCGACGCGCTGGCCGGCTTCGCCTACGTCGCAGTTTCGTTCTGGGCGTGGGGCAAGTGGGAGCAGCGCCGCCGTGACCGTGCGTGCAGCACGGCGCTCGACGCTCTCGGGCCGCAGCGATGAAGATCCGCCGTGCTGAGGTGGTCGTCGACGCTGCCGCGCTCGTCTGCGCCCTCGACCACCACGACCCGGCCCACACGAGCATGCTCTCCGAGCTCGTCGCCCTGCTCGAGCGGATGCGCGCCGGCGAGGTGATCCTGGTCAGCCACAGCGCGGCCGCGACGGCAGCCAACGTGGAGCTGCGCGGCCGCGGATACGGCCCCTCGGCCTACGACCGAGTGCACGCGGTGGTGTCGGCGCTCGACGTCGAGACGCTGCACCGCGACCTGCTCGACGACGCCGAGGCCGTACGCCGCGCAGCCGCCGACCTCGGTGTCGAGCTGACCCCGCTGCAGGCGATCACGGTCGAGATCGCCAGGCGCCGGGGCACGACGACGGTGCTGTCCACCGACGCGGTGTACACCGCGCTCGGGCTCACGCTGCTGCCCGCCGGCGGCGGCGAGGCGTCGCCACTGGCCGATCGGCTGGCGAACTACAGCAACCCGGCGTAGTAGCCGCCGTCGACGTGCAGCTGCACACCGGTGACGAACCGTGCCTGCTCGCTGCACAAGAAGGCCACCACCGCACCGAAGTCCGCCGGGTCGCCGAGCTGGCCGGCAGGGATGCCGAGCGCCGCGGCGTCCGGTCGGCCGCCGTAGAGATCGTTCATGCGATCGGTCGCGTGGAGACCGGGCTGCACGGAGTTGACGGTGACCCCGTCACCGGCCACCTCGCGGGCGAGCGTCTTCAAGAAGCCGGTGACCCCGGAGCGAGCGGTGTTGGAGAGGATCAGGTTGGGCATCGGCTGGCGGACGGCGACCGACGTGATCGCCACGACGCGGCCCCAACCACGTTCCTGCATCGGCGGCACCGCCGCCTTGCACATCGCGACCACCGACAGCAGGTTCAGCGCCAACGCCGGCGGATAGGCCTCGACGGCCGTCGAGGTGAACGTCCCCGCCGGCGGCCCGCCGGCGTTCGTGACGAGGACGTCGACGTGACCGAGCGCCTCGACCGCTGCCGCCACGAGCCGCGCCCCGCCGTCGGCGTCGGAGACGTCGGCGACGAGGGGGATGCACCCGGCCCCGATGCGGCCGGCGGCTGCTTCGATCCGCTGGCGATCCCGCCCGCAGATCGCCACGGTCACGCCCTCGGCAGCCAGCGCGGCGGCCGACGCGAAGCCGAGCCCCGCCGACGCGGCGGCGACGACAGCCGTCCTCGACCCGATTCCCAGCTCCATCGGCGCGACGGTAGCGCCGCGTTCACGCGAAGCAGGTCGACAGCAGCTCGGCCATCGCGTGCTCGTCGACGCGGACCTGCAGATGGTGCTGCGCGTCGCGGGAGATGTCGAGCACCGGGCAGAACAACGACTCACCCTGCACGAAGAAGTGCGGCGACCCCTTGACCCCCATCTCTTGGCCGAGCAGCCACTCGGCACGGGCGGCATCGATCGAGTCGGGCAGGTCCAGGCCGTGCTCGGTGGCCACGGCACGGAGCACTGCGGGGTCGGCCACGTCGCGGCCGTGCTCGAACACCAGTCGGCGCAGCTCCATCGCGACCCGCTCGCCGGTGGGCAGCCCGGCGTCGTAGGCCGCGCAGGTGAGCGCCAGCGCAGGCAGCGTCGTTCCGGGGAACTGCGCCGCGTCGAACCCACCGAAGAGATCGGGAGCGACCTGGCGGACCAGCTCGTCGGCCTCTTCGCCGACCAAGGCGGCATCGAGCGGCTTGCCGTTGACGAGCTCCAGGGGCCATGCCCGGACGTGCAGCGCGACGTCCTCGCGGCGGAGCCGTGCCCGGTGTTCGAGCAAGCGGGTGAGGCCGACGTAGGCGAACGGGCATACGACGTCGGCGAACACGACGACGGGAGCGGGAGCGGACCGGCTCGGCATGGTGCCAGTCTCGCAGCATGAGGCGCGTCCTTCATGGGTAGCCTGCGGCCCGTCAGAGGTGAGGGTCACATGCACGAGGAGTTCGAAGCACGCCATCTGGATGCGATCGCCGACGCCGATCCGTATCCCTACTGGTACGAGGACGCCGACGAGCCCGATTCGAACCCGACGCTCGTGCGCACGGAGAGCTGCGACCTGTGCGTGGTCGGCGGTGGGTACACCGGGCTCTGGACGGCGATCATCGCGAAGGAGCGTGACCCGTCGCGCGACGTGGTGCTGATCGACGCCCGCGAGGTCGGCTCGGCAGCGAGTGGCCGCAACGGTGGGTTCATGGAGTCGAGCCTCACCCACGGAGTCGCGAACGGCCAGGAGCGCTTCCCGGACGAGGTCGACGTGCTCGAACAGCTCGGGCTGGACAACCTGAACGCGATCGAGGAGGCGATCACGAAGTACGGGATCGACTGCGACTACGAGCGCACCGGGGTGATCGACGTCGCCACCACCAGCCATCCGGCCACCTACCTGGACGAGCTGCGCGACGACTTCCAGCAGCTGCGCGCCCTCGGCCAGCGGGTGCAGTGGCTCGACGCGTCCGAGATGCAGGCCGAGGTCCACTCGCCCACCTACACCGGTGGCTTGTGGCGCCACGATCGCGCCGCGCTGGTCGACCCCGCCCGGCTCGTATGGGGGCTGAAGGCTGCCGCGGAGTCGCTCGGAGTGCGCGTGTACGAGGACACGAAGGCGACGGCGATCGAACGCGACGGTGTCGGAGTGCTGGTGGAGACCCCGCTCGGCAGGGTGCGCGCCGGCAAGGTCGCGCTGGCGACCAACGCGTTCAAGCCCCTGCTGCGCCGCCTGCGCCACTACGTCGTGCCCGTCTACGACTACTGCATGGTCACCGAACCACTCAGCGCCGAGCAGCTCGCCTCGCTCGGCTGGGCCAACCGCCAGGGCCTGTCCGACATCCCGAACCAGTTCCACTACTACCGGCTCACCGAGGACAACCGCATCCTGTGGGGCGGATACGACGCGATCTACTTCTTCCGCGGCCGGGTCCTTGCCGAGTTGGAGAGCCGCCCGGAGTCGTGGGCGACGCTGTCGAAGCACTTCTTCACCACGTTCCCCCAACTGGAGGGCGTGAAGTTCACCCACGCCTGGGGCGGCGCGATCGACACCAGCAGCCGCTTCTGCGTCTTCTGGGGCAGGGCGATGGGTGGGCGCGTCTCCTACGCACTCGGCTACACCGGTCTCGGCGTGGCCGCGTCCCGCTTCGGTGGCGAGGTGATGCTCGACATGCTCTACGGGCACCGCTCGATCGCCACGCAGACCGACTTCGTCAGGCGCAAACCGCTCCCCTTCCCACCTGAGCCGTTCAAGTTCATCGGCATCCAGGCCACCAGGTGGTCGCTCGACCACGAGGATCGCACGGGCCGGCGGAACATGTGGCTGCGCGCCCTCGACAAGCTCGGCCTCGGGTTCGACTCGTGAACCGGGCCGCACCCAGGAGACCCGCATGCTGACGACCGAGCGCCTGCTCGCCGCGCGCCGCTTGGCCGACCCCGATGCCGTCGTCGAGCACATCTCGCCGGGCACCGACCTGATCGTGCCGATCGCCAACGGCGAACCGGTGCAGTTGCTCGACGCCGTCGAACGTCACGCCGACGAGCTCGACGCGGTTCTCGTCCACCAGATGCACGCGCTGCGCGACCGCCCGATGATGCACGGCGTGTTCGGCGACAAGCTCCGCCACGTGGCGTACTTCTTGTCCCACGTCACCCGGCCGAGGTTCCTCGAGGGCCACGTCGAGCTGATCCCCAACCACTTCTCCGAGGTGTACTGGCTGATGAAGGCCAGGGCCCGGCGGCCGTTGGTGCTGGCCGCGGTGTTGCCGCCCGACCGCCACGGCAACTTCTCGCTCGGCACCAGCGCCGACTACGCCGCCAGCTTCATCGGGCGCGCCCCGTTCGTGGTCGAGGTCAACGATCAGATGCCGCGTACGTTCGGGCGCAACCAGATCCACGTGTCCCAGGTGGCCGGCTGGATCGAGACCTCATACCCCCTGGTCACGGTGGACCCGATCGAGCCCGGCGAGATCGACCGGACGATCGGGTCGCTCGTCGCCGAACGCATCCCCGACGGCGCGACCATCCAGGCCGGCATCGGTGCCATCCCCAACGCCGTGCTCGGCCATCTCGGGGGTCACCGCGACCTAGGCGTGCACACCGAGCTGATCGGCGACGGTTTGATCGACCTGGTCGAGCAGGGCGTGGTCAGCGGCACGCACAAGACGATCAACAGGCTGAAGCTGATCGGCACCTTCGCCCTCGGAACGCGTCGGCTGTACGACTTCGTGCACGACAACCCGACCGTCGAGCTGTGGCCGGCCAACTACGTGAACGACCCGCGGGTGATCTCCCGTGAGCCCGGATTCGTCTCGATCAACGCCAGCCTGGCGATCGACTTCGTCGGCCAATGCGCGAGCGAGACGATCAACGGCCGCTACTACTCCTCGTCGGGGGGCCAGAGCGACTTCGCCCGCGGCGCCGCGTACAGCATGGGTGGGCAGAGCTTCATCGTCATGCAGTCCACCGCGCGCGACGGTGAGGTGAGCAGGATCGTGCCTCAGCTCGCCGCCGGCGACGTCGTGACGACGGTGAAGAACACCGTCGACCGGGTGGTCACCGAGTACGGGGTCGCCGAGCTACGTGGGCGCTCGATCCGCGAACGGACGCGGGCGCTGATCGCCGTCGCCCATCCGCGCTTCCACGACGAGCTCGAGCAGGCAGCTCGCAAGCTGCGCTACGTCTGAGCCTGGTCGCCGGGACGGCGCAGGACGACCAATGAGCGCGGGCCGACGGGGTAGCGGCCCTCGGGCAGCACGTCCCCCTCGGGCGCGGCGGCCGCATCGACCACATCGCGCGGGCTGGGCAGCGAGGTGTCGACGACGCGCCGCCACCCGCCGCCGGCGGGGAGCACGTGTTCGAGCTGCCCCCACCAGGCGTTCCCGACGACGAACAGGTCGTCGTGGCCGTGTTTCGCACCGCGCAGGTGCCATGCCAGCGAGCGGCTGGTGTACGACCAGTCGGGCGGACCCTCGGGGCCGTGGAAGCTGACCTCGGGCCCCCAGTGCGACTCGGCGCCGATCCCAGGGAACTGCTTGCGCAACGCGATCACGTTGCGTACGAAACGGTGCAGCCCGCTCCATTCGGCCAGGCGGCCCCAGTCCACCCAGGTCGTGTCGTCGTCGACGTTGTAGGCGTTGTTGTTGCCGCGCTGGGTCCGCGCGATCTCGTCGCCGCCGAGCAGCATCGGGATCCCCGCGGAGAGCATCAGCGTGCCGATGGCGTTCTTCAGCTGCCTCTCGCGCAGCTCCACGACGTCTCGCGGTGCCCCGTGCTCGCCCTCCCAGCCGTGGTTCCACGACCAGTTGTCGTCGTGGCCGTCGCGGCCGCCGTGGCCGTTGGCGTAGTTGTGCGGGTGGTCGTAGGCCACCCAGTCGTGCAACGTGAACCCGTCGTGCGCGGAGAGGAAGTTCACGCTGCGCCGTGGCGAGTCGTGGAACAGGTCGGGGCTGCCCTGCACCCTGGTGGCGAGGGCCGCCACCTTGCCCTCGTCGCCGCGCCAGAACGCCCTGACGTCGTCGCGGAAGCGCCCGTTCCACTGGCCCCAGGTCTGCCCCGGGAACGCCCGCCCGAGCTGGTAGGCGCCGAGATCCCAGGCCTCGGCGACGAGCGCGACGCCGTGAACGGCTGCCCAGTCGGTGATCGCGTCGAGCAGCGGTGAGCGGTCCTGGACGCGGCCGTGCTCGTCGCGCCCGAGCAAGGTGGCGAGGTCGAAGCGGAACCCGTCGACCCCGAGGTCGGCGAAGCGCTGCAGCGACCACGCGATCAGCCGCTGCGCGGCGGGGTGCGCGGCCCGCACCACGTTCCCGCAACCGGCGTCGTTGAGCATCGAGCCGTCGTCACGGACGACGTAGTACGAGCGGTGGTCGATGCCCCGCAGGTGGTACGTCGGACCGACGGGGTCTTCCTCGGTGGTGTGGTTGAACACCACGTCGAGCCAGAGCTGGATGCCCGCGCGGTGCAGTGCGCCGGCCAGCTCGGCCAGTTCGGCGGCCGCATCCTCTCCCGTCGCGTACGCGTCGTGGACGGCGCCGAAGCCGACCGGCATGTAGCCCCACACGTTCGCCCGCCCGGTGCCCTCCGGCCCCGGGTCGAACTGCTGCACGGGAAGCAGCTCCACGCCCGTGACACCGAGATCGCGGAGGTAGGGGATCTTGTCGATGACTCCGGCGAAGCGGCCCCGGTGCTCGCGGTCGACGCCGCTCGAGGGCGACTTGGTGAAGTGCCCGACGTGCAGCTCGTACATCACCAGCTCGTGGCCGGCGACGCGCCGGCGCGCCCTGACCAGTGGCGGGGCAGCACGCGGGGGCAGCAAGGCCAGAGGGCCGTGGCCGAGCGTGGCCTCGCCGTGCACCCGGCAGAGGTCGCGGTCGGCGCCGGGGGGAAACCAGACCTGCCGCGCGTAGGGGTCGACGAGCACCTTGGCCGGGTCGAAGCGGTGACCGGCGAGCGGGGCGAAGGAGCCGCTCACCACGAAGCCGTACGCGTCGGCAGCGCCCACCTCGTCGGGCGCGATGCTCGCCGTCCAGCGGTCGACGGTGCCGGGCAGGCGTGCCATCGGGCGGCGCAGTACCTCGACCTGCGGTGCCTGGCGGTCGACGACGACCACTTCGGCACCCGTCGCGTATGCGGACCAGAGCCCGATGCACCACACGCCGGCACCGGCGTCCCACCGTGCGCCGTCGACGAAACCCTCCGGCGGAGGGTCGCGGACCAGGTCGAGGTGGAGGTCGCCGGGTTGTGGCTGCACGCGCTCAGGCTTGCACACGACCCCCTCCTGCCCGCCAGTAGCCTCAACAGCCGATGCCCTTGCCCCCACCGCTTCCTCTCTCCCTCGCGCCGACCTCGGTGATCGGGGTGGAGAAGTCGCTCGGTACGCACGGCTACCTGCCCGACCGCGGCCTCGCCACCGCGGTCTATCTCGCGCTCACCCTGAAGCGGCCGCTGCTGCTCGAGGGCGAGGCGGGCGTGGGCAAGACCGAGCTCGCGAAGGTGCTCGCGCGGTGGTCGGGCGGCGAGCTGATCCGGCTCCAGTGCTACGAGGGCATCGACATCTCCCAAGCGGTCTACGACTGGGACTACGCCCGCCAGCTGCTCCACCTGCGGGCGGCAGAGGCCACCGGCGAGGCCCGTGGGGTGGGGACCGAGGTGCTCGAGACCCAGCTCTACCAGGAGCGCTTCCTCCTGAAGCGGGCGGTGCTGCGGGCGATCGACCACGGGGTAGGCCCACCGCCGGTGCTGCTCATCGACGAGGTGGACCGCGCCGACGACGAGTTCGAGGCTTACCTGCTCGAGGTGTTGTCCGAGTTCCAGGTGACCGTGCCCGAGCTCGGCACGTTCACTGCGCTGACGCCGCCGATCGTGGTGCTCACGTCCAACCGCACCCGCGACGTGCACGATGCCCTCAAGCGGCGCTGCCTGTACCACTGGGTCGAGCACCCCTCGTTCGAACGCGAGGTGGCCATCGTCCAGCTGCGGGTGCCCCATGTGAGCGAGCAGCTCACCCGCCAGCTCGCCGCAGTGATCGAGTCGCTGCGCGAGATGCACCTGTACAAGCCACCGGGTGTGGCCGAGACCATCGACTGGGCGATGGCGCTCGGCACGCTCGGCATCTCCGAGCTCGACGAAGCCTCCCTCGAGGCGACGCTCGGCACCGTGCTCAAGTACCGCGAAGACCAAGAGCGCGTACGCGCCCACGGCGTGGCCGATCTCGTGAAGCAGGCCTTCGAGCGGGGACTGCTCCCGGCCTGAGTGCGCCGACCGATGCCACCGCCTCACGACGCCGAACGGTTGGCCGTGGGGTTCGCCCGCGTGCTGCGCGGCGCAGGTCTGGCGGTGCCGATCGGCACGGTGTTGACCTTCGTCGAAGCCCTCGGCGCGGTCGGCGTTCTCCACCGCGATGACGTGTACTGGGCGGCGAGGGCCACACTGGTACGCCGCCCGGAAGACCTCGCGCTGTTCGACCGTGCCTTCGCGGTGTTCTGGGAGCGGTTCCGGCCACCGTCGTCGGCAGCGGCGTCCGAGCCCGACCTGGTGACGATCGCCCTCGACACCGCCGGCGACGACGGCGACGATGCACCCGGCGAGGACGACGCCGAACGCGCCGGCGAGGAGCCGACGATCACTATGCGCTTCTCCGCGGTGGAGCTCTTGCGGCACAAGGACTTCGCCGTCTACGACGACGACGAGCTGCGCGAGGCCCAGGCCCTGATGGCCGAGCTGCGCTTCGCCGGGCCGCCACGGCGGTCGTTGCGCACCCGTCCCACCCGCACCGAGCAGCGCCGCCCCGACCTGCGCCGAACGGTGCGCGCCTCCCTGCGCGCCGGCGGCGAGCCGTTGGAGCGACACTGGCAGCAGCCCGGCGAGCGACTGCGGCGCCTGCTGCTGCTGCTCGACGTGAGCGGCTCGATGGAGCCGTACGCGCGGGCGATGCTGCGCTTCGTGCAGGCCGCCGTCGCCGGGCGCCAGCGCGTAGAGGCCTTCGCCCTCGGTACCCGCCTCACCCGGGTCACCCGTGAGCTCGGTGTGCGCGACCCCGACAAGGCTCTCCGCCAGGCGGCGGAGCGGGTGGTCGACTGGAGCGGGGGCACCAGGCTCGGCGAGGGCATGCGCACGTTCAACGACGAGTGGGGCGTGCGCGGGATGGCTCGCGGCGCGATCGTGGTGATCCTGTCCGACGGCTGGGATCGGGGTGACCCGGCGCTCCTCGCCGAGCAGATGGCCCGGCTGTCGCGCGTCGCGTACCGCATCATCTGGGTGAACCCGCTGAAGGTGACGCCCGGCTACGCCCCGCTCGCTCGTGGGATGGCCGCGGCATTGCCGTATGTTGACCACTTCGTGGAAGGCCACTCGCTGGCCGCCCTCGAAGAGCTCGCCGGGGTCATCTCCCGAGAGCGCTGAGCACCGGGAGGGACTGTGCGCGAGATCCTCGACGACATCGACGCCTGGCGATCGGCAGGAAAGCGGGTGGCGCTCGCCCGTGTGGTCGACGTGGCCGGATCCGGCCCGCGTGGGCCGGGCGCGGCGATGGCGGTGAACGAGGACGGCGACGTCGCCGGCT
>MTBK01227183.1_pt1 | contig 11205 bp, 15 predicted proteins | sample 1535981 | NCBI WGS metagenome assembly MTBK01 (sample SAMN06109225, study PRJNA356200) | anaerobic digester metagenome | isolation source: biogas reactors fed with pig manure or primary and secondary sludge | place: Spain | collected 2016-06-30 | reverse complement strand
GTGGTAGATTTAGATGGGCAGCAGGAGAAGGCCCTGAACATCACCTTAAATAAAGTCAGCGGTGAGTGGGATTTACCGAAACTTGCTGATTTAATCAGCGAGCTGGATGATGGGATGTTCGACATCAGCATCACCGGTTTTGACGCCGCTGAAATTGAGCATCTGTTCAGCCAAATCCACGACAAGGATATCAAAGAAGACGATTTTGATGTGGACGGGGCTTTAAAGGAACCCGTTATCAGTAAGCCCGGTGACCTGTGGCTTTTAGGGAGACACCGGCTACTTTGCGGGGATAGCACCAAAGCCGAAACCTACGAAATACTTATGGGCGGCAAGCAGGCTAACTTAGTAGTGACCGACCCACCCTACAATGTCAATTTTACTGCCGGGAGTAAAAAGGAGCGGCTCATTAAAAACGACCACCAGCTAGACGGCGACTTTTATCAGTTTCTCCTCGCAGCTTTCAAAAATATCTATCGGCATTTAGCGGACGGCGGGGCCCTTTATGTTTTCCATGCGGATACCGAGGGGCTTAATTTTAGAAACGCTGTTAGGGAGGTGGGCTTTCACCTCTCCGGGGTCTGTGTCTGGGTAAAGGATTCTTTGGTGTTAGGACGTAGCGACTACCAGTGGCAACACGAGCCTATCATCTACGCTTGGAAGCCAACAGGTAGGCACCGTTGGTATGCAGATCGGAAGCAAACTACAGTCTGGCAATTTGATCGGCCCAAAAGGTCTGCGGAGCATCCCACCATGAAGCCGGTGGCTCTTTGCGGCTATCCGATTAGAAATAGCAGTGCTCCAAATGGCATTGTCTTGGACCCCTTCGGCGGCAGCGGCTCTACCTTGATCGCCTGCGAGCAACTGGACCGCACTTGCTACATGGCGGAGCTGGATGAAAAATACGTAGATGTGATTGTTAAAAGATATATTGAGCAGGTAGGCTCAGATGATGAAGTCTATTTGCTTAGGGCAGGAGAGAAGATTTCCCATAAAGATGCGCTATAAACCTTGCTATTCCTGTGGCTTTAAGTGATGTATAGACATACAAAAAACCACAGGAGGGGTTAAAAGTGACGAGAAAAGAACTGGTCAAAAAACTGGCTGAGCATTTAGAAGTTACATCAGCCTACCTAGGGGCGCCTACCTTTGCTTACCAGGTGGGGGATTACACCGTTGACCGCCGGGGCCGCATTCTAGATAGTGACGGCCGGGAACTGGAGCTAAATGCCTTATTAGCGGAAACTACGGAAAAGGGAAGGGAGGAAGGGAGCTTGGAAATTGCTGCCGAAGAAACGGCGACAAATTTGGAAGTGGAGTTGCCTCTAGAAGGCTACCAGGGGCAAAGTTTACGAAATCTGATGCATGTTATTTACAGTAGACAGCCTTTAATTAAAAAGGCGCTGGGGTTTAAAACCGATCTGGTGGATGAGAAAACCATCGCCGCCTTAAAGGAAAAGCCCATGGTTACGTTAGAGCATTTCCAAAGGGCCATGGAAGGGGTTAGCGTCCCCGGCATTGATATCAATTACGACAAGGAAATCATCACCTTTAAATTGGGCCCGGAGGGGGATAATCCAGAAAAGGTGGAGGCAGCGACAAAGCTATTTGGCCTGATCAACCTAAACGCCCGGCGGCTGAAACGAAATGTGTCCGCCAAGGTAAAGCCGACGGAGAATGAAAAATATAGCTTGCGGATCTGGCTCTTAAGGCTGGGGATGATCGGGGATGAATATAAACTGGCCCGAAGGGTGCTTCTTAAAAACCTTTCCGGCAACAGTTCTTTTAGAAGGCCGGTGAAGGGGGAAGCGGTCAATGCCTAAACCTAAATGTAAACTTATCGGCGAAGACGGCAATATTTTTAATCTTATGGGTATCGCCAGCCGAATATTAAAAAAAGCGGGCTTAAGGGAAGAAGCGGAGGAGATGATCAAAAGGATACAAAACTCCGGCAGCTACCATGAGGCTTTGGGGATCATCATGGAATATGTGGAGGTGGAATAGGCCTCCAAAAAGCGGTGCAGCCTTAAATGGCCGCCTTGGGGAGGTTTAGGGGAACATATCGTTAATTTTCGCTTATATGCCTTGACTTACCTGTGTTTGTAAGTGATGTATAGACCTACCAAAAACACAGGAGGTCGACAGGCATGAAAAATTTAACCTTTGGCATCGAGATCGAACTGACGGGGGTCAGCCGGGAGAGGGCGGCAAAAACGGTGGCCGAGCATTTTGGTACCCATGCCCACTACATCGGCGGCGGCTACGACAAATGGCAGGTTGCCGGTAGCGATGGCCGCAGTTGGACGATTGTTAACGATTCCAGCATCAGGCCCCAGGCAAAGCGGCAGGGCAGGAGGGTAGCAACCGGGGCCGACTTCCGGGTGGAGCTGGTCTCGCCCATCTGCCGCTACGAGGATATTGAAACGGTGCAAAAGCTCATTAGGGCTTTAAGGGAAGCGGGGGCTTTTGCCAACAGGACCTGTGCCATTCACCTACATGTGGGCAAAGATAGATTTAGCGCCCGGACGCTCAGGAACTTGGTGAACATTGTGGCCAGCAAAGAGGACTTGATTTACCAAGCCCTAAACGTTTATAGGGATAGGGAACAGCGCTACTGCCAGAGAGTAAGCGGCCATTTCTTGGTGGAGCTAAATCGCCAAAAGCCAAAGGAGTTGGAGCAGTTGGCCGACATCTGGTATGCCGGTTACAATGGCCGCCGCAGCGCCCGGTATCATTCCAGCCGCTACCACGGGCTGAACCTGCACTCGGTTTTTTACGGGCCCACAGTGGAGTTTAGATTTTTCAACGGCACCACCCATGCCGGGAAAGCCAAAGCCTACATCCAGTTTTGTTTAAGTGTTTGTGCCCAGGCCCTAAGCCAAAGAAGCGCCAGCGCCAAGAAGACCGTAACCACCAACCCCAAGTACACCTTTAGGACCTGGCTTTTGAGACTGGGGATGATCGGGGATGAATTTAAAACAGCCAGGCTGCATCTGCTGGCCAACCTGGAAGGGGACAGCGCTTTTAGAAACGGCCGACAGGCGGTAGGGTTTTAAGGCCCGGCCAAATTAGGCAAAGGTGGTGGGAAGGTTGTACATACGAGTGATTACCAGGGACGGGGAACGGGTTGTAGTGGCCAAGGATGCGCTGGGGGTGTTTGCAGAGCTAAAAAGTTTTGCTTTCGTGCCCCCGGCCATGACGGTGGAAGATTATATGAAGGAAATGGCCCATAGTGTTTGGACCTTTTACGGTAAGGGAGTCCAGATTACGGGGGACACTTTAGCGCAAAGGGCCCAAAACGCCTACCGCAAATTTGTGGATTTGGGGTTTTTGGTTGAGATTTCAAAAGAAGATGCCTTGAGGCATTTCGGTTTAAGTCAAGCGGAAGCGGACAAAAAAGATATTGCCGGTTTAAGAAGCGGTGATTAATAGGGCTTGCTAAATCCTTCCTTTTGGGTGATAGATGTTATTGAAAGGGGGTTTTCCCATGTATTATTTTGCTTACGGCAGTAACCTTCACCGGGAGCAGATGCAGGAACGCTGCCCGGATTCAGAGCCGGTGGCCAAAGCCAAACTTGAAGGATACCGGCTTTGTTTTAACCGGGTAGCCGACATTGTTGAAGATGAAGGGTCTATGGTTTGGGGGGCGATTTACACCGTTTCACAAGGGGATATTAAAAGCCTGGATCGCTATGAAGGCTATCCCAGATTTTACGACAAGTTAGATGTGGAAGTGGAAGATGACCAAGGTAAGGTTTACCTGGCTTTTGTTTACGTGATGACCTCCAAAGGGTGCCAGGAGCCAAGCGATAGTTACTACCGGATCATTGAGGAAGGTTACCGGGATTGGGGACTGGAGCTAGAACCGTTGCAACAGGCCTTAATAGAAAGCCGTCAGCGGACCCCCTTTGGCTCCAGTGAGGCCAAACGGTGGGGGTAGGGATGAAGGCTTCGGTGCGGTAAACAGGGGCCCAAAAGGGCAAAGCTGCGGGGGAGGGGTAGGGATGGATAAATTCTTTTCCCAGAAATACTGTGATCGCTGCGGCCAAAGTTTGCAAGCAGGCCGGGTCATGTCCATGTTCAACCGGGACTGCCTCTGCCTTGATTGCAAGGAAAAAGAAATGAAAGATAAGGACTACAAATTGGCGCAGAAGGCCGAAAGGGAAGCGATCAAAAAAGGTGATTTTAATTTTCCGGGTATCAGGAAATAAGCCTTGACTTACCTGTGTTTATAAGTGATGTATAGACCTGCCGCAAGGCACATCACTTTTAGGGGGTTTTCATCATGACAAGCAAATTTCACATCGGCCAGACAGTTTTGAACTTCGGCTACCTCGCCAAAGTAGACGGGTTTCACGAAGGGACAGGGGATCCAATCCTTCGGCATTTTTACAATGATGGCAGCCGCTGGATTGCCGATGCTGCCAAGTGCCAGCCGGTGAAAGAAACCGCTGAACTTTGGCGACATCAAGACGGCTTGGTAAACCTTAGATAGGCGGGGAGTTTAAAAGGAGCCTGCGGGCTCTTTTTTCCTTGGGATTTATCTGATAAATCTTTGCAAATGGCCTTGCTATTATGTGTGTTCTGAGTGATATATAGACTACCAAAAACACATAGGAGGCGCGAACATGAAAGACTTACTAGAAAGAACAAGGGAAGAACTGGCAGGCTGGCCCCAGGAGCTAATACCGGGAAACTTGGAAGAACTGATAGAGAGGCTTTACGATACTGACAACCGGAAGGTGGGCAGGCTGGCGAGGAAAGAAGAAGAGCGAGGGGAATTCAGCTTTGGGCTGATCAAGGCGGTTAAGGAAACAATCCAGCAAAAAAACAGGCTGGATCAGGCCCCGGCAAGAAGTTATCAGGAAGCAAGAATTGACCAGATCAGATTTATTCAAACCTCAAGCGGCAGAAAGCCCCGGCGCTGGAGCCGCTAATAGATTGGACTAAAATATGAAGCCACAGAGCCTACGGGCTCTTTTTTTATGGGAGGTGAAAGCGATGGCGACACGGGGAAGGAAACCGAAACCTACCGCCCTAAAAGTGCTGGAGGGCAATCCCGGTAAAAGACCGCTCAATAAAAATGAACCCCAGCCGGAAAGAAAGGCTCCTCGCTGTCCGTCATGGCTGGAGCCGGAGGCAAAAAAAGAGTGGAAAAGGATGGCCAAAACCTTGGAAACCATCGGGGTTCTAACCCAGGTGGATAAGGCTGCCTTTGCCGGATACTGCCAGGCCTATGCCCGCTGGAAAGAAGCCGAGGAGTTTTTGTCGAAACATGGCACCATCTTTAAAACCCCTTCCGGCTATATTCAACAGGTGCCCCAGGTATCCATTGCCCAGACTTATCTTAAAACCATGAAGGATTTTTGCTCCGAGTTTGGGCTGACACCGGCTGCCAGAACCCGGATAAAGGTAGATCAAGAGGCGGCAAGTCCCGATGACCCCATGGACGCCCTACTGAGGGTGCCTAAATAGTGTTTTTCGACCAGGACAAAGCGGAGAGGGCGGTTAAATTTATCAGCCTGCTCAATCACACTAAAGGGGTCTGGTATGGCCAGCCTTTTGAATTGCTACCATGGCAGGATAAAATAATCCGGGATGTTTTTGGAACCGTCAAAGAAGATGGCTACCGGCAGTACAATACGGCCTATGTGGAAGTGCCCAAGAAAAATGGTAAAAGCGAGCTGGCCGCGGCGGTAGCCCTTTATCTTACCTGCGGGGATGGGGAATGGGGAGCTGAAGTTTACGGCTGCGCCGCCGATAGGCAGCAGGCCTCTATTGTGTTTGATGTGGCGGTGGATATGGTGGAGCAATCACCGGCCTTAAAGAAAAGAATCAAGCCGGTCCTTTCCAGGAAAAGACTGGTTTACATGCCCACTGGCAGTTTCTATCAGGTGCTTTCTTCGGAAGCCTATACCAAACATGGTTTTAATGTCCATGGAGTGGTCTTTGATGAGCTGCATGCCCAGCCCAATCGTCAGCTTTATGATGTGATGACCAAGGGTAGCGGGGATGCCAGGATGCAGCCCTTGTTCTTTTTAATTACTACCGCCGGAACGGATCGGAATTCCATCTGCTTTGAGGTGCATCAGAAGGCGGAGGATATCCTAAGGGGGAAAAGAATGGACCCTACCTTTTATCCGGTGATCTACGGTATTGAGGAGGGGGAGGATTGGGGCGATGAGAAGGTCTGGTATAGGGTAAATCCCTCTCTGGATCATACCATCGACATTGAAAAGGTGCGGGCCGCCTACACAAGTGCCAAGGAAAACCCGGCAGAGGAAAACCTATTTCGGCAGCTTAGGCTTAATCAATGGGTGAAGCAGTCGGTGCGCTGGATGCCCATGGAAACTTGGGAGAAGTGCAATCACCCGGTGGATCCGGAACGGCTTAAAGGCAGGGTCTGCTATGGTGGCTTGGATTTATCTAGCAGCATAGATATCACCGCCTTTGTGCTGGTATTCCCACCGGTGGAGGATGATGGTAAATACTATGTTCTCCCCTATTTTTGGCTGCCGGAGGAGACCTTAGAACTAAGAGTGCGGCGGGATCATGTGCCTTATGATGTTTGGAAGCAGCAGGGGTATTTGTTAACTACCGAAGGGAATGTAATCCATTATGGCTTTATTGAAAAATTTATCGAGGATTTAAACACAAGGTATCACATTAAGGAGATCGCCTTTGACCGCTGGGGGGCGGTGCAGATGGTGCAGAACTTGGAGGGTGCCGGGTTTACGGTGGTGCCCTTTGGCCAGGGATATAAGGATATGAGCCCGCCCACAAAAGAGCTAATGAAGCTAACCTTGGAGGGGAAAATCGCCCATGGCGGCCATCCGGTGCTTTCTTGGATGATGGATAATATTCATATCCGCACCGATCCGGCGGGGAATATAAAGCCGGATAAAGCCAAGTCAACGGAGAAGATTGACGGGGCGGTGGCCATGATTATGGCTCTTGATCGGTGTATCCGGAATGAGGGAAATAGGGATAATTCGATTTATGATGAGCGGGGGCTGTTGATTTTATAATTTTTTTAAAGAAACCCCTTGAAAAAAAGATACCTTTGGGCTAAAATATAATTAACCAAAAGGTTAAGTTAGCTAAAAGGTTAAGTCGGGTGGGATGAGGGGTGTGAGATTTAAATACAGAAAACCATCATTGGAGAGGTATTTTAATGATTTTAACTTAATGAGAAGAAAGATCGGGAATGATTTAGCTAGAGGAGCTAAGAAGCGGCATGATCAATTAAGAGCAGCAGCAAATTTTAGTATCTATCTTGATACGGGGCTTGGAAAACCCCACCCGCTGTATGAAAACTTACAGGGGTGTTATGGGATCAGTATTTCCGGTAATATCAGGCTTGTTGTTAAACCAGATGTGGAAAGTTTGGATCCCCAGTCGTTAAAAGAATGCGATGTGGTCATTATAGAGGGGGTGATGGATTATCATGGCCAAAAACATGAATGGCTTATCCCGTGAATTTATTATTCACCCGGGAGAAACATTAAAAGAAATTTTGGAAGACAGGCAGATGAGCCAGAAGGAGCTTGCCATACGAACTGACGTAACAGAACCGCATGTCAGCAGTATAGTTAACTGCCAAAAAGCCATCTCTGTTTCCTATGCTAAAAAACTGGAATACGCTTTAGGCATTGATGCTAGCTTTTGGGTTAATCTGCAGGCCAATTACGATAAAGAATTAGCAGATTTCGAGGAAATTAACGGGATTTCCGACCAGGAACTTGAGATCCTAAAGAGGCTTAGTAGTATAGTGAAGCATCTAAAAGAGATAAGGATATTAGAACCGGAAGCCCATGGACCAATGCTTGTCATTAGCCTCAGAAGATTTTTAAACATTAGCAGCCTAACTCGGATACCCCAGATTTCCCAAACAGGGGCTTACCGTCTAGCCACAGCAACAAATATTGATCCTTTTGTTTTATTTACCTGGCTGAGGATGTGCGACTTGATTGTCAAGGACCAAGAAACAGAGCAAGGGTTGGATATTGACAGATTAAAGGATAAGGTCCCTTTGATTAAAGAACTGATGTTTGAAGATGTGACCGCTATCCAGCCCCGATTAAAAACCTATCTGGCTGAGTGTGGTATCAAGTTTTCTATTGTAAAAAATTTTCGAGGCGCTCCGGTTCAGGGTGTGATCAAAAGGAATAGTGATGGTACCCTTAATTTGCTCATGACCACCAGACGTAAATTTGCCGATATATTTTGGTTCACATTTTTCCACGAAATCGGCCATATCATAAACGGTGACATTGATGATAAACTGGTTGATTACGATTTTGCCAAAGGTGAGGCGGAGGATCGAGCGGATATGTTTGCGGCAAATATCTTGATTGACCCGGCAGCATATGAGGGTTTTGTGGCAAAAAAGGATTTTACGCTATCCTCTATCAAAGGATTTTCAGTCGAACAGAACATCCCCGCCTATATTTTAATAGGTAGGTTACAAAGAGATAGGCATTTAGGGTATTATCAATACTCGGATGAAAAGGTCAAATATGTGCTCGGGGAAGGTTAGATAATTTTAGTTGAAATTGGGGGAGGGAAAAATGACAAAGGAACAAGAATTAATGCGCTATCTCCACAAAAAAGTGTTTGATCCAATTCTGGATTCGCCAGATGCCCCGTCCAATATAAAAAGTGGTGTAAACCTTACAATAGCAAGAATGAGCAGATTGAGTGCTGAAAAGATGGTTCAATACTTTTGGTCTGCCCTTGCCACAGATAATGCAATCAAATTTTCCAAGAAAATGAAAGCAGAGGGTCTAACACGTTTTGAGGATGTAATGGAGGAATTTAGGGATAAGTTTAATGATGAATGGCTTAGAGCCTAGAATCTAAGGTACAGGTTCACACAAGAATACAAACTGGCTTCAGCCAGGAAGACTGAGGTTATGAGATGGGAGTCGCCTTCTGTGGCGGCTTTCATTGTGTTTTTTTATACCCGGTTTTTAGGAGGTGAAACCCTTTGTATGAAAATACCCATTCTGTCCAGTCTGTTTAAAGACCGGGGCAGCCCCAGAAACAGCTTTTGGCAAAATGCCTATGCTTTTTTCTTTGGCCCCACACCTAGCGGCAAAACGGTCAATGAAAGAACCGCTATGGCTACCTCAGCAGTATATGCCTGTGTGCGGGTGTTATCGGAAACCATCGCCTCCCTGCCCCTTCATCTCTACCGGCGAACGGGTGAGGGCAAGGAAAGGGCTGTAAATCACAATTTATATCACCTGCTCCATGACGAGCCAAATCCTGAGATGACTTCATTTGTGTTTAGAGAAACACTGATGGGTCATCTTTTACTTTGGGGAAATGCCTACGCTCAAATCATCCGAAACGGGCGGGGGCAGGTGGTGGCCCTTTACCCGTTGCTCCCGGACCGGATGGAGGTGGGCCGCACAGAAAAAGGGGAGCTTTTTTACTGCTACCAAAAAGATGGCCGGGATTATCTTTTGCGCCCGGATGAAGTGCTCCATGTGCCGGGATTAAGCTTTGACGGTCTGGTGGGTTATTCCCCCATCGCTATGGCCAAAAACGCCATCGGTATGGCGCTCGCCACGGAAGAGTACGGCTCCCGGCTCTTTGCCAACGATGCCCGGCCCAGTGTGGTGCTGGAGCACCCCGGCATCTTAAAAGACCCGGCCAAGATCCGGGAAAGCTGGAACAAGATCTACCGGGGCAGCGAAAACGCCCACAAGGTGGCGGTATTGGAGGAAGGGATGCAGGTTAAAACTTTAAGCATGCCTCCGGAGCAGGCCCAGTTTTTAGAGACCAGGAAGTTTCAGATTGAAGAAATATGCCGTATCTTTCGGGTGCCGCCCCATCTGGTGGCTAATTTGGAACGGGCCACCTTTTCTAATATCGAGCACCAATCCATCAGCTTTGTGGTCCATACCATCAGGCCCTGGTTGGTGCGGCTGGAGCAGGCTTTTAATAAATCTCTCTTTACCGGGCGGGAAAAGGGCGAGCTATTTGCCAGCTTCGTGGTGGACGGTCTTTTAAGGGGGGATTATGAATCCCGCATGAAGGGTTACGCCATCGGTATTCAAAATGGCTTCATGTCGCCCAATGATGTGAGAAGCCTGGAAAACCTAAACCCCATCCCGGAAGAAGAAGGGGGCAGCACCTATATGGTCAACGGCAACATGTTAAAGCTCAAAGATGTGGGCGCTTATATCAAAGAAAGGGGTGAGAAGGATCAAGAAGTTTTGGAACTGGGTTAAAAACGAAACCGGCAGATCCCTTTATTTAGACGGCTACATTGCCCCGGAAAGCTGGTTTGAAGATGAAGTAAGCCCTAAGGAATTTAAAAGAGAACTGGAAGCAGGGACAGGTGATATCACCGTCTGGATTAATTCTCCGGGGGGTGATTTTTTTGCCGCCTCCCAGATCTATACCATGTTAAAAGAATACCCGGGAGAGGTATTGGTAAAAATCGACGGTATTGCCGCCAGTGCGGCCGCGGTGATCGCCATGGCCGGAGATCTGGTCCTCATGTCTCCTACGGCCATGCTGATGATCCATAACCCGGCCACCTTTGTTTGGGGAGAAGAAGGGGATATGCAAAAAGGCATGGAGATGCTTATCGAGGTTAAGGAGGCCATCATTAACGCCTTTGAAAATAAGACGGGGCTGACAAGAAAAGAGATCTCTAAAATGATGGACGCCGAAACCTGGTTTTCCGCCGGGCGGGCGGTGGAGCTAAAATTTGCCGACGAGATTCTTTACAGCGGAGCCCCGCCCCAGGTGACGGATTTTATGTTTGACAGGGTGACGGTGGTCAATGCGCTAATGCAAAAACTGCCGGGTAAGAGAAAGCCCGAGGCAGTTAAATCCGGCGGAGCGGCATACGAACAGCTTATTAAACGGCTGGAACTAATAAAGTAAGGAGGAAAAAACGTGAGCAAAATCATAGAACTGCGGGAGAAAAGGGCCAAGGTGTGGGAGCAGGCCAAGGCTTTCCTTGATGAAAAACGGGGGGAGGACGGCCTGCTATCGGCGGAGGATACCAAGACTTACGAGAAGATGGAGGCCGAGGTGGTGAGTTTAGGAAAAGAGGTGGAGCGTCTGGAGCGCCAAGCGGCCATTGATCTGGAACTTTCCCGGCCTACCAGCCAGGCTCTAACCGGCAGACCGACCACGGGCGGGGAGGAGGATAAAACCGGCCGGGCCTCCGGTGAATACGAG
>MTBK01006014.1_pt1 | contig 11215 bp, 8 predicted proteins | sample 1535981 | NCBI WGS metagenome assembly MTBK01 (sample SAMN06109225, study PRJNA356200) | anaerobic digester metagenome | isolation source: biogas reactors fed with pig manure or primary and secondary sludge | place: Spain | collected 2016-06-30 | reverse complement strand
GCATCATTCTCCTCAACCCCAAGGGATGGTTGGGCGATAGGTATAGACATGGTACTCTCCGAAAGCAGATGTCAGTTTTCTTTCGTGTAGGTTTATATAGGAGTTTGCATTTACGGTTCGGAGAATTCTACGAAGATGCTCACTGTTTCCAGAACAAAACAGAGAGCTCGCGTGCAACCGGCCGGCACCCCTCGCACCAGGTGGGCGGGGGGGCGCGAACCAGAACATCATCGCCGACCGGGAGAAAAACTCCGCAGTCAGGTATGGTGATCCGGTGCGTCTATGATCGCGCGGTCGTACACTCCCGGGATCCGGGAGGTACTTATCTTTATTAGTGGTGAACACCCTATTCATATAAGAATTCCATCAACCCGGAAGGTCGCCTGCCGCCGAGGGAGGCATGCAACCGTTCCTCTTCAGGAATAGCATACTGGTGTCACGATGAGCAATAATGTGGTAGCAGCAGAGGCTGAAGCAGCGCGGCCGCGGACACGCGCCGAGAAACAGGTCGAGCACAGGGGCAGGATTAAACGGACGCTTGTAGCCTGTCTCATGGGCATCCTGACAGGGGGGCTTTCATTCTACCTCTCCGGCACCCCGGACCCGGTCACCGGGCTCCAGGCCAACGCCATCGTCGGTCTGCTTCTCCTGATGGCGGGTGTGGCCTTTCAGAAACATGCATTCATGATCCTCGGGGTCGACTACATGAACCTGACCACCAAAGACTGGTTCTACCAGGGTTTCATGACATTTGCGCTCTGGTTCATAGCCTGGACGCTCCTTTTAACCACCACCGTCCTGTGATCACCCATGCGGATCGCTGTTGTACACCGTGATCGATGTCATCCCATCAAGTGCGGCACCGAGTGTATCCTCTACTGCCCGCGTGTCCGGACTGGCGATGAGACCATCATCATCGACGAAGACCAGAAAGCCGTTATATCCGAGGAGCTCTGCGTAGGCTGCGGCATCTGTGTCACGAAGTGCCCGTTTGACGCGCTCGACATCATCAACCTCCCTGAGGAGCTCGACCAACCGACTCACCGCTACGGCCCGAACGGGTTCGTCCTCTACGGCCTCCCGATCCCTGTCGAGGGGAAGGTCACCGGCATCCTCGGCCCGAACGGTATCGGGAAGAGCACGGCGATCAAGATCCTCTCGGGCACGATCATCCCGAACCTCGGGAAGACCGACGCCCCGGTATCCTGGAGGGAGATCCTCGACCTCTTCCAGGGGACCGAGCTCTTCGACTACCTCCAGCTGATCGCACAGAAGAACATGAAGGTCGCCGTGAAACCACAGTACATCGATCAGATCCCGAAGGTCTTCTCGGGATCGATACACGATCTCCTCACGACAACCGACGAGCGCGGCAGGCTCGACCACTACATCGATCGGTTATCGCTCAGACCGATCCTCGACCGGACGATCGGGAACCTCTCCGGCGGCGAACTCCAGCGGGTGGCGATCGCCGCCTGCCTTGCACGGGATGCCGACTTCTACTTCCTCGACGAGATCACGCCTTACCTCGATGTCTACCAGCGGATGGCCGCCGCAAACCTGATCCGCGAGCTCGCCCTGGAGCGGCCGGTCGTGATCGTCGAGCACGACCTCGCCATACTCGATATGCTCGCCGATACCGTACATATCGCCTACGGAAAACCGGCAGCCTTTGGCGTCATCACCCACCCGAAGGGCGTCCGGGTGGGGATCAACCAATACCTGGAGGGCTACCTCCCGGAAGAGAACGTCAGGTTCAGGGATTTCTCGGTGACGTTCGAAGCCCGGGCCCATACGACGGAGGTGAACCGGGAAGAACTCTTCACGTTCCCGGCGATGACGAAACGCTTCGACCAGTTCTCACTCGCCATCAGTGGTGGGGAGATCCGAAACGGCGAAGTCCTCGGGGTCGTCGGGGCGAACGGTATCGGGAAGAGCACGTTTGCAAAGCTCCTCGCCGGGGCGCTCGAGCCTGATACCGGTTCGATGGATACCAGGGTGCGGATCTCCTACAAGCCGCAGTACCTCAAAGGGGACACGGGAGCGACCGTCGAAGAGCTCCTCAGGCAGACGACGACGAAGTTCGATACATCGTTCTACCAGCACGAGATCCTGGAGCCCCTCTCCCTCACCCCGATCCTCCAGGCGGCGATAAACACCCTCTCCGGTGGTGAGCTCCAGCGGGTGGCGATCGCCATATGCCTCTCACGGGACGCCGACCTCTACATCCTGGATGAACCGAGCGCGCACCTCGACGTGGAGCAGCGGGTCAAGATCTCCCGGCTGATCCGGAGGCACGCCGAGGGGCGGGATGCGAGCACACTCGTGATCGACCACGACATCTACGTGATCGATATGATCAGCGATCGGATCCTGGTCTTTGAGGGTGAGCCCGGCATCAGCGGCGAGGCCACAGGACCGTTTAATATGGCACCGGGCATGAACCGGTTCCTCGCAGCGCTCGGGATCACCTTCCGGCGGGACAAGACCGGAAGGCCGCGGATCAACAAACCGGGATCGTTCCTGGACCGGGAGCAGATGGCGGCCGGCGAGTACTATTACGCGGAGATCTCAAAATCCTGAACAGCACCAAAAAGAGGGCACCTTTTGTACGGAGCTAACCCCCGCCAATGCATGGTGGTGAAGGAGCCGTCCAGGCGCGCGAGCCCTATGCACGCAGGCAGATCTTCGCTTCCATCGTTACGAGCCGATCTCCGGATACGTGCCAGAAGCGCTGGTCGATACGATCCCGGATCCTCGTCGCCGATGTACGTGCTGCCCGGCGAAGATAGATTGAAGATCCGGAGAAACAACCATTCAGGCTGACCCGGGGGCATCATTGTTTTTCGTCACCTTTATGTAGCCATGCGCATACTTTTATTTTGCCGCAACTGTTCATTTACGCCGCCAATGGCAGTTGTCGACACCCAGATACAGATTGTATCTCTAAGCAACGGAGCAGTGGACAAGTAAGCCAACTGAGGTAAATCAACCATGAAGATTGGAGTTATCGGTGGAACCGGAGGCCAGGGTCTCGGGATCGCCGTCCGGTTCGCGCAGGCTGGAGAGGATGTGATCATCGGTTCCAGGACTATCGAAAAGGCCCAGGCGGCCGCTGATAAGGTAAAAGACATCCTGGGAAATTCTGCAAACGTCAAGGGCGCTGAGAATCTGGATGCCGCTAAAGAAGCCGACATCCTGGTCCTCACCGTGCCGCTGCCTGCTCAGAAGAGCACCCTGCTCTCCATCAAGGAGGCTGCAGCCGGAAAGCCATTACTGGACGCTACAGGACCCCTCGAGGCCACCATCGGCGGTTCGCCCACGAAGTACATATCCCTCCCCGACGGTTCCGCAGCGCAGCGATCGCAAGCGATCCTGCCGGATGCCAGGGTGATCTGCGCATTCAACAACATCTCTGAACACTGCCTTATGGCAGTCGACGGCGAGATCGATTGCGACTGTCTCATCTGTGGCAACGATAAGGAAGCCAAGGCGCTCGTGACCCCGGTCATCGAGAAGATCCCTGGAGTCAGGGTCATCGACTGCGGGGGTCTTGAGCGAGCCTGCATCATCGAAAAGATCACACCGCTCCTGATCGGACTGAACATCCGGAACAAGAGCCAGTTTGGTGGGATCAGGATCACCGGCCTCGATAAGGGCAAGTAACCTGAAATGACGGGTCGAACCGCTACACCACAACCGGAGTGCAGAGTTCCTCCCTGAATATCCCTTCGATGGATTCGGACACCGGTATACAGCAATTCCCCGCTGTCCGGGGTGCCTCCGGATCTGACGAATGTTTGACTGCTCCATCCACGCTCCATCCATAATCTGTCAATACCCCAACTTCAGCCAAAGGGATGGCCGCCAGTGGTGCCCCGCCCTCAGATCCCGCGGGGCATCCACCGGCACACCATCTCTCTGCGCGACCCCGGTACCCCTAATCGGAGAGGATCGTAAACACCCGCCGCAGGTTCTCATTGAGCGGCTTTTTCTTCTGCCAGGTCTCCTTGAGCGGCGTATACGCAAGTTCTCCCCCGACCTCTCCTACCATGCACCCGCTCCTGCCATCCAGCAGCGCCTCAACCGCGGCGACGCCGAGGAGGCTCCCGAGCACCCGGTCACGGAGCGTCGGCGGCCCGCCCCGCTGGAGGTGCCCGAGGACGACGACGCGGGAGTCAAGGTCAAGGTACTTCTTGATCTCATCGGCGAGATGGAAGGAGATCCCCGGCGTCTCCCCCTCAGCCACCACGACGATCGCGCTCCGCTTCCCGATCGAGAACCCCCCGCGGATGCGCTCACTCATCTGGGCGACCGAGACCACCTCTTCCGGGATGGCCAGCTCCTCAGCGCCGCCGGCGATACCACCTTCAAGTGCTAGAAACCCTGAATCCCGTCCCATCACCTCGATGAAGAAGAGCCGCTCGTGGGACCGGGCCGTATCGCGGATGCGGTCGATCGCGTCAACAGCGCAGTTTGCCGCCGTATCAAACCCTATGCAGTAGTCGGTTCCATAGATGTCGTTATCGATGCTCCCCGGCACCCCCACGAGCGCTGCCGTATCGGCATCAGCGGCGAGCAGGCTTGCACCCTGGAACGTCCCTTCACCCCCGATGAGGACGAGGCCGTCAAACCCCATCTGCTCGATGGCCGCCGCCGCCCGCAGCCTCCCATCTTGCGTGTAGAAGTCAGGGTTCCTGGAGGTCTCGAGGATCGTGCCGCCGAGGTGGATGATATTCCGGATCGCGGTCCGATCCAGGGGCACCGTATCGCCGGCGAGGAGCCCGGTATATCCGCGGCGTATACCGGCGACGTCGAGACCCCGCGCAAGCGCGGCCCGCACCGCTGCCCTGATGCAGGCGTTCATGCCCGGAGCATCACCGCCGCTGGTCAGGATGCCGATCCGCTTCAAGGCCTCTCCTCCTCCACATCATCGAGCACTTCTACGCCCGGGAGGGGTTCGCCCGCAAGCATCGTGAGCGCGGCCCCCCCTCCGGTCGAGACGTGCGTCATATCATCGGCAAGCTTGAACCGGGTCACCGCACCCGCAGTCGAACCCCCGCCGATGACCGTGGTGCCGGCGAGGTTGGCGAGGGTAGCGGCGATCCGGCGGGTTCCCTCCGCAAACTCCGGAACCTCAAAGACCCCCATCGGACCGTTCCAGACGACGGTCCGGCACCCGGTGAGTTCCTGGCAGAACTCGCTCGCGGTCGCCGGGCCGATGTCGGCGATGATCATATCGTCCGGGATGGCGGTGACGGGCACGGCCCGGGCGGAGACACCAGAGTCAAGCCTCCTGGCGACGATGACATCCCGGGGCAGGAGGAGCCGGACGCCACGCTCTGATGCCTTTGCAGAGATCCCCTGTACATCATCGAGACGATCAGCCTCGATATTTGAGGATCCGACCCCGTAACCGCGGCTCGCAAGGAACGTTGCCGCCATGCCGCCCCCTATGAGGAGGAGATCCACCCTCCGGATGATATTTGCAAGGACACCTAACTTGTCGCTCACCTTGGCCCCGCCGATCACGGCTGCAAACGGCCGGTCAGGGTTCTCGAGGATACGGGTGAAGGTATCCAGCTCTTTCGCGAGCAGGAGGCCGGCCACCGCCTGCAGGTGCCCCGGGATCCCTACGATCGAGGCATGGGACCGATGGGAAGCCGCGAAGGCATCGTTTACGTAGAGATCAGCGAGGCTGGCGAGGCTCTCCGCGAAAGCCGGATCGTCCGTCCGCTCTTCGGGATGGAACCTCAGGTTCTCAAGGAGGACGGTATCCCCGGCGCTCATCCCGGCGACCGCACTCTCGACCTCAGGGCCGACGCAGTCCTGGAGCGCAAGGACCGGCCGATCGAGGAGGAGTGAGAGCCGGTTTGCCACAAGGGCGAGGCGCAACCGCTCCACAACCACCCCCTGCGGCCGGTCCAGGTGGGAACAGAGGATGACCCGTGCGCCACGTTCGCAGAGGTAGCGAATCGTCGGCAGACTGGCCCGGATACGGGTATCATCAGCGATGGAGCCGTCTTCATTGAGCGGTACGTTGAGATCAGCACGGACAAGCACCCGCTTACCCCGGACCTCAATATCGCGGATGGTCTTCTTCCGCCTCGTTATCACCTTCTGCATGCCTGGTATACCCCCTGGAGCGACGGGATCCCTCAGGCCAGCACCTGACCGATCCCCGCAGAACCGCGGTACCCCAGTGCATACCTGCATTGGCATATATAGTGTTCGCCGGGGCATACGCAAGCACTTTTATCATCGTGAGGCTCCCGGTACAGATGTGCAATGGTAGAGTTGATCCTGCTACGGCATGGCGAGAGCCACTGGAATAAGGAAGGCCGGTTCACGGGATGGACTGATGTGGATCTCTCCCCCGGGGGGGTCGAGGAGGCTCACCGGGCGGCGGTGCTCCTCAGGGACGCCGGGCACACGTTCCATGTCGCCCATACATCGGTTCTGAAGCGGGCCATAAGGACGCTCTGGATCGTCATGGACGATCTCGACCTCATGTATATCCCGGTGCATCGATCGTGGCGGCTGAACGAGAAGAGTTACGGCGCCCTGCAGGGCCTGGATAAGCAGGAGACCGCCCGGAAGTACGGTGCTGAGCAGGTGCACCTCTGGCGCCGGGCGTACGATGTGCGGCCGCCGCCGCTCCCGTGGGACGATCCCCGGCACCCGCGGTTTGACCCCCGTTACGCCGATCAGGACCCGGAGAGCCTGCCTGCGACCGAATCTCTGCACGATACGCTCAGGCGGGTGCTCCCCTACTGGGAGAGCCACATTACGCCAGACCTCAGACAGGGCCTCCCGGTCCTGATCGCCGCCCACGGAAACAGCCTCCGCGCCCTGATCAAGCACCTCGACGCCGTCCCGGACGACGATATAGCGAACCTCAACATACCCACCGGTTACCCGCTCGTATACGAACTGGACGGCGACCTGAAAACCATCAGGCACTACTACCTCGGCGACCCTGAGGAGATCGTAGCGGCCACGCGGGGCGTGGCCCGGCAGGCGGGGCCAGGATAGGAGCGGACACGAGACGACCCCGCCGGGTGGTGGGAGCCCATCCGCAGGTGATCCCTGGAGATACACCCCCTCTTTTTGAGACGGACGATTGGGACCCGATCACCACCGGATCAGCCCCCCCTCCAGGTTAAGGAAGATCATATATACCATCCTGTAGAGGAGACCCCCCTGTCTGACAAGGGGGTAATAAGTCTCATGAAGAAAGTTGTCATAAATGGGTTTGGGCGGATCGGGCGGCAGGTCCTCTACAACTACCTCACCGACACGCCGGGGAGTATCGAGATCGTCGCGGTGAACGATCCAAATCCGACAGAAGAACTCGCCTACCTGATGAAATACGACTCGGTCCACGGCCGCCCTCCCTTCCCGGTCGAGGCGGGCCCTGATCGCATCAGGTTCGGGTCGAAGGAGGTGCAGGTGTTCCATGATAGGGATCCCACACGCCTCCCGTGGAACAAACTCGGCGTGGATATCGTGCTTGAGTGCACGGGCCACTTCACCAGACGTGCGGACTCTGCAAAGCATATCGATGCCGGGGCCGCCCGGGTCGTCATCAGCGCACCCTCACCCGACGCAGACCTGACGGTCGTGCTCGGCGTCAACGAGGGGGCCTATGATCCAGCAAGACACACCGTCATATCAAACGCCTCCTGCACAACCAACGCGCTTGCACCGGCGGCAAAGGTGCTCAACGACTCATTCGGCGTCGAACGGCTGATGGCGACGGCGATCCACGCCTACACCGCCACCCAGGCGCTGGTCGACCGCCCCACCAGGAGGGCCCGCCGGGGGCGTGCCGCGGCTGTCTCGCTCATCCCGACGACGACCGGCGCCGCCATCGCCACCACCCGTGTCATACCGGAGCTCGCCGGGAAGATGGATGCGATCGCGATCCGGGCTCCCATCCCGGATGGATCGATCGTTGATATCGCCGCGGAACTGAGTCAGGAGACGACAGGGGATGCCGTGAACGCTGCGATGAAGCAGGCGGCGGAGGAGAAGATGAAGGGCTACCTCGCCTACACCGAAGACCCGCTCGCCTCGATCGATATCATAGGCGACCCGCACTCCGGGATCATCGATGGCCGGTCAACAAACGTCGTCGGCGGGAAGATGGCCCGGGTTCTGGTCTGGTACGACAACGAATTTGCGTATGCGAAGCGTATGGTCGATATCGCCTCCTACATGGCCTCCCGGGAGTGAGAGAGGCTTATGGCAAAACTGGTCTTTTTTGACCTCGATGAGCACGAACAGGACGTGGTCCGGGATGTCTTCGCTCACGAGGGCGACCATGTGATCGACCTGCACCCTGATGCGCTCACGAGCGAGAACGTATCCCTTGCCCGCGATGCTGACGGGATAGGGGTCTTTGTCACGTCACGCGTCACCCGTGAGATCCTCGACCAGCTGCCTGACCTGAAGGTAGTCGCAGCCATATCAACCGGGTTTGATCATATCGACGTGGACGCCTGCCGGGAGAGAAACATCGCCGTCTGCAACGTGCCGCGCTACGGTGATAACACCGTGGCGGAGTTTGCGTTTGGGCTTATCCTCGCCCTCGCCCGGAAGTTCAGGCCGACGTTTGCGCGGACCGCCCGGGGGGACTTCTCCCGGGCCGGGCTTCAGGGCATGGATATCGCTGGAAAGACACTCGGTCTGATCGGGACCGGGCACATAGGGTCGCACCTTGCCCGCATCGCCCATGGAGCGGGGATGAAGGTGATCGCCTACGACCCGCACCCGAAACCGGATCTCACCCGGGATTACGGTGTCCTCTATCTCGATCTCGATGACCTCCTCCGGCAGGCCGACGTCATCAGTCTGCACGTCCCCTACACGGAGGCCACACACCATCTCATCAACGCGGAACGGCTACAGATGGTCAAAGATACAGCGTTCCTCATCAACACATCCCGGGGCGGGGTCGTGGATACGCGGGCGGTCGCGGCGGCCCTCCGCGAAGATCGCCTCGGAGGGGTCGCACTCGATACATTTGAGGGTGAGGAGGTCTGGATCAAGGAGGAATTCCTGGGGGTGAGCGAGCCCCCGGCGGCCGAGCTTGAGGAAGCGCTCGAGAGTTTCTCCATCCTGCATTCAGACCGGGCGATCCTCTCACCACACAACGCCTTCAACACCCGTGAGGCGATCGAGCGGATCCTTGCGACCAGCACCGAGAACATACAGGCCTTCTTTGCGGGAAATCCGCAGAACGTCGTTGCCGGAACCTACCGGATGCCGGCGGCGCCGCCGGCAGGGGGTGGAAGAAGATGAAACAGGATGCTACGTACATCCGATGGTTTATCGACACCAGAAATGAGGATGTCGGCCTCGTCGGGGGGAAGAATGCATCCCTCGGAGAGATGTATGGCGAGTTGACCCAGAAAGGCGTGAGGATCCCGGATGGATTTGCCGTGACCGCAGAGGGATACTGGCACGTCCTCAACTCCGCAGGGATCCTCGACGATCTACAGGAGATCCTTGCGGGGCTTGATAGAAACGACATCGCTGACCTTGCACGGCGGGGGAGGAGAGCCCGCGATCTCATTCTCTCGGCCGGGGTTCCTGACGATCTCTGGGGCGAGATCAAGGCTGCCTATGACATGCTCTGTGACGAGTATGGGCCCGATGCTGACGTCGCAGTCCGGAGCTCTGCAACCGCTGAAGATCTCCCGACCGCCTCGTTTGCAGGCCAACAGGAGACCTACCTGAACATCCGCGGCTACCAGGCGCTCCGGGATGCCTACATCCGATGCCTCGCCTCCCTCTTCACCGACCGGGCGATAGCCTACCGGGTCGATAACCACTTCGACCATTTCGAGGTCGGCCTCTCGGTCGGGATCATGAAGATGGTCCGCTCAGACCTCGCCGCAAGCGGGGTCATATTCACGCTCGACACCGATACAGGCTTCCGGGACGTCGTCCTCATCACCGGGTCCTACGGGCTTGGTGAGATGATCGTCCAGGGCGCCGTCAACCCCGATGAGTTCTACGTCTTCAAACCGACGTTCCGGAAGGGCTACCGGGCGATCGTCAGAAAGAACCTCGGCGAGAAACGGATGAAACTGATCTATGGCCAGGGAGGTGCGAAAGAGGTCACTCGAGGTGTCGATGTTCCAGAGGCCGACAGGAAGAGGTTCTGCATTGATGAAGGCGATATCCTGACGCTTGCAGGGTATGCGCTCACGATAGAGGACCATTACTCGGCGAAAGCTGGAAAGTCAATGCCGATGGACATCGAGTGGGCAAAGGACGGAGAGACCGGAGAGATCTTCATAGTCCAGGCCCGACCCGAGACGGTGCAGTCACAGAAGGCGGGAGATGTCCTTGAGACCTACCACATCGATGAGCATGGGGTGGTGCTCGCCACCGGAAAGAGCATAGGCGACAAGATCGCCGTCGGGAAAGCCCGGGTCATCACAGACGTCAGTCGCCTTCCGGAGTTCAAGCCGGGCGAAATTTTGATATCAGATACCACAACACCCGACTGGGAACCTGTGATGAAGACGGCCGCCGCCATCGTGACGAACCGGGGCGGGCGGACCTCGCACGCCGCGATCGTCAGCCGGGAGCATGGCATCCCCGCAGTCGTCGGCACGGGTGATGCGACCGGGAAGGTTCCGACAGGCCAGGAGGTGACGGTCAGCTGCGCCGAAGGGGAGGAGGGGTTCGTCTATGATCGAGCCCTCGCGTTCCACGTCGAGAAGATCACGCTCACGGATCTCCGGAGGCCAAAGACCGAGGTGATGATGAACCTCGGGAACCCGGAAGCGGCTTTCGGGCTCGCGATGGTTCCAAACGACGGCATCGGGCTCGCCCGGATGGAGTTCATCATCAGCAGCTACATCAAGGTCCACCCGATGGCCCTCATTCACCCTGACCGGGTTACGGATGAATCCGTCAAACAGTCGATAGCCAGCCTCACCTACGGCTACCCGGATGGGATGGAGTACTTCGTGGAGAGGCTTGCAGAGGGGGCGGGGACCATCGCCGCAGCGTTCTACCCAAACCCGGTCGTTGTCCGGATGAGCGACTTCAAGACGAACGAGTATGCCAGCCTGCTCGGCGGAGCCTACTTTGAACCGGAGGAGGCAAACCCCATGCTCGGGTTCCGCGGGGCCTCCCGCTACTATGACGACCGTTACCGGGAGGGTTTTGCACTCGAGTGCCGGGCGATGAAACG
>MTBK01270290.1_pt1 | contig 11222 bp, 9 predicted proteins | sample 1535981 | NCBI WGS metagenome assembly MTBK01 (sample SAMN06109225, study PRJNA356200) | anaerobic digester metagenome | isolation source: biogas reactors fed with pig manure or primary and secondary sludge | place: Spain | collected 2016-06-30 | reverse complement strand
AATCTTGCTCGTAATAATACGAGTAATCAATCCCTTTCATGTACATGTCACGGTCGTTTATTTTATCGGTTAGTGCTGAATTTAAAAGTGTTTTAAGTGTTGTGCTATCGGTTGTGCTGGTTTTCATCGCATTGAGATAAGACATTTTATCAATCTGGCTCCAATCCACACAGCACTTGAGTTGTTTCTTTAAGATGAGATCCAACCAAATGCGCATGCTACGTCCGTTTCCTTCCATAAACGGATGGGCGACATTCATCTCGACGTATTTGTCTACAATTTCATCAAAGGTACTTTCAGGCATAGTTTCAATATCTTGTAGTGTTTTATTCAAAAAACGTGCCTGAGCGAAATGGAAACCACCTTTGGCAATATTTTTGCTGCGGGTTTGCCCAGCAAAATCATATAACCCACCAAACAGATAGGCGTGGATTTGTTTCAGACCATTTACCGTACCAACTTCCAAATTGTCAAAAAGACTGCTTTCAAACAAAGCATAAGCCCTGGACTTACTCTTGCCATCTATACTTTCTTCGCTGTTGATGAACCATTCAACAAAACGGCTTGCCTGTACTCCGGGAAAATGCCTGGCAAGTTCAATAACCCCATCTTGATCAATCGTGGTTGTTAGGCGTCTTTTTCCATCCGGCGCTAACATTTTCAACTGGTTAGTGGCACTAACCAGTTGATTACCTTCTCGATTGAATTTTGTATAGAGATACTTCCAATAGTTTCTATTTTTTCGATGGTCATCTTCATTGCGTAAAACCCCAACAATATCCGCAACCGAAAACCACCATTTGGCATTTTTTTCGTCCCAAACAGCACGTACTTCATGATCATCAAAAAAGCGAACGGATATTTTTGTCATTACACTTATGTTTATTATATCGCTTTACAGACGCATTATCCACGTGGTTTTAAAATGGAAATCGGATTTTGATTAAGTTGTTAATAGTGTTAGCCACCCTGAGTATCAACAGAAATAGATCATAAGACACGGCAGTTTGCCAAGTTTTTTGTAAATATGTTTTTAGTGGTGGAACTCAGGCGGATAGTTCAGATAATTTAAGAAAAATAATAGGGCACTTCCAAATTGCTGAAATTAAAACATTTCTAAACTGCCTTGATAATAATAAGACCTGGCCAAAGGGAATTTCTTCCCAACTCGTATTAAAAACTGAAAAAGGTTGTGGCTATGATGGAATCAAGTGGCTAAACTGTCCCGGTAAGATCGGGAGGACTACCCGTTTTTGTGGGATTAGGCGAGTTTTGACGAATCCAATCAGCAATTTTTTGAGAATGAACTCCAATACGATCGAAATACTCAGCAACCTTTTCCAAATCTACTGTTTGCTCACTATTTTCAGCTTTCTGATGTAGGATTTTTTTATTAGTTCACCTGTTAATTCCTCAGGCAGTTCGTTTGTTTCGCAAATTTTTCGTGCGAGAGAAAAATCCCTTTTTATATAAGCGTCGATGCTCCCATTAATCATTTGAACTGCTAAATTCTTCGTTTTCAGCTTTTTTGAATTCCGTAGATGTTGAGCAATCTTCTTTTCAACCATCCATGTGATTATCACCAAACCTGTGGTTAGTATGAATATGACACCAAGCAAGATCCAAAATTTGTTTTCCAAAAATATTGTATTTAATTGTAGCACCTTAAAGAACAGAAAATGAACACTTAAACCAATTGCCAACGCAAATAATAAACCTGTGGACAGTTGCAGGTAGAACTGAGCACCAAAACGCTTATGTTTTTTTGTCCTTCGATCAGGCAATCCTGGGGCATTTGATCTTTCAGTATATTGTTGATGAACTCGCCATCGAAACAAATTATAGTAAATTGTGCCAAGAATAAAACTGACGATAAGCAAGAGAAGCATTGCAGAAACTGGTTCTACATTGCCATCGTCACTTAAAGTACTTAAGGTAAATGCCAGGATTGCTGAACTTATTATTGGTGTTTGCCAAATCAGGACGTCAAAGTGACGATATTCCTCCGAATATTTTGCAGGATACCCAGTAGGAACCTCATCATCCCAAAAAGAATTATTTTGATTTGTCACCGGTGGAACCTCAGTGTTTAGTCTTTTCAGTGGGTAATTCTAATAAATCCTGAAAGGTCAATTTCAGTGTAATTTTTTGCAGAGCTTTAGCTGGCCACCAATCCTCATAACCTGTCATGCCATATTTCACAGTATGAATAACTGCAGCAGAAGGAAGAAAAATGTTATGGTGGGTTAGAGATTCCAACGAGATAACAGACCCGGGTCCATATCGTTTTAATATGCATTTTCGTTTAACAAGGGTTGCCATGACCATCCACCCCTCTTGAACGATATAGACTTCATGACCTCTTTTATGATAGTGTGCAGATTGCCAACCATCTGTCACAGAGACGGTCCGAACATAAGAGCTACCATCAGAACTAATCAAGCGGAAACGAAGTTCTCCGTTTTCCATAATCTGATGGGAAAAGGAAATCCCATAAATCTTTTTGGCATCGTCAATAGTAATATTTGAAGACATAAGCCTCATTCTTGATGATTATCTCATAGAATTATATCGTACTTTTTTGTGATAATACTAGAAGCGAATAATATTTTCAAGGGCAACTTGATAATGTTTTTAAAGAATTTTTATTTCATGAAACTCATAAGCTGAACTTTATCTTTTCTTTACACGTTTCTGCGTCCCATGGCTTTATAATAAAGGCATTATTCTAAGCCAAGGAGTAGCATTATGGATTTTGATACATCAAACGAACAAGCAAACCATGTCCTCGAAACGAAACCAGCCGAAGCTAAAGGCAGCCGCTGGAAGACCTTCAACTACTCGGTGGGCATGTTTGGCACATCCATCCCTATCAATCTGCTCAAAACATACGCTTTCGCCTATTATGTCGACACGCTGGGCGTGACCGCGGCACAGTGGGGCTTGATTATGCTCATTTACGCCTTCATCGATGCCGCAGATAACCCCATCTATGGCTATCTCTCAGACCGCACGCGCACGCGTTGGGGTCGGCGCCGTCCCTGGTTGGTCATTGGAACGCCTCTCTTGGTCTTATGCTTGGTGCTTTTCTTCTCGCCAGCTGCCTGGCTGAGTGCCAATCAGCTCTTTATCTACGCCATGCTTTTTTACATCCTCACCGGCACCTTAGACTCGGTAATCAACGCCAATTATGGCGCGCTTTTCCCTGAACTCTTCAAAACAGATCTCAGCCGTGCTAAAGCCAACGCGTTGCGCCAGGCATTTCAGTTGGTAGCCATGATTATTAGCATCGCGCTTACACCCATTGTGGTGGATGCATTAGGTTGGTCAACGACAGCAATCATTTATGGTATTCTGGGTGGCGCGGTTATCCTGTATATGACCTTCACCAGCCACGAAGAACACATCAGCCTCGACGAAGCTAAACCCAAAATTTGGGATAGCGTGAAGAGCCTGCTTACCAACCGTAAGTTTTGGGTAGCCGGAGTCAGCAACGCCTTTTACAGCGCGGCCATGTCGATGGTGATGGCAGGCTTGCCCCTTTATGCCAAATACAAACTGGGCATCGGTGGCTGGAAACAGGCACTCCTGATGGGATTGGTGTTAGTGGTAGCAATCGCCTCAGTTGCGATTTGGGCAGCCTTCCTCAAGCGCTATGACCTGGTGAAGGTATGGCGCTGGGCATTACTGGCACTCGCCATTTCGTTTGTGCCACTGTACTTCGCGCAAGGTTACATCATGGCGCTCATTTGCGCCTCGCTGGTCGGTTTTGGTTTTGCCGGGGTCATCACAACGATGGACCTCATCCACGCCCGGGTAATGGACGAAGACAAAGCCAAACACAATGTACGCCGTGAAGGAATAATCAGCAATGCTTTGGGCTTCATGAACCGCCTCAACAGTTTGTTTACTGGCGGAGCGTTTTTATTGCTGAAGTCGCTGTATGGTTATGAATCGGGTGATGTGCCCGGCTCGCAGCCAGACCAGGTGGCGTTATTTATTATCGCTATCTTCCCTCTGATTATGACTTTACTCAGCTATGCTTGCTCTTATTTGAGTGATTTTAAAGTTGTCAATAGCGAGATAACAGAACAATCATTATTGGACGCATAAGAAATAGAATAAAGGACGAAAAAATGGCATTACTACAAATCAACCACAAATCAAGCGCGGTCAAGACCAATCTCTTGCTCAACATTTCTATCCCTGATATCACCGAAGAAGATCCCCGCCCCATTCACGAACGCAAAGTGCTTTGGCTTTTGCATGGCTTAAGCGCCGATGGAAGCGCCTGGCTTCGCTATGGCAACGCTGACTGGGTATCACGAGACCTGGGTGTCATCATCATCATGCCCAGTGGTGGGCGCAGTTTTTACGCTGATATGGTCAATGGCCAGAATTATTTCAGCTATCTGACCGAAGAACTGCCTGAATGGATTGACGCGCGCTTTAAGTTCAACCTCAAGCGCGATAATTCGCTTATTGCCGGGCTATCCATGGGCGGCTATGGCGCGTTTATGGCTGCATTGCGCCGACCTGATTTATATTGCGAAGCAGCGAGTTTTTCGGGGCTTTTGGCCATACAGATGCTGCAATTACCAGAATTTGCCCATCACGACCCTATTATGATGAAAGAAATGGATATGGTTTTTGGTGGATTGGATAAATTGCCTGGCAGCATCTATGACCCCGCCTTCTTATTACAGGAAATAGCAAAAACACCCGAAAAATGTCCACGCCTTTACGCTTCAATCGGTCTGAATGACAACCTTCTGCCTACCAATCGCATTTTCGCGCAGCAGGCCTCAGCATTGGGCTTGCCCCTGACCTACATTGAAGACGAAGGTGAGCACACCTGGCCCTTCTGGCATAAATATCTGCCCATCTGGCTAAAGTTTGTCTTAGGTGTGTCTGGAAAAGAAGGTCAGCATGACGAGGAGTGAAACCCGCGTTTTACATTTTCGCCTTGAGCCAGAACAGAAAGGGCTGTATTTGACCCTGCCTTTTGAAATGCCCGAAAATGTGGAGTGTTTCGAGCTTAGCTATCGTTACCCTAAAAACGCTACGAATGTGGTCGATTTAGGTTTGATAGACACGCGTGGCGAACAAGTGGGCGCATCAGGTTCAAACAAATACGAAATTTTTGTCAGTGAGACAGACGCCACCCCCGGCTATATCCCCACAAGCTTAGACGCTGGCAAGTGGCAGATTATGATTGGCGCTTATAAAGTTGGCGCTGAGGGTATTGACCTGGAATACACCCTACGTTTTGTTTTTAAACAAGGACGCTGGCTGATTGGCGATAACCACAGCCACACAAACGCTTCTGATGGCATCCTGAGCCGCCAGGCACTCGCAGAACACGCCCGCAACCAGGGACTTGATTATTTAATTATCACTGACCACAACATGCCTCTGAGTCCCGAAGATACCCCCAAAGTGCCTGGTCTAACAGTTATCCCCGGGGTCGAGTTGACCCTTTACGGTGGGCACGCCAACTTTTTAGGATCACGCAAGCCCTATGATGGGCCATTTTTCAGCAATGATTTGGCTGGTATCAAAGCGCATTTTGAAAGCGCGCGTGAGCGTGGCGCGACAATCGTCATCAACCACCCCATGCATGAGTACCTGCCTTTCACTTTTGACATGCATGCCTTGCCTTTTGACTTGATTGAGGTCTGGAATGGTCCTATGCGCCCCTCCAATTTGAAAGCGATAGCTCTATGGCAAAAATGGCTTGAGAGCGGACGCAAGGTACCCGCCATCGCTGGAAGCGATTATCATCGCGACGAGCTTGGATTGGGTTTAGGCTTGCCCACAACGGTTGTCTATGCGCAATCCGCTTCCCCAAGGGATATCCTCTCCGCCCTGCACGCTGGTAAATCCTATTTTGTCTACCAACAAAAAACCGCACGGCTTGAAATGCACTATGGTAACGCGGGTATAGGCGATAGCCATGACTTTGAACCGGGTCAAAGGCTTGAGATCAAGATAAGAGGAGCCAAAGCGGGAGACCTTGTTAAACTGATTGGTTCTGACTTTACACATGAATTCCCGCTCATTGAGTCTAAAGGCGATTTTGAAGCTTTTTTTACGCCCCAGAAGCCTGGTTTCGTGCGTTTAGAGCTCTGGCAATCTTTGTATGGCATCTTACCGCCCCTGCCTGTGTTAGTTTCTAATCCGATTTGGGTGGATTGATGTATTTATGACTGAATCAAAAATCGTTTCAGCCAATACAAATAACAAAACAAAGAAAAAGCGCTTCCCCAATGTCATTTTTCTTTTCTTGTGTGCCATCATTTGGGGCTTTGGCTTCATAGCACAAAGGCTGGGCAACCAACACGTTGGGCCTTTCACCTTTAATGGCATTCGCTTTTTGTTGGGCGGACTTACCGTTTCGCCACTTTTGCTGATCGTGCGCCGAGCTGAAGAGAAAGAACAGCGCGTGGCAGGAATAAGCGCCAGTGAAGTGCAAAATAAAAAACGCTCCACGCGTCGTGCCTGGCTTATAGGCAGCTTGATATGCGGTGTGGCACTATTTGCTGGAGCAAGTTTTCAGCAAATCGGTTTAATTAACACCGAAGCCGGAAAAGCAGGGTTCATCACCGCGCTGTATATCATTCTGGTACCGCTGATTGGTTTATTGCTTGGTAAGCGCGTTAGCTGGAACGTGTGGATTGGGCTTGCCCTGGCAGTTGGCGGTTTATACCTGCTGATGGTCAAGGGTGATTTTATTGTTGCGACAAGCGACTTAATCATTTTAATTGGCGCATTTTTATGGGCACTGCACATCCTGGCCGTTGACCACCATACCGAAAAAGTGGATGGCATTCGTTTGGCATTCGGGCAGTTTTTGGTAAGCGGCTTGTTATCCTTTGGTGTGGCGTTAGTGCGCGAACCAATGAGCTGGTCGGCAATAAAAGAGGCTCTGTTGCCACTTCTGTTTTCAGGTGTCGTGGTCGCGGGCGTGGCATTTACTTTTCAGGTTTTAGGCCAGCACGGCACCAACCCTACCCTGGCAGCGCTCATCATGAGCCTTGAAGCGGTTTTTGCCGTTATCGGTGGCATTTTAATTTTAAACGAACATATGAGCACACGGGAATGGCTCGGCAGTGCCTTGATGCTCATCGCGCTCATTATTGCACAACTCAAGTTTAAAGAACAAAAAAACGCAAATCATACACCCAACATCCAGCACCCAAATATCTAAAGTCGTTTCGTTCTTTTTTAATACTCTAAACTCTTTTATCAAAATACAAGCCGACTTTGCTAATTATTAGCATGTTAGAATAGAACGTATGTTTATAAAATGACAGTATAATGATAATAAAGACATGGAGCCAAATAATGATACAGTATTACTTTCAGAATGAACAACTTGGTGTTATCAACGATGACATTTTATCAATTGGTGATAGCCTTAATGATACTTTTGATCTCATAGTGACATCTCCACCTTATAATGTGGATATTCAATATAATTCTCATGATGATGACCAAAGCTATGAAGAATATAAAAAATTTTCACGAGATTGGCTCACAGTTTGTTATCAAGTCTTGAAAGATGATGGCAGATTTTGTTTAAACGTTCCCCTGGATAAAAACAAAGGTGGGCAACAAAGTGTTGGAGCAGACTTTACCACTATCGCCAAGTCTGTCGGTTTCAATTATCACAGCACAATTGTTTGGAACGAAGGAAACATTTCAAGGCGCACAGCATGGGGTTCATGGATGAGTGCCAGTTCACCCTATGTCATTGCACCAGTTGAATTAATCATTGTATTGTACAAAAAACAGTGGAAAAAAAATAATCGAGAGGGCGTATCGGATATCACTAAAGAAGAATTCATGGCTTGGACAAACGGTCTTTGGGAATTCAATGGTGAAAGTAAAAAACGAATTGGCCACCCCGCACCATTCCCCTTAGAACTTCCCAAGCGGTGTATAAAGTTATTTAGTTACGTCGGCGATAAAGTTTTTGATCCTTTCATGGGAAGTGGGACAACACTAATATCAGCGGCACAACACAACAGATATGCAGTTGGAGTGGATTTGGACAAAGACTATTGTGACCTTGCAATTAACCGTATGCGAGATACATTGAACTGGGATCAACCTGAATTAATTCCCAGCTTTTTATACACAGAGAAATGATGAACATTAAAGAACTTGTAAAGACTTATTTTAAGCAACACCCAAATGAGGAGTTGACCCATGCACCCGTAGTTGATTGGGTAACCAAGGAATATCTCAAAACCCATCCTTCACCACCCCGCGATCCTTGGCGCACTATTAGAGGACTTTACCAAGATGGTTTTCTGGTTAAGGTCCGAAAAGGCGTCTATAAATACGATCCTGAACTTGAATATGATCGCGAATTAGAGGAGTTTTCAGTATCACAAAGGGAAATCATTTTCGAACGAGATAGTTATAAGTGTGTCATTTGTGGACTTGGGCGTGCGGACGGTTTGGAAATACACGCAGATCACATTATTCCGAAAGAACGAGGTGGGAAAGCTACAATAGAAAATGGACAAACACTTTGTTCAAAACACAATATTCAAAAGAAACATTACAAACAAACTGAATCAGGAAAACGCATGTTTATTCGTCTTTACGAACTTTCTAAGCAAAACAATGATGATGAAATTCGAAACTTCTGTGAACAAATCCTGGAAATTTACGAAACTAACAATGTGAATGGTCATATTGTCTGGAAAAGATAAAAAAGCAATAAAGAGAATTATTCGTATTCTTAAGCAAAATCATCACAAATTTTAAGCCTTGCAACTAATCAGCCTTTTCCGGGTTGATTATTTTGATATACCGGGCTATTATCATCTTTCATTTACAAATTTTTATTGGAGAACTAATTTATGGGCATTCTTAGCAATGTGATGGGACATTACAACACCAAACTGGACAATACCGCGATTGAAGACTTTCCGCGTTATGATTTTGCCACACGCATTGAACCACAGCTGCGCTGGCTAACACCCATAACCTGGCTGCTTAGCTACCCAGACGTTTGGAAACATAAAACCAAAATCCACCGCGACCCACGCCTAAAGAATATCAAACCTCCCTACCTACTCATATGCAACCACAACTCTTTCACTGACTTTAAGGTGATGACTGCCGCCATCTTCCCCCACCGGGCTAATTATATTGTGGCACTGGATGGGTTTATCGGTCGCGAATGGCTCATGCGCAAGGTCGGTTGCATTGCCAAACGCAAATTTGTAAATGATGTACAAATCATCCGCCAAACACAGTATTTACTCAACAAAGGGCAAATTGTGGCGTATTACCCTGAAGCACGCTATTCGCTCGTTGGTACCCAGTCAGAACTGCCCGAAAGCTTTGGCAAGATGGCAAAATACTTTAATGTGCCCGTTGTTTCGCTGATTATGCATGGGCATCATATTGATGAGCCTTCCTGGAACCAAAAATCGCGTGGTGTGCCTCTCGAAGCGTCTTTTAACCTGGTTTTGGATAAAGACGACCTCGCCCGCCTAAGTACAGATGAAATTGATCGCCGCCTCGCTGAGGCAATGCGCTATGACGATTTTGCCTGGCAACGCGAAAATCAAATTGAAGTACACACCGCTGACCGCGCCGAAGGTCTGCACCGGGTCTTGTACCAATGTCCACGTTGTAAAACCGAGTATCGCATGACCAGCCATGGCGCGCGCTTATGCTGCGAATCCTGCGGCGCCACCTGGGAGATGAATCCCCTGGGGGTTTTGCACGCGCTTGAGGGCGATACCATTTTTTGCCATCCCCCAGACTGGTACGAGTGGCAACGCGATAACGTGCGCGCCGAAGTTGAAGCCGGCATCTATGGCATGGAATGCGAAGCCTTGATTGACTCGCTGCCTAATTCAGACGGATTTGTGCGGATGGGCAAAGGCACCCTCAAACATGATATGAACGGATTTGTTTTGCGAGGTACACATAACGACAAGCCTTTTGAAGTGCGCCGCGACGTGGTAGAAAATTACGCTATCCACATTGAATACAACTACATTGACAAGAAAATGGACTGTGTGGATATCAGCACGATTGATGATACCTATTTCGTCTACCCCACCATACGCGATGCCTCAGTGACCAAAATCGCTTTAGCAACAGAGGAACTCTATAAGCACCGCAAGCGCCATTTGAAATAAACCCTGATGAATGCCATCCTTTGGCATTTAGTGGAATCAAAAGGCCATCCCTTGATTACTGTCTCGGAATGGCTTTATGTTTTTATCTTCTTTAGCTCATGCCAAATCTTCACGCCCTTCGCGTTTGAGGCGCTCCACTAAACCCCTCACCGCGCCAACATGCTCTTTGTGGATGACCAAAAGCGTATCGGAAGTATCCACGATAATCAAATCTTCCAGACCAATCCCAGCGATGAGGCGTTTATCCCCTACCACCAGATTGCCACTGGATTCTTCCAGAATGATGTCGCCTCTAAGGCTGTTACCCTTTCCGTCAGTTGGTAAAAGCGTCTTTAGGCTTGCCCAGTTGCCCACATCCAGCCAGTCCATGTCCACTGGGATGACTGCCACCCGTTTGGCGTTTTCCATAACGCCATAGTCGATGGTTTGTTTCTCAATCTCCGTCCAGGTTTCCGCCAAGACTTCATCGTAATTCCCTTCCTTCAGAGAAACGGCTATGCGCATTAAACTGGTGTATAAGGCGGGCATTTGAATGCGGAATTCTTCCAATATCCGACTCACTTTCCAAACAAACATGCCACTGTTCCAGCTGTAGTTGCCCAGCGCGAGCATCTTTTGGGCTTTGGCACTGTTTGGTTTTTCAACGAATTGCTCGGCTTTATAGGCTCTGAAGCTTTCAAACTCGCTAAGGCGTTCGCCTTCTTCAATGTAGCCGTATTCTGGCGAAGGCCAGGTTGGGTTGATGCCCAAGGTCACTAAATAGTCAGCTTTGGCGGCTTCAATAGCCTGAGCGATGACCTGACGAAAGACATCTTCGTTGCCAATATGATGATCCGCGGTGAGTACCGCCATAATGGCATCGGGGTCTTTGGCTGCCAGATGTACCGCGGCAAGCCCAATCGCCGGCGCGGTACCACGCCCCATCGGCTCATTGATAAAATTACCTTCCGGAATACCTGGCACTTGTTCGGAAAGCACATGGCTATGGTCTTTGCCTGCCACAATATATATGTTTTCTGGTTTGAAGAGGGGATCAAGGCGTTTTACCGC
>MTBK01190615.1_pt1 | contig 11237 bp, 9 predicted proteins | sample 1535981 | NCBI WGS metagenome assembly MTBK01 (sample SAMN06109225, study PRJNA356200) | anaerobic digester metagenome | isolation source: biogas reactors fed with pig manure or primary and secondary sludge | place: Spain | collected 2016-06-30 | reverse complement strand
CTACAATATTCGGTACCCTGTAAAAGCCTCCGGCCAGGAGCTAAAACAGCGTGCATTGACCTGTGAAAGACCGGAAACCCCTAGCCTAACTGTGGAAGTAATCAGTCTAAGCAATTCGCACTATACTGATCCAGACTCTTTTCTGGTAAAAACCTTGCTGCAAATCTACCGCGAAGAAACGGGAGATTACTCACCTCCAATAGCTATAGGCGGGGGTACCTACGCCAAAGTGATACCTGGAGGAGTTGCATATGGCCCTGTAAGGCCTGGTACTCCAGAAACTGCTCATCAGGCTGACGAGTTCATATCTATTGAGGACTTGCTGCTTCTAGTGAAGATATATGCTAGGGCGATGTTAGCCTTGGCTCAGTAGCGGTCTAAAAAGCTTCTAAAGAAGATCTAAATTCTTCAGCTAGGGCAATCCTTTCCAAAGTGGTAGGGTGAGTCCATGCAAACCACCTTATATAAGGTGGCGGGGATACATCACTAAGGTTTGCCCTAGCCAAACTTACCATCGCAGCAATAAAAACATCAGGATCTTTCGTGAGTTCTAGAGAAAACAGATCGGCTTCAATTTCATGTTTTCTCGACACATAGGAACTTACAGGTGTCAGTGCATACGACGCGAGCATGCAAAATAAAACCAGGTATAAGAATAAGCGCTGAAAGTCAGCAGTCGAAAGAGTTGCCCCAGAAGACCCAAAGGCTAAGGAAAACGCTGTAAGGATAACAAATGTCCCAACTGTCGTAAGTAGCACCCCTTTGAGTATGTGTCCTAGTTTCCAATGCCCAAGCTCATGGGACAACACAAGTTTTATTTCCTCAATAAGCTGGTTTTGTATTAAATTGTCATAAAGAACTACCTGCTTTGTGTTACCAACACCTGAAAAATACGCATTGCTTCTCGCAGTTTTCCTAGACGCCTCCATGACTAGAACTTTATCGACTTTGATATCCGCCTGGGCAAATAGACCTTTTACTTCGGACAAAAGAGTTTCGTCTTCCAAGGGGACAAACTTGTTAAACAGAGGCGCAACAACAATAGGATATATATATGCTACTAAGATGCTACCCAAGAAAAATAGAATTGTTAAAATGTAGGACCACTTTGTAGGAAAGCGCACGATCACAAAAGCAGCTACTCCCCCTATGACCGCATAAACTATCAATTGGAGAAACGTTCCCTTAATAAACTCCAAGAACCATCCGCCCAGCGTTAACCGGGAAAGTCCAAAGGTCTTCTCAAGATAGTACCCCTTGTACCATGCAAATGGAAGCCCCACAACTACGAGTAAAAGACAACACTGTAAAGCCAAATTGGCGCCTAGGAGAAGAGCGCTACGAGAGGATATAGGCCCTACAGCAGACATGTTTGGCGTAACTGCGCCTTTAGACTTCCAGGTCACGAATAAGTATAAAGTAAGAAAAGTTACAATTCCTTCGATCCCAGTAGCTAAGTACGAACGGTCTGCTCTCTGAAAAGCGCGGTCAAGATAAGACTGGTGGAAATATACATGTACGTTCTCAGGAATTGGCCTGGGCAGAAATGAGCTTATAATCCAGCCAATTGCCATAGCGAAGCAAACGATGAGAAGCGCTTTCATCAAAGACCCCCCGAAAGTGCCCGTTTCGCTCGACCCTACTGCTTTCAACATAGACTGCTTACCCATTACTGACCACCAGCATACTCCTATAGAGCGTCTCCTTAACTTATCCCATCATCACCTGTAATTGTGTGGATTTCGTTCTCCTCATCAAGAAAACGCGAATTCTTAAATTCTGGAACTAACCTTCTGAGAACTTCGAGGATCTGGTCCACATTTATGCCCAGAACAGGATCGGCGGTTGGTTCCTCCTTATGTCCGACGACAGGAATTGCCAAAACTCCGTTGCCAAGTATTCTGAAATCTACGTTATCTGGAAAGGTTAGCCTTTCTAGTTCTGCAAGATCTGCAAAGAACGCTTCTAAACAAAGCCCGTTTTGTTTAGCCACAAATATCTGGGAATGATGGGTCGCTGATAGTCCCTCTTCGTACGAGAGAATTTCTTCAAAAAGTTTCTCGCCTTGCCGCAATCCAGTAAACACTATGGGAATTTCGGTATATGGTTCACGCCCTGATAGCCTAATCATCTGTTCAGCCATATCTACAATTCGAACAGGGTCACCCATATTAAGGATGAAAATCTCGCCCCCTTGTCCCATGGTCCCCGCCTGAAGCACTAATTCCACTGCTTCTCCTATGGTCATAAAATATCTTCTCATATCAGGGTGAGTAACGGTAACAGGACCTCCCTGGGCTATTTGCCTACGGAAAATAGGTACTACGCTACCCCTCGAGCCTAAAACATTGCCAAACCTCACTGAAACAAACTGAGTATCGGCACTCAGGGAATCCATGGCTTGAACGATCATTTCGGCTACTCGTTTAGTTGCGCCCATAACGCTTGTAGGGTTAACCGCTTTGTCAGTTGATATCATCACAAACTTTTCAGTCTTATAAATAGATGCTGCCATTGCAACATTGTACGTGCCAAATATGTTGGTTTTAACCGCTTCCTCGATATTTTCTTCCATTAGAGGAACATGCTTATGTGCCGCCGCATGAAAAACCACATCGGGCCTATAGAAATCGAATACCTGTTTCATCCTTAGAGCATCTTTTACATCTGCTACAACCAGTTCCTTCCTAGTCTGAGGAAACTCATGATCCAAGGCCATCTTGGCCTCAAATATAGAATTTTCTCCGTGGCCCAAAAGGATCAGCATTTCAGGCGAATAGGACGCCACCTGCTTACATATTTCCGATCCAATTGAACCCCCGGCCCCTGTCACCAGAACTTTCTTACCCTTAAGATATCGCTCAATCTTATCTGTATCTAGTTGAACTTCAGGTCTTCCCAAGAGATCCTCTATGTCTATCTCTTTCACCATGCTCAAATCAAAAGGCTTTCCCGCCATGTCTACAACCCGCGGCAAAACCTTTATCTTGGCGCCAGTATTCTCACATATGCTCACAATCTCTCTAATCACAGAAGGAGATACTGAGGGCATAGCGATGATTATCTCATCTACGTTTAACCTCTCAACAAGGGAAGGAATGAGATCCCTGCCTCCGTATACTTTAACACCGCACACGACGCTGTTCTTCTTGCCAGGATCGTCATCTACATATCCTACCAGCCTATAACCGGACGCAGGCTTAGATAGTTCCCTGCCAAGCAAAACCCCTGCATCTCCTGCGCCAGCAATCAGCACCTTGGTCATATCATCCCGCGAATCAATCCCTACTTCTGCAAAGCCATCCCAAATTCTGTTTACCACCCTAACAGATACCCTTAACCCCGCTAGGAATAAGAATTCTAGCAATCCGGTGATAATAATGGCTGAACGCGGATATCCTTGAGCCACCCAGTACTTGACCAATATCCATAGGACACCGCTACTCAAAACGCTAGAAGCAGCAGAAGCTAACAATTGATCCACACTTGCATAACGAAGTATGACCGAATAAAGACCCAAAAGGGCGAAAATACCAAGGGAAATGAGGGTAAAGTAAGGAGCTGCTTTCAAGTAATTCTCCATGTAGTTAGCAGGTACATCAAACTCAAATCGAAGGTAAAGCGCCGCTATACCTGCAACATTAATCAAAACAGCATCTAGAATAACCAGATAGAGTTTCTTGTACTTGCTCAAATCACATACACCTACCAAGACACATATTGAAAGCGGCTATAGGTTGATCTCCCTGCACAACTCAAAATAAAATTCTAGATCGTCATCGTAGATAGATGCCAACCGTTCCATGGGACATAATCCCGTGCCTGATGCGTTCAGAATTACAGGAACCAATTCTCCGTATGCAACCTGTATTCCTCTCTTCTTACCTTCCCGGACCGCTAGTTCACTTGCTAATTCGCCCCACATAGTGCCACATCCTATCAAACTACCCAGCTTTAAAGCAGCGAGTCCCAAAACTTTGTCTCCAAGCACAAGTTCGTGATCTATTGTTGTGAGTTGATGCGGCTCTAAATTCCCTTCGTAAATCCTTCTCTTGACAAGTGCCAAAGCAGGCTTTATGCCTTTGCCCTTTTCTTTATCTAACACTTCTCCACCATTTACAAGAACAGCCGACCACCCAGAAGAAAGTTCTGCCCTGGCCACATCTATACTAAATTCAACTCTCGACCCCTTAAATGCAAACTCTCCCAACTGTGCCCACCGTCCCAAGTTCACAAATTCATGTCTTTGCTCGCAACTCTTTCCTTCAAGCATATTTTCGCACTTAAACCAGACTTATGCATCTATCATATACAAACATATACAAAAAAATCTCTAACGGCTTCTTTCCCCGTTAGAGTTTATTTACTCATAGTTATCTGGTCAAGAAATTCCATACTCCTTGCTCACAAAAAAGCGGTAAGCAGGTCTATAAGCCGGGTTCTGTCGAGGGTAGCCATCTATCTAGGAGAAAAGTTACCTTTTCCCTCAAGCGACCATACCCGGAGGCTCGGCGGGCAGCGTCACCGCCTCCCTATTTGGTCTTGCTCCTGGCGGGGTTTGCCTGGCCAGCCGGTCACCCGACTGCCGGTAGTCTCTTACACTACCTTTTCACCCTTACCCTCACCTTCGGCCTTTAGCTGACTTTTAAAGTCTACGCTTCTTGATCAACTACGCCTCTGGTGATGGCGGTATGTTTCTGTGGCACTTTCCCTGAGGTCACCCTCGCTGGGCGTTACCCAGCGCCATGCCCTATGGAGCCCGGACTTTCCTCAAGCAGTACAACTGCTCGCGGCTACCCGACCTGCTTACCTAGTTAAAATATAGCAGGGCCGATAGAAGGCGTCAAAGCCAATTAACGCTCCGTCTTCACTAATACCGGCTACATTAGTTTACTTCGCTAGATAACATCTGTCAACCGATTCATGGCAAATTCTGCTAAAATTCCACGGAAGGCGCTTCTTCCACACCAGATGCAATTTCAAAGTAAGGTCGGGGTTGGAAACCTGCAATCTTGGCGACCAAAACCGTAGGAAACTGCTTAATCTTTGTATTGTAATCTCTAACGTACTCGTTGAAACGCATTCTTTCTACGGCAATCCTGTTCTCTGTACCCGACAATTCATCCATAAGCCTTATGAATTGTGTATCTGCTTTCAACTCAGGATATCTTTCTACAATTACTAACAATCTTGCCAGACCTTGTTCCAATTCGTTGCTAGCTTCGACACGTTCATCTACAGTAGTTACCTGGTTTAACTTTGCTCTAGCATTTGCAATGGCAGTAAATACTTCTTCCTCGTGAGCGGCATATCCCTTAACTGTATTTACAAGATTGGGAATTAGGTCGTAACGCCGCTGCAGCTGGTTTTCAACTTGGGCCCATTGACCGTTTATAAGCTCGTCTTGCTTCACCAGGCCGTTATAAGTGGATATAAACCAAACAACGATAACCACAGCTAAAACGAGTACTACCAGCCAAACTGCATTACCTTTTTTCATATACGTCCCCTCCAATTGAAAACACCATTAGGTGTGTAAGTTTGGAACCTACCTGGAATAAAAATGTATCCATTTCATAAACCCATCCGCAATGAAGAAAAGGGCTTTAGAACTTCCTGCTAGCTCCACCTCCTCCGCTCTTGCCGCCGCCAAAACCTTTTGGGCCAGAAGAGCGACTGTGAGAACCACCTCCCCTTGGCGGCCCATAACTGCCACCTGGAACGTGGTGAGTACCCGGTGGCACCTTCCCTCCTCCATACGGATAACTGGTTACTGGCCTAGTCTTGTAGATAGTTTCCTTGTAATACCCGCAAACAGGACACTTAACAACTTTCACAGCAATCCCCGGCGAATTATTACTAGCCTTCTGTACAATCTTATCTGTGAAAACCAATTTCGCCTTACAACGAGGGCAACGTTCCTTCCGACGCAAGTGCACCCAAAATGCTAAAAAAGCCACCAAAACAATAACTGCCACCCACAAGAAAACGTTTCGTCCTGAGGGTACATAAATTTCGGGCTGGTACTGCAAATCTAACTCGATGCCCAGGGCTTCTGCAATTTGCTCGGCCGCATGCAGAAGTCCTGCATACAATCCGTTTCCATATTCCCCGTTGCTAAAATACACAATCATAATGTCAAGACATTCGCCTGCTATGCCATCTGTGATTATAGGTTCAAGTCCATATCCTACCTCCATACGAACTTCACGATCCCCAATAGATACGAGCACAAGAAGGCCTAAATCTTCATTCTCTTTGCCAATACCCCATTTCTCAAATAAGTTTACCGCATACATCTCGATGGTTTCATCCCCACAGTTATCAACTATGGCTACAGCAAAGGTAACTCCCGTCTGCTCCAAAACCGCTTGGGCCAAACTTTCTAAACGATCAATTTCTTCTAAGCTTAGTACGCCTACATAATCGTTTATATTCCCCACAGGCACAGGATATGAAGTGGAAGAACTCATACCTGATGCTTCGCAAATAGACGCAAATCTGTAAGAAGGAATTAAACTGAAAACCGTAAAAAACACAGCTGTCATGGCAATGATTAATCTGAATCTAGAAACATTCATAAAAGACTGAGCTTTGCTGTTTTTAAGTTTATCCATCAGTACCCTCGATTCTTGTATGCTTTGAAACCTGTAATTACTCTTAATCATACTTTACATACGAAACCTTTATACATTGGTCTCAAGACTTAGCCAATACTTCTATTGTCAACTATTCAGTTCTTTGGAAATAAGGCGCTCTAGATCTAAAACCCTATCAGTCAACGAATCTGCCCTCTCATTCTTTTCTCTTGGAATATGATGTATTTCCCAATGTGAGAAGCCTTTCAATAGTTCCGTGGCTTTCTTATGAAGAGGCGACAAATTTGGACTAGATACTTTGAATTCCCCCTTGATCTGTTGGACACACAGATTCGAATCAGAGAAAATGACGACTTCTTCGGACCCTAAATCCTTCGCCTCTTGAAGCCCAAGAATGAGAGCAGCGTACTCTGCCACATTATTTGTGGTAGTCCCGATAAATAGCCCTATTTCCCTCTCAGGAACCCCTTCAGACAAAATAACAGCCGCACATGAAGCAGGACCAGGATTGCCTCTTGATGCCCCGTCAATATACATGATGGTCCTCATAGCATTTCCCTCCAGTATTTAATGCCTCACAAACGTTACATATGGCTCAATGGAATTGGGTCCCTTCCAGCCTTCAGGGACCCAATTGCCGATAAAAACTATCTACCAGGAAGGTCAACCCCATTTTATCCCTTTTTGGTGACAACAGATACTGCTGTCCTTAGAAAACCTTTTCTCTCTGAAAAGATATCTTCCAAACCGTTGAGCACGTGGTCAATTTCTTCCTTGGTTACTATAAGAGGAGGCTCAAGTCTCATCACATTCGGGTTATTCAAAGTGTACGCAGTTATAACTCTGTGCTTCTTCATTAAATCCCCAGCTACCAGAGACGCATAATATTCCTCGGCAAATTCATTGATAGCTCCAGAAGAGAGTTTGTCCAATAATCCTGGAATGGGCTTCTCAAATTCCAAACCAATTAGCAAGCCTCGGCCTCGTACTTCTTTCACAGTCTTATAGTTTTCCTGTAAAGTTTTTAACCCACCTAGGAAGTAGTTGCCAAGCTCCTCCGCCCTTAGCCAAAGTTCTTCGTCTAGAATCTTCTCGATGGTTAGAAGAGCTGCAGCGCAAGCCCGTGCCCCGCCTCCAAATGTAGACGTATGTAGTAGCGCTTTAGATAGGCCTCCATAAGCTTTATTCCAGATTTTCGGAGTTGTAACTGTAGCCCCTATAGGCATGACCCCTCCGCCTAGGGCCTTAGCCAGACACATAATATCTGGAACTACCCCCTCGTGTTCGCACCCAAACATTTTTCCCGTCCGTCCAAATCCAGTTTGAACCTCGTCTAGAATCATCAATACATCGTAGGATTTTGTCAATTCTCTTACCCGCTTCAAATAGCCTTCAGGAGGTATTATTACTCCTGCTTCTCCTTGAATGGGTTCAAGAATCACTGCAGCGCATTTGTACTCTCGGAAAGCTTGCTCAAGCGCATCTAAGTCTCCGAAAGGTACCTCAACGCATACAGGCAGCAATGGCTCAAAAGGAGTTTTGTACTTTTCCCTTCCACCTACTGAAAGAGCCCCAAAAGTCTTGCCATGAAAAGCCCCAGTACAGTGTACGTATACTGACCTTCCAGTAACTATCCTCGCTATTTTGAGAGCGCCTTCTACTGCTTCAGCTCCGCTATTGCAGAAAAATGCGACGCCCAAATCGCCAGGCAGAATTTGAGCTAGATCATGTCCAAGAGCCGCTTGTAATGGACTTACCTGTGCCTGAAGAAAATTTGGACGCTCATCTATCTCGGCCATCCGGTCTAAAATATCTCTAGGATTATGACCAAACGGCAGGCTGCCGTAGCCTCCCAGAAAATCTAGATATCTATTCCCTTCCTCATCAAAAACAGATACCCCTTCGCCACTCACGAACTTCTTATCAAATCCGATGGCTGAAAGCATAGTTTTCAAACCAGGATTTACGTGTTTTGAAAAAAGTTCGCCTGAGCGCTTTCTATCTAGACTAAGAGCGCCATCCAAACCTAGAAGCGAGTCCTTCAAATTACTCCCACCCGATGTATTCTTAATAGCCATATTCTCCCCGCCTTCCAAGAAAATTTATCAATCGCCATTGTGCACTAGATTGTGCACACACATTTTACATCATTTCAGTTACTCGTAACAATACCACACCCAAAAACATCTTGTACCTCTACAACGTTGGTTAGTTGTAATTCCATAATGTTACAGCTGCTTTCCGTAGGTACTTTTAGTTTTCTTAATGATATAATCATTAGGATTATCTCTGAGCGAAGGGACTGATAAATTTGTCCACTGAACAACCAATGGAAACATTCACATCGGAAAACGAGCCTTCTGCTAAAGAGATGCGCACAACAATCTTTAATTTGTTATGGCCCGCCACAATGGAAAGTCTTCTCCAAATGGGCGTAGGCTTTGTAAATACGGCGATGGTGGGCCACCTATCAGCGGTTGCCATCGGTGCAGTAGGTTTATCTAACAGAGCCATTCAAATAGGATGGGCTTTCTTCCAGGCTATTTCTACAGGAACCACTGTACATATAGCGCAAGCCATAGGGGCCGATGACACCAAAAGGGCACGCATTATCGCAATGCAAGCAATCTTCTTCGGTACATTGAGCGTCTTAGCTCTGGCAGTAGTTTTCGCTATATTTGCTCCTAACGTTCTCAGAATATTCGATCCTGAGCCAGACTTGCTCAGTGCAGGAATCAACTACATGAGAATAGTTGTGTGGGGCATGCCTGCAGTAGCTATCATGACCGCTATTGGTGCCGCTTTAAGAGGATCAGGCGATACACGAACTCCCTTAGTAGTCGCAGTATTCGTTAACATCGTCAATGTCATCGGAAATTGGGCTCTCATTTACGGTAACCTGGGCATGCCCGCATTGGGGATCACCGGTTCAGGTATAGCGACAGTTATAGCCCAATGGACAGGAGCCATTGTAGCGATGATAGCAATTAGCAGGCCTACGTCAAAATTGTCTCTTTCGTTCAGGTCAAGATGGACTATTGATAAGGGCGAACTATCTAAAATCTTGAATATGGGTGTCCCTTCGGCAGCAGAGTCTCTTTTCTGGCAAGCTGCAGCCATAATATTGACGTTATACATAACAGGTTTTGGAACTGTAGCTTTGGCGGCTCACCAGCTGGGCCTAAACGCTGAGAGTCTATCATACATGCCGACAGCAGGCTTCTCTATCGCCGCTACCACCTTAGTAGGACAGGCTATAGGAGCTAGAAATGCTCACCTTGCAAAGAAATACACTTCTGAACTTTCTCGTTGGGCAGTGCTTATTACTTTGGTCACTGCATCAGTATTGTTTTTCTTTCCTAAACAAATATTGTCACTCCTCACCAACGACATGCAAGTGATTGCTCTAGGATCTATCTATTTACGGCTAATGGCTACAGCCCAGATTCCTCAACAGCTAGCAGGTGTGCTAAACGGCGCCATAAGAGGAAGCGGAGATACGAAAACACCTATGATTATTGCAGCTATCGGATTGTGGGGCGTAAGACTCCCCTTAGCGTATTTGCTGGCCTTCCCAATAGGGATGGGTATAACAGGCGTATGGCTAGGAATGACGTTAGACCTTTTCGTACGATTCATTCTGACTGCAATTAGATATAGGAAATTATCATGGGTTGCAGGCACGCCCTCTAAAGATCTGCAAGATAGATCCGAAAAATGACTATAGTAATAACTACGTTTAATGCATAGATACTATGTCTGCTTGAATTTCGGGCGCCCATACTCTAGCTGTTTCTTGCCCACGCAACACGCGCAAGCCTCCCAATGCAAGCGCTTCCATTTCATTTTCCCCTGGAACAATACAAACAGGAGCAATGAACGACACCCGCTGTATAATCCAATCGGTGAATCGCTGGGAGTAGGCAATCCCTCCAGTCAGAACTATGTAGTCTACATCTCCACACACAGTCACTGCAAGACGGCTAATTGCCTTGGCAACATTTAGAGCCATAGCTTCGTACACTAAAGCGGCATAGCTGTCACCTGCATCTATACGCTTTTCAACTTCGCGGGCATCTCGCGTACCTAAATGAGACATGAGCCCGCCTTCTCTTTGAACTTTTCTCATCATAGAATCGTAAGTTTGACCAGGAGACGTAGCCATCTTTATAAGTTGAAAACCCGGTAGTCCGCCTGCACGTTCCGGAGAAAAAGGTCCTTCGTCATCTGTAACCGTATCGATAACTCTTCCTTTGCTATGTAAACTTAAGGTAATACCGCTGCCTAAATGGGCTACAATGATGTTCAAATCACTGTACTTTTGGTTGTGAATTTCCGCCACGCGTATGGCCGCAGCCCGCATGTTAAGGTTATGCACCATAACCATGCGTTGTATCTCAACAAGTCCCGTAATTCTAACTAAAGGAATCATTTCGTCAGCAGTTACAGGATCATAAATAAATGCAGGAATACCTAAAGGGAAGGCTATGTCATAGGCCAACCACGCACCTAGATTTGATGCATGGTCTTTCAAAGCATTGTATTTTAGTTCCTCTACAAGCTTGTCGTCTACAATGTAGGCACCTGGCTTTGCACCAGGCAATAAACCTCCGCGACCAACAACAGCGTCTAACCCTT
>MTBK01058663.1_pt1 | contig 11251 bp, 11 predicted proteins | sample 1535981 | NCBI WGS metagenome assembly MTBK01 (sample SAMN06109225, study PRJNA356200) | anaerobic digester metagenome | isolation source: biogas reactors fed with pig manure or primary and secondary sludge | place: Spain | collected 2016-06-30 | reverse complement strand
ATTGTTACGCGTCAATGAGCAGGGCATTGGGAAAGATACACGGTGTACAGTGGACAAGTGGAATCACGGGAGTGCCTACTTACCCTGGTGGAACGAAAGACCCGGCTTGAAGTGATACTTAAACTTCCAAATAAGGCCGCGGTTGCGGTTAGACAGGCCTTTGACCAGCTTGAACGGCAGTTGGGCGGCGAGCTTTTTCGGACGATGTTTCGTTCCATTACCCTGGACAATGGTGTCGAATTCTCCCTTGTCCACGACCTTGAACGCTCGGTGTTGACCAAATTCACATGGACGAATCTGTATTTCGCTCATACCTTATAAAAACCTAAGAATCAATTTAGTGGACATTGCTCTTTACAGGAGACTTGTGTCAGCAGCTGGCTTACTCCTCCTCGACGAACCTTCTCTTGGCCTTGCGCCAATCCTCATCAATAAGATCTTCGATATGATCGATATGATCCAGAAAATTCACCAAGAGGAAAAGTAGCCATCCTTAGCGTTGAGCAAAACGCTCGAAAAGCCCTGAAGCTGGCTTCCAGAGGATACATTCTCGAATTGGGCAAAGTTGATTTGCAAGGCAATACCTCAGAACTCTCTTCCAACCCAAAAGTCAGTGTAGCCTACCTAGGCGTGGGCAGAGAAGGAAATAGATAAATTCTATATTCGCCCGCATGGACCTCTATAGTAAAGTTAGATTTTATATTGTTTTTTGCCGTATCGAGCCCAGATGCATCGCGAGCTCAGCGAGGATCCTCACTCAATAGTCCAAGATCGATCCATCTCAGAGGGGAAGAGAGTTTGAGTCGTCGATCTCTGATAGCTATCTCGAAGGGCTCGATGCCCTCTATGAGGAATGGGTATCTTCATTTTTCTTGGCACCCTGTGTTGATCGTGCCTGGCGATGATCTCGATTTTGTTGCTGAATCGAAGAATCTCAAAGCAATCATCAAGATAATCTCAAAGAGAAGACGATCAGTCCTATCTATTCCCTTTTGACATGTGATGAATTATCTTCTAGCTGTCAATGGCGGCATCATTATCGCAATAGGTGCCTATTGATCCAGAAAAAATGGGGGCTCTCATGTCTCTCTTGAAAAAGAAAATTCTGATATTGATGATGGAAGTTGGAATGGGCCATAAAATTCCTGCCCTCGCAATAAAGGAAGAATTGGAAAGAAAATATCCGGATAGATTTGATATCAGCGTTCTCGACTTTGCGAGAGAGTGCGGTGCCCTAGGAGTAGACCGCCAACTTAAGAAAGGATGGGATATCGCTCTCTCTTTTCCTTTTAGCGTTCGAATAGGATATCGCTTTATTGAGTTGATCAAAAATAATTTCTTTTATATCGAGCTTCTCTGTAGAGATTTCATCAAGAAGGGAATGGATTATATTGCAAACACTAAGCCTGATGCAGTCCTTGCAACTCACACACTTTGTCTGTATATCGCGTGTAAAGCGAGGCGCACCTTTGGCGGGAATTACAAGGTTTTGTGCTGTGTGGTCGATCCCTTTGATGGTTACAGTCTCTGGGCAAACCTTGATACCGATCTCTTTTTCGTCGCGACTGAACAATCGAAAAAACGCCTTATCGATCATGGCGTAAATGCATCGAAGATACTCGTCACAGGATTCCCAATGCGCAAGAGCTTCTTTGTATTCATGAAAAACAAAGACAATATTGTTCATGAACTTGGTCTCGACCCTGCAAAGTGTACAATCCTCATTTCTGCTGGTTCTCGAGGTATTTCAAATGTCTATTCGTTTGCAGAGTGCGTAAAAAAGAAGGGTATTCCTTTCAACATCATTTCTGTCGCAGGAAAAAATCAGCAACTCAAGGAACACCTTGATACTCTTGCATCCATCAAAAATGAGACAAACCTGGTTTCTCTTGGATACGTTGATACCATGAACGAACTTATGGCGGCTTCCGATGTCATCGCAGGAAAGGCAGGCGCATCGACCTTCATGGAAGCGCTCTTTCTGAAAAAGCCGATGATTTTCACGGGATGGACCGCCTACAATGACTGGTACATCATCGACTTTGCATTGAAACACAATATTGGATGGTACTGCCCCACTCTTCGATCTTTTCTCACCATTATCAGCAAGCTCTCGAGCGAGCCTCATATGGTGCACGAGTATAGCGAGCGAATCGAGGCGCTCCATTTTACCTCAGGCACAGAGACCATCGCAGATATCGTTGCTTGCGAATTTGGAAACGAGAGACTATAGATAGGGCTTCATCGCTCCTTATCATATCGATGTCTGCTCATTTCTATTTCAATTCTAATCTCTTTCTCGATGGCACGAGCCTCATTTTCGAAGCTATTTCTCTAAAATAGTTCGATACCGCGTGGCAATGTCTTCCATAATGCTCTCCCAGGTGCGGCACAGTGTGCGCTGTGCCTCTGCTCCGATTCTTTCAAACTTTTCTCTCTCGAAAAGCGCGCTAACAACAGTTTGTACAAAAACTCCTATGTCGTTTTCAGAGATAAAACCATTCTCTCCATCTCTGATAAAAGACAAAGTAGTTCCCCGAGAGCAGTTTCTTGGGCTTCTTCGCTTCCGCAATTTGGGCAAGGCCATTGATTTGCTTGCGCATATCGGTGAAGCCCATCACTAAATAGATCTTCCGATTCTTCTTGAGGTGCATCCTCCTGTCTTCCTTTCGGAAGATAGGATACTCAGCTTTTTTCTATTTGAGGGACAGTGCGCGTTTGATGGTTACGAAGTTCTCCTTGCAAGCAAAGTTTCTTTATCAGATAGCATAACATAAGAGGGAGCTCCAACGACTTCTTTGAAAAAATTAAAAGCATCACTTTATACAATCTTTCATACTGATTGAAAATTCATTCTTTGAATATTTATTTATGTTTATGCCAAGAATTGTCTAAATCATTGTAGTCCCATGTTTCGATCTTAAAGATACCGTCTGGTATCTTGTTTTGCGCATTCGGATTTCTAAAAAGAATGAAATTTTCCTGTGGGCAATTTGGGCAGTTAAGTACATTAGAAGAAGAGTATATAACTCCAGAAACTCCAGAGTATTGGAGATTAAGAAATGAATTGGCTTCGACAGAGGACAAATTTGATTTCGAGATAGTTGGCTGATATTGGACAAAGTTTCCGTTTTCTGAAAGGACTAAATCTCCCGCTCCGGCAACAATAGAGAAAGCTGCACTTACAGGGAAATCCATTAAGTCTCCATAGTCTGAGAGATCGCAACTTGAAATTGCAATTATATATGGATCGTTGCACCCTATAAGGCCATTTTTCCGATAAAGCTCATACTTTTTAAATTTCTCCCTGAAGGCGGAAGTAAGTCTGAGCAAAAATTGCCTCTTAGGTAGATCTTTTACGATAGGTTTGTTTTTGCGAAATTCCAGTTCGGGCAGTTGGTCTTTGCTCATGCAGCTTCCTCTTGTAGGAGCAATAGCTTCAATAAAAATCGTTGGATTAGAATCGACCATTATATCTGGTCCTTCAAGAGTAGTCTTCTTGCAAACACTTGTTCCACTTTTAATTAAGCCAGCAGCCAGAATTAATTCCCACCATCTTTGCTTAAATTGATTCTGTTTTTGAGCCTGGATAATGAAAGTATTATCAGCATAGGGAGCGTAAATACTCCAAAAGTACTCGATCTGATCTTTTGCTTTTGAATATTTTTGATCATCTCTCAATTGCGCATAAAGATGATCTTCTTGTTGCTGATAGGGCCTAAAAAACATTTTCGGATGACCTCCTTCCAATGTTAATTATCTTCAACTCAGCCTCAATATGAGAGATTCTCATCTACATTATGCAATTCCAATGATTTGCGCTGCAACAAATTCGATCCCGCCAAACAAGCCCATGATGTAAAACATACAAAGCAAAAAAATTATATGGACGAGCCAATCTTGTCTGATTTAAGAAGATTACATTTCTGACAGAGAATCTGAATATTTTCTTCACTATTGCTTCCCTCCTCATCTAATAGAATGATATTTATGATGAGCCTCTATGTCAAAAGCACGAATTGCCTAAAAACTAAAATCTAGTCGATGTTAGATAGCAGTAGCCATATCAGCCATATTCTGCGCGGTGCGGGTACCATAGGACTTTCTGCTGGTGGACGCGCAAGAGCTCTCCCAGCGCTTCATTCAATTGACGATTCAATATTATTGGATTGTACAGTTCCTTTCGCTGCCCCAATTCTATCCCTGTCAGCGTCATGCAGAACTGTCAGCTCGCGCGATCCTACAGTGCGCTATCATATCAAACGCAAAGGCTGTGGGCTTTACTCTATCCCGGTCAAAATACGTGTGCACTGAAATGAGAAGGCGCAGAGGTGTCTTAACAGCCCTAGTCGTGCGTATGCCCTTGACTTTCAGCGCCTTTTGCGCTGGCTTTAAAAGTATGTCCGCTTCAGCAGGGCCCATGTGCACCAATAATTCCTGTAGTGCATCATCTATCCCATAATCAGGATCCGTGGACGCACAGAAAAACTCCTCAATGATCGAAAGGATCAGCGGAACTAAGAGCTTGTCGCTAGGTTTTGTTATGCATCACGTGAAGCTCAATTTTTTGACCCAGGCTCATTCAAAAGGTATCTGATAAGGCGGAATGATCAAGGATTATCAAATGGACAAAGATCAAATATATATTGCAGGGAATTCGATAGCGATCTGTCAGTAAGGAAGGCCTGAAGGCAAGAGAAAATCAACCAAAAAACAGAGGTTAAGCCGACTAAAAAAGAGAAGCATAAGAAATGAATTATGCATGAGTCGAGAAATTGCGAAATTGCGAAGGGTTTTTTAGTCTCTATAAGCCTCCGAAAACCTATGTGATAATCCCATAAGCTGCTCGACTTCGAGGCGCATAGATTCGGTGAATTGCTGGGCATCGACTCGACGAGAAACAAGATTAATTGGCAAGCCCTCACGCTGCAGTGCATACATAGCGTTGATGGGGTATATTTGATATTCGATGACGGATGTCAGACCCAGAAAATCCTGAAGCTCGAGTGCTCCATCTGGCTGGTCGTTCCAGTGTTTGCACATCCATACATAGAGGTCTGAGTGGAAGTGAGTCATAATACCTGAGTACCCTGCTGCTCCTTTCTGCAGCGATGCGAGCAGAGTCGCAGCATTTGCATTGAAAAGCTTGAAGTTGCTGCCTTTTGCCGCTTCAATTTTGGCCTGCATATCTCCAACGCGACAGCTTGTATCTTTCAAGAAACCAAATCGCCTTGTTTTGACAATGAATTGCACAAGATCCGCATTTAGAAGTCGTTTGTATGGAGCAGGGCACTCATAGAAGCCAAGGAGGATGTCGTTTTGGAAGGCGGTCAAGAATGCCTCGAGATTTCTCTTGAGAATATCATCACTTTCATAGCGGCCTGCCAGGCGATTTGTCACTAGAATCAATGCATCAGCGCCTGTATCGGCCATCATCTTGGCTTCTTCGATTTGATCATAGAGTGTATCGGCTACATGCCCAGAGACAAGGACAGGCACTCGACCTTGCGCAAACTTGATCGACATTCTTGCCAATTCGAGTCGTTCACGCAGCGTCAGATGAAACATCTCGCTCGATTGACAGACTGCAAAGAATCCTGCTACTCCGCGTGCAATATGCCACTCAATGAGCGCCTCAAGTGCATTCCAGTCGATGCTACCATCTTCCTCATAGGGCGTAATAAGGGTTGGATATACACCGTCGGGAATAGTCTGTTTCATTGTGGCCTCATTTATACCCTGATAACTTGGGAATAAAAAGTACAAGATCAGGGATATAGGTTATTAAGAACAAAACAATAATGATAATCAAAACCATAGGCAATATTTCTCGGATTATATCCTTTAGCGGAGTTCCTGTAAGTCCCGATACCGTAAAGAGTAGCATGCCATATGGTGGAGTCGAAAGTCCAATCATGAGATTTAGCACCATGACAACGCCAAAATGGACGAGGTCTATCCCTAACTGGCTGAGAATAGGGATTATGATAGGGGTGAATATGAGTTGTATGGGCGTGGTATCTAGAAAGCAACCCAGAATAAGCAAGGCGATGTTGAGGATTACGAGCATGACATATTTATTCTGGGTTAACCCAAGTAAGAATGTGGCGATAACATTGGGTATTTGTTCGATACTGACGATATAAGAAAAGGCAAAGGAGCTTCCGACAAGAAGCGAAAGCGTTCCTGTGGTGCGCACCGCATTGATAAGGCATTGCTTGAATTCCTTCCAACCAAGCGCTCGGTATACGAACACGGATATGAGTATTCCATAGAAGGCTGCCAAAGCCCCTGCTTCTGTGGGAGTAACAACGCCCGTATATATTCCTCCCAGCAAAATTACTACGGTGAAAAGTGCAGGCAAAGCTTGCAAAGCAAATTTCCAGAATTGCCTAGCTGGAAATTGTTTTCCTTGAGGATAATTCCTTTTATTCGATATAAATGCGTTGTAGATCAGGAGAGCTATGCCAACGAGTAGTCCTGGAATTATCCCTCCCAGGAATAGGTATCCTATCGATGTACTGGAGAGCATAGCATATACAACCATAGGGATGCTCGGCGGGATAATTGGTCCAATGGTCGCGCTAGCTGCGGTGATGGCACAGGTATAAGCATCATCATAGCCTTGTTGTTTCATTGCCTGTAATTCCATATTGCCTGGACCTGAGGCATCGGCAAGCGCTGAACCTGTCATTCCAGAGAAAATGATCGAGTTGATAATGTTGACGTGTGCAAGAGCGCCTTTTCGCTTACCCACGAGCGCGCTAGAAAATGAGAAGATCATTTCAGTTACTTTGCCTGAGTTCATTATCTCGGCCATGAAGACAAAAAGTGGTACCGCAATCAGGACAAAGCTCGCATTCAAGTTGGTAAGAAACTGCATAGCGACCATATCTAGCGACGCAGCAGGGTTGCTCGAAAGGAGAAAATAAAATGCGCTAGACAACATCATGCCTGGCGCAAGGGGAATACCAAGCAGGAATACGGCTACAAACGACAATATGAAAACAATAAGTGGGAGGTTCATTTAGTCCCTCTGAGCGTGCCGAAATCTTTTGCGATATCAATGCTCAACCTGATAATCATATCGACTAGGTACACGACAAATGGGAAATACGCGATATTCATGGGAATGCCCAGTGCATCTGATTTCTTATATTGCATGAACTGCACATAATCCCATGAAGGAACTAGGATGATTAAAAAAGCTACAAGAAGCAGAGCATTGCCCACAATGCGCATAATGCGCTTTGTCTTTGGTTTGGCAGCATCATAGAGCATTGTGAATGCGACCTGAGTGCCCATTCTCTTCGAGTAAAGACCACCCAGTAGAGCAGTCCATACAAAGCAAATCAAACTCAATTCTTCTGGCCATAAAAGCGGCTTGAAAAATTTACGTGCGAATATCTGCAGAACGAAAGAGACGAAAAGCGTACTAAAACTGAGAATAGGTATATAGAGCTCAATGCAGTCTACAAGAAATTTGCATGTCTTTTTCAGCCAAACCGGCATAATGCCTCCTCCTTCAAATACCCTTTCAAAAAGCATCGATACGATATCGACATACTTATTGAATCAAGGCTGCCTGCAGCAGATCTCTGCTGCAGGCAAGCTCTAGGTATTATTTCAGTTTTTGTATTTCATCATAGAGAGTGAGGTCCCAATCTTTTGAGATATCTTTGCCTTCTGTGAGATAGAAATTCTTTGCGTAAGCTGCAAATGCATCGCGATCAGGATTTTCTATGACAACAAGACCTTGCTGGCGGAAGAAATCCAGGATTTCCTTTTCGTTATCGAGATTTGTCTTATCACAGACTTGGCGTGCTTTTTCAATCGCTTGCAGAACCCACTCTTGCTGTTGCTTTGTCAGGCTTTGCCATTTTTTCTCATTGATAGAAGGCCATACTGAGTCAACCAGATGATTTGTGAGGACTATATACTTGGTGACTTCATAGAATTTGGCATTCTTATCTGTTGGGAGAGGATTATCCTGGCCATCAACAGCGCCAGTTTTGAGACCCATATACAATTCGTTAAAGGCCATTGGGGTCGGGTTTGCTCCAAGAGCTTTGCCCATCGCGATCCAGGTAGGACTCTGCGGAACACGCAACTTCACACCTTTCATCTGCTCAGGCTTTGTTACAGGGCCAACTTTTGCTATGAGGTTGAGCTGACGAGTGCCAAGGTAAAAAGCACAGAGTGGCCGAACACCGGTCTTCTTGGCCACATCATCGAACATTCTCTTACCAATTGGACCATTGAAGGTCTTAGTCATCTGATCATAGCTTTGGAATGTATAGGCTGCGCCAAACATCGAAAGGTAAGGGACAAATTCTGCAAGCCACGATGCGGAACTATAGACCATATCGACTGTTCCCTTACGAATAGCATCCTGCTCGGCCTGCTGGGTAAAGAGCTTGCCAGAGTCGTAGACATCGACCTGGATTTGTCCGCCAGAAAGTCTCTCAACTTCCTCCTCGAAAACGTACATTGCCTGTGTATGCGCATCTGTTGGCACACTGACTGAAGTAAAGACAAGCTTAATAGGTTTTTGTTGGGCGAAGGCTGTTGAGCTTGCAAGTAGAAGCAATACCATCATTGCAACAATGGTTTTCTTCATAAAATACCTCCTTATATGCATCCTCTATCTCCAGCCGTACAAAAGACGGCTAAATGCCTAGCTATTATCTATACGGCAATAGATATTGCCTTTATCAGTCCAATTGGCGATGTTTAGGTCTGGTTTCTTCATTTCCTCAAGAGATCTAGTTGCATCATTGCCAATTGGATATTTTCAATCTCATTTGGAGTTCCGCATATGAGTGGTGCTCGAGGATATCCAGCATCGAATCCATAAAGTCGAAGCGCTTCTTTCAAGAGGGGAGCAGCATTAATCCTATTATTCTGCCCCATGCTCTTCAGGAATGGATAGATTCTCTGCTGCATTTCTGCTGCTGCTTGGACTTTCCCTGTAAGAAAATTATCGATCATGGATCTTATAAGATGTCCTATGATATGAGATGATCCTGAAACAACGCCACCTATGCGTTTTTCGCCACCCTGGGCATAAGCTTCAAGGATCATAGTATCATCGCCATTGTAGATGACAAAATTTTCAGGTGTGCAATTCAAAAAAGCCGTGATCTGTTTTGGATTCAGCTCAGCTTCCTCTTTGATTCCGACTATATTTGGCTGTTCTGCAAGACGGCTTATTGTAGATGGATCAATATTAACACCCGTATAGATAGGAATGTTGTATAGGAGTATGTTGAGAGATACCGATGTCGCTACCTTCATGAAATGGCAATATAGCTCCTCTTGATTTGGTTTTGTATAATATGGAGATACAATCATAACCGTTTCAAAACCGATTTTTTCGGCTATTTTTGCCAACTGAATTGTTTCGATTGTAGAAGCTGCTCCGACGCCCGCTATTATGGGGATTCGATCACCGACTTTGTTTTTGACTGTTTCGAATAACCTTACCCTTTCGTCAAACGACATAGCATAAAATTCGCCCGTTGATCCTGCGAGGACAAGGCTATCACCTTTCTTTTGATCAATAATGAATTCGGCAAGAGCAGCGGTTCTTTCAAAGTCTACTCTGCCATCTTCGCAGAAGGATGTAAGCAGAGGTATCAATATCTTTCCATAGCGTTCTTTTTCATATTCTGCCATAAAAACCTCCTTAAATCGGATTATATTATTTGGCTGCCTGCGCGGCTTTGATCCTTGTTTCGATATCCAAGACGATGCGATATCTCCGTTGTTGCCTCCAAAAGGGCTGGAGCCATCGCTTCAAGTCGCTTTAGCGTATTTCTTTCGGCAGGACCCGATATGCTGACCGATGCAAAGACCTTACCTTCCACATTGAAGATGGGGGCTCCTACGCAGCGCAGATGATCCTCGTGTTCCATATCATCGATTGCGTAACCATGTTCACGGATAATTGTAATTTCGTTCCAGAGGCGCTCCTCGGTCGTTATTGTATGGGATGTGAAGGACAGCAAGCCTTTCCTTGAGATAATACCCCGTATTTCGGAATCTGATAAAAAAGCGAGAATAGCCTTGCCAACAGATGTGCAATGGAGCGGCGCGCGAACACCAATAACAGAATAGGTTCGAAGTCGGCGATGCGATTCGATACAATCGATATAGAGCACTTCATCACGATCGAGCAAAACAAGGTGTACTGTTTCATCAAATTCCTGGTTGAGACCGCGCAGAAATGGAGCCGCAATTCGCACAAGATCGTACCCAGTCTGTGTACAATAACCCAGTTCAATAAGTCTAATGCCAAGCGAATACAGGCCTGATTCGCGATTTCGCTCAAGTATTCTTTCAGTAGTAAGTGTTTCAAGCAGGTTGGAGACTGTGCTTTTTGCAAGACATAGCTCGCGCGCGATGTCTGACAGGCTCCGCTTTTTTCCATCCGAAAGAAGATCCAGGATTGCGAGTGCTTTTCGAACAGAATTTACTTTTGCCATTCAAATCTCTACAGAATTGTTCATATATAAGAACAATGTTCTTATATATGAATTGTCTCATGGGAATTAGATGTTGTCAAGAAGAATTCATGCAAAGAATAACTTTCTGTACACAATAAATTCGGTGCACAACTGCATGCCAAGCATATAGAAAAAATACAACTATTGCTCAAAGCCTTATCAATTTCATATCTTCGTATTTCCGGCCAAGCGCATCGGCTTTTTCTTTTTGCTCTTGTGATAGCGGCGAGAAGGGCGGCAGGCAGCATCCTGTGTCAATGCCTGATATGGATATTATTTCCTTCAGGGCTTGATAGAGGCCAAGGGTTGTAAGCTCTTGGATGGCGCTGTTGAGTACGGCTTGGCCAGCGCGCGCTTGAGCAAGATGACCAAGATCCACATTTTTCCAGATTTCTTTAGCTATATGTGCGAACAGGTTGTATGTCGAACCTATCGCGCCAAAGGCTCCAAGCGCTTTACCACAAAGCAAAAGCTCATCGTAGCCAGAAAATACGATCTTGTCTGGAAAAGCAGAGATAAGTCGTTCCATGGTATAGAGATCGCCAGATGTATATTTGAATCCAGCGATCAATGGATGTTCAAAGAGCCTTCGAGCTTGTTCGATGTCAAAACTTGTACCTGTAAATGCTGGTATATAATAGACTAGCATTGGTAGGTTAGCCGCTTCGGCTAGTCTAAAATAGTAATCGCATATCTCCGAAAAATTAAATCTATAATAATATGGTGTCACCGCAGATACAGCA
>MTBK01133456.1_pt1 | contig 11253 bp, 7 predicted proteins | sample 1535981 | NCBI WGS metagenome assembly MTBK01 (sample SAMN06109225, study PRJNA356200) | anaerobic digester metagenome | isolation source: biogas reactors fed with pig manure or primary and secondary sludge | place: Spain | collected 2016-06-30 | reverse complement strand
CCACACAGGTGGTATCGATCACATCCCCGTTCACCACACCAACGAGATAGCGCAATCAGAAGCGGCTACCGGCAAGCAATTCGCTCGCTACTGGCTACATGTGGCTTTCTTGACAAGCCACGGAAAAAAGATGGCGAAAAGCGAAGGAAATTTTATAACTCTACAAGACATAGTTCAAAAGGGTTATGACCCACTCACCTTTCGCTACTATGCTTTAACTTCTCATTACCGCTCGAGCTTGAATTTCACGTGGCAAGGACTACAAGGAATCCAAAAGGCTATAATGTCCCTGCGTGAAAAAGTTTTGAGTTGGGGGAGCAGCCATGGTACCCCTGACGAAAAATTCCTCAAGGAGTTTAGGATTCGGATAAACAATGACCTTAATACTCCTCAAACGATAGCGCTACTGTGGGAAGTCGTTGACTCTTCTTTGGCTCCAGAAAAGAAACGAGCTACCCTTATGGCATTTGATAAGGTTCTCGGTCTTGGACTTACCCATTCTTCTACTGGAGAAATTCCGGAAGAAGTTAGGATTCTTGTTCAAAAACGCGAATTCTTGAGAAAAAATGGGCAGTGGAAAGATTCTGATCGTCTGCGTCAGAAAATACTCGAAAAAGGGTATGGGGTCAGAGACACGTCTACAGGCCCAAAGGTTGTCCGCAAGGGATTATAGAATTTGTATTTTAGAGACCCGCTAGAGATAACTGCCATGCGCGACAATTTTATAACATGAAGCAGCTAACAAACGCCGTGTTTGTTAGCTGCTTTCTTCTTTTTGAAAAATTAAACGCGAGGGCGACTCGGCACGGCGGCAGGGCGGAGCGGAACGGTCAGTTCTGTTCAAAAAAGGTTTGGATTTCGTCAAATAAACGCACACGAATTTCGCTGGAAATTTCAAGTTGGAAAACGCAGAAATTTTCATTGCAAAATTCAGTGCCCCGCTGCAGACGCGGGCAAGAATTTTCAGTGCTACGCCAAGTTTTAATGAGAGCGAGACTAGTGAAATCAGCAGAAATGCCGATTTTTACTGTTATTGACTAATTGTGTAATTTATGTTATTATTAATTAGTTTTAATTATTAACAATTTTATATTAAGAAGAGGAGGTGTTTAAATGAAAGCTGTAATAGTAGCATTCGCATTCGGAAAGCCATGTTCAATCCGCTCCAACCAGCGAATCGCTCAAATCGCCTCGCAGAAGGCGAGAGAGTTCGATGTCCCAGTGTATACCCAGCTTGACGTTTGCATTGAGCCCGACGTTAAGGTGAAATATATTATTGAGGAAGACCCCGAAAATCCGCCGACTACTTGGCAGATTGCACGAGGAGTCGTTCGATTGGCGAATCAGCAATCAATTAAAAAAATATTGATTGTTGCCGCTAAACCCCATCTCTGGCGGGTCCTCCGAGATGTCAAGCAGGCAGTTCGCGAAGCTGGAAAAGAGATCGAGGTTTGTGTCTGTGAGGAAATCGAGCAGTATCCGGAAAATTCATGGTTCTGTCCCGATTCCACACAAGACCGAGTTCGATCCCGAGAAAAATGGAATAAGCGAGAAAAAATTCTCAAGCTTATACCATTTTTCATTTACAAAAATGTCGCCGTGAAGTGATGTGATAAATTGTATCAATCGAGCCCCTTGTGGTTTTACCACCTAGTGCTTTTCTTTTTCGGGTTTAATACTCAAAAATAGTTGGTGAATTAATCATTATATTTAAACCAGTTATACTAAAGGATGAAAGATTTTTTGTGCTCTTTAGGCAACCATCGATGAACTCGGAAGTTGTTTTTTAAATATGAAAATCGGCATTTAGGCCATTGGTTGATTTTGGTATTTTGGGGTCATCTAAATAATGAAACAAATGTGAAATGTTATTGCTGATTTGCACTTTAGCTAATGCCGTAGTATTTATATAATATTTTATCCGAGAGAAATTCCGTTCTCTCGTTTAAAATTTTTTGTAAGTTTTCTTTCATAATTTTATATCAACCAAGATTCTACAAGCTTAATCTTTTTTGCAGGACAATCAATTTCCGCTTTTACTCCAAGTGGAAAAACGAGTTGTGGGTCAGTGTGTCCGATATCAAAATTTGCAACGATTGGCAAGTTTGGTTTACCAAATTCTTTCGCAATGATGGAAATTATTTTCTCTTCTAATTCTTTCTTCTCGTCATCGGAATAATCTCTTGCGCGAGAGAAAATAAATCCACTTATTTTATCGAATACACCGAGCATTCCATAATTCCTCAAAACATGGTCAATATAATGGATTGGCGGTTTTTCTTCGGAAGTTTCAAGGAAAAATATTTTTCCTTTCCAAAAAACTTGCGACGGCCAAAAGTCAGTAGCTTTCATCATTTCCAAAGCTTCTATGCAACCGCCAAATAGTTCTCCCTGCACTTTGGAGTTTCCTTGAAGCCAATGCCAACCATCATCTGATTTTATCGGTTTTGTCTTTCCAAGATTTTCTTTATTCGACCAGTCAAGATAGCCGTCGCAATATTTTCTATAAGATTTGTATTCATAACTTTCTTTTGGTTCAAATAGGATTTCGTGAATATGAGATTTGAAACTTTCAGGCAAATTTTCTATTTGCGAAAAACCAGCCATAATTGATGGGCCATAAAAACTCACTAAACCTTGTAAGTTAGCAAACACATGAAGCGTTGAGGTGTCAGAATAGCCCATCAATATTTTAGGATTTTTCGCAACAATATCCTTATCAATAAAAGGCAAAATTCTCACGGAATCGTCTCCGCCGATTGAGACGAAAATGGCCTTAACTTCTGGGTCAGCGAAAGCATTGTTAATATCTTTTGCGCGAACTTGTGGATTTTCTCTCAAAAAATCAGCGTCCATTCTCGCGGTAGGAAACTCTTTAATTTTCAAACCCCATTTGGTTAAAATCTTAAGGCCATTTTCGTAAACATGTGGGAATACGCTTGGGCCTCCCCAAGATGGCGAAACAATCGCCACAACATCACCTTGTTTTAATTTTGCTGGTTTTTTATATTGCATAATTATTTTATAATTCTTCCATTATAACGCTTAACGACTTGGCGATTTTTTGTATTGTCTGAACGCTTGGTTTAGTAACAACACTGCTCTCAATTTTTGTAATGGTAGAGTATTTGATATTGGCTTTTTTCGCCAAGTCGTCCTGCGTCAATTCTTGTTTTGTTTGTATCCGCTTTATATTTTGTTATATAGTTTCCATAGTATCCAAATTTTGATAGTATAGAGTTATGAGGTTTTTCTTTTTTTCTCACAAACCTTGTCAAAATCGCAAGAGATAGCAACCTTTTAGAGAAAATTAGAGAAAAAGGTTGCTGCCAAAGAAATCTTTGGCTCGAACCTGTGCTTGGCAAGTCGCACCGTGCGCGGCGAGTCAATGTTTCCGTTCTCTGCCGCTCTCTGCCGCGCTTCACGCGGCTGAATCAATCAGCAAAATTTCTGAAAGTTTAATTCTGGTGCCCGTGGAGGGACTTGCCTACAAGTAATTTGCCTGACGGCAAATTCTCGCAGGCCGCCGCTCGCGATGCTCGCCTTTCTAACCAAAGGTTAGAAAACTCGCCTAATGCTGCGCGCTTCTTATCCCCACGCAAGCCAAGCAGTTGGCTTGCTCCTCGTCTCAAACTCATTTCATTCGTTTGTGCCCGGGGTGGGACTCGAACCCACAAGTCTGTGAAGACAAAGGATTTTAAGTCCTTCGCGTATGCCAATTCCGCCACCCGGGCACAATATTATTTTTGTTTATTAAACAAATCCGATTCTATTTTAATTTTAATTTTTTTTCTTGTCAATTGTTAATTTTTTTGTTTAAATAAGTGATATGGATAATAAAGATTTAACTTTAATTGTTTTAGCAGCAGGAATGGGTAGTCGTTATGGTGGATTAAAACAAATTGATCCTATTGGTCCTAACGGTGAAATTATAATTGATTATTCGCTTTATGATGCTAAATTAGCTGGTTTTAATAAAATAGTTTTTGTTATCAGAAAAGACATTGAAGAAGTTTTTAAAAATCGTATTGGCAAACAAGCTGAAAAAGACTTTCAAGTTTTTTATGTTTTTCAAGAATTGAATAAAGGATTACCAATTTGGTTTAAATTATCTCAAGAAAGAAAAAAACCTTGGGGAACGGGACAGGCCATTTTATTATGTAAAGATGAAATTTCTTCTAATTTTGCTATTATTAATTCCGATGATTTTTATGGACGAGACGCTTTTATTAAAATGGCTAACGCTTTAAAAAATTTATCCGATGAAGAAAATTTATATCATTATTTAATGGTGGGTTATCTTTTAAAAAATACTTTATCAGAATTTGGTTCGGTTTCTCGAGGTGTTTGTGAAACGCTAGAGCAAAAGTATTTAAAAGACATAAAAGAAAGAACTAAAATTCAAAAATTTGATGATGGAATTAAATATGAAGAGAATGGCAATTGGTATTCATTGTCTGGAGAAGAAATTGTTTCAATGAACTTTTTTGGATTCACGCCAAGTATTTTTTATGAATTAGAAACACGATTTTATCGATTTTTAATGAATATAAACAATCCCGAAAAGGATGAATTTTATATTCCAGAAGTAGTAGGACAATTAATTAGAGAAAATAAAGCAAAAGTAGAAATTTTACCAACTGAAGCTTCGTGGTTTGGAGTCACTTACCCAAAAGATAAAGAATTGGTTAAACATAAAATTGAAGAACTAATTAATCAGAATATTTATCCCAAAGATTTATATAAAAAAGAAGCTGATTTAACAAATAATACAAATAATACTAATTTAGATCCGATAGCCATTTCTTCTTTAATGACTTCAGCGCCGACTTTTCTTTTAGATAACGAAAAAGAAATTTTGCCAATTAATAATAATGAAGAGTTAATTAATAATGAAGAAAAAAATGAGGACGAATATGATAATAAAAATTTAGAAATAGAAGAGAATAAAATAATTGATGAAAAGATTAAAGAAGAAATAGAAGAAATAAAAGAAAAAGATTACGAAAAAAATTTAGTTGAAAAACCATTAAAAAAAGTAGAAGAAAAGATAGAAAACAACGAAAATAAAGAGGATTTTTTTTATAAAGAAAAAATTAATAAAGAATTAGGTCCAATTAAAGATGCGGTTTATTTAATTGAAGTAGAAAAAATAAAGCCTAATCCTTATCAACCACGAAGAAATTTTGATGAAGAATCATTAAAAGAATTAGCTAACTCTATTAAAGAGTTTGGAATTTTACAACCATTGATTGTTTCGCGAGTGGAAAAAGAAACGCCTTATGGCCAAACAGTCGAGTATCAATTAATTGCCGGTGAAAGACGTTTGCGCGCCGCTCAATTAATTGGATTAGAAAAAGTGCCAGTGATTATTCGGCCATCATTGGAGGAGCGACAAAAACTAGAAGCAGCGATTATTGAAAATATTCAACGAACTGATTTGAGTCCTTTAGAAACAGCTCGAAGTTTTGCTAAATTAGCGGAAGAATTTGGTTTATCTCAACGAGAAATTGCTGAGCGCGTTGGTAAAAGTCGCGCTTATATTGCTAATACCTTACGATTATTAGAATTGCCATCAGAAGCTCAAAAGGCCTTAGAGGAAGGAAAAATTACGGAATCACACGCGCGTTTAATTTTAAGTATTGAAAATCCCGAAAAAAAGCGAGCATTATTAGGAGAAATTTTGAGTCGTCGTTTAACGGTGCGAGAAACAGAAATTTTAACAAAAAGAATTTTAGAAATGCCATTAGGAGTATTTGTGTCTCAAAAGCAAGAAACTTCAGTTAGTGATTTGGGTGATGCTTTGGAAAAAGAAATTGAAAAAAAATTAGAAGAAATTTTTGGAACAAAAGTAGAAGTGAAAAAACACGGCGATAAAGGAAAAATTACTATTAATTTTTTTTCCGATGAAGAATTAGAGGAAATTTTAAAAAAGTTAGTTAAAGAATAATAATAATTTAATAAAAAATAGAAAATATTTATTTTTGTGTTTTTTCTTGCAAAGAAATTATTTTAGATTACAATAAAATTATTAGTTGATTTTATTTTTTTATTTAAATTTTTATGAAAGAGAATTCAAAAAATTTATTAATTGTTGGTATTATTTTAGTTTTATCAATTGTTGCCGGATTATTTGCTTACGGTCAATTAAGTTTTTTGCCTAATTGGTTTAAGGCGCCATATCGTTTGGGATTAGATTTAAGCGGTGGAACTCGTTTAATTTATGAAGCTGATTTAAACCAAGTAGCTGTTAATGATAGAGAATCAGCAATGAATGGTTTGCGTGATGTTATTGAGCGAAGGGTAAATTTATTTGGTGTTAGTGAACCAAGAGTAGAAGTGGTAAAAGTTGGTGATAGTTATCGTTTAAGTGTTGAATTGGCTGGTATCAAAGATATTAATCAAGCCATTGAAATGATTGGTGAAACTCCGTATTTAGAATTTCGTGAACAACGTTCTGAAGAAGAAACGAATAAAATTTTAGAAGAACAAAAAAATAATAATCCAGAATATTTGTTTGTTGATCCTTATTTTGTTCCTTCTGAACCGCAATTAACCGGTCAATATCTTAAAAGCGCAAAATTAGATTTTGATCCTAATACTTATGAACCGGTAGTTAGTTTGGAATTTAATGAAGAAGGAGCGAAAATTTTTTCTCAATTAACCCAAGAAAATATTGGAAAAGTTTTAGCAATTTATCTTGATGGACAACCAATTTCTTTACCGGTTGTTCAAGAACAAATTAATGAAGGTAAGGCGCAAATTACTGGAAAATTTACCGCCGATGAAGCAAAAAAATTAGTAGAAAGTTTAAACGCTGGAGCCTTGCCTGTGCCAATTACTTTAATTTCTCAGCAATCAATCGGCGCTTTGCAAGGAGAATTTTTCTTAAAATTAAGCATTAAAGCTGGAATCATTGGTTTAATTGTAGTAATTCTTTTTATGATTTTTATATATGGCAAATTAGGATTATTTGCTTCGCTTGCTTTAATTATTTATACAATTTTAAATTTAACAATTTTTAAATTGATCCCTGTTACTCTTAGTCTTTCTGGTATTGCTGGTTTTATTTTGTCTATTGGCACGGCTGTTGATGCTAATATTTTAATTTTTGAAAGATATCGAGAAGAAATTAAATTAGGATTAAATAAAAAAAGAGCTATTGAAGAAGGATTTAGAAGAGCGTGGCCATCCATTCGTGATTCTAATGTTTCAAGTATTATTACCTGTTTGGTTTTATATAATTTTACTAGTTCAATGGTTAAAGGATTCTCTTTAACTTTATTAATTGGTGTTTTAACAAGTATGTTTACAGCCATTACAATAACGAGGTCATTTTTAAAAGCTTTTATTAAATAAATATGATTGATTTTATAAAAAACAGAAAATACGCTTACATTTTTTCCGCAATTTTACTTTTTGTTTCTTGGGGTTCTTTAATTTTATTCGGATTAAAACCGGGGATGGATTTTATTGGTGGTTCGGTTTTGGAATTAAAATTAAATAGTAATCAAATTGATCAAAATTTTATCGAAGAGACTTATAAAGAATACGGATATCAAAATGTTTCTATTGCTTTAAATGGTGATGATAATTTAACTATTCGTTCAGTTGACGTTAACGAAGAAAATCATCAGCAAATTATTCAAAAAATTAAAGAAAAATATAATAATGTTGAAGAAATGCGCTTTGAATCTTTTGGTCCAGTTATTGGAAAAGAATTGCGTGACAAATCTATTAAAGCAATAATTTTAGTTTTAATTGGTATTATTATTTATTTAAGTTGGGCTTTTAGACAAGTATCAAAACCAATGGCTTCTTGGCGTTATGGTGTAACAGCTATTTTGGCTTTAATTCATGATGTTAGTATTCCAACGGGACTTTATGCTTTATTTGGACATTTAAATGGATTAGAAATTGATTCTAATTTTGTTGTGGCTATTCTTGTTATTTTAGGTTTTTCTGTTCACGATACGATTGTTGTATTTGATCGTATTCGAGAAAAATTAAAAACTCACCCAACTTTAGATTTTAAAGGTGTGATAAACGAAAGTATTAATGAAACAATACGTCGTTCTGTTTTTACTTCGTTAACATTATTATTTGTTCTTTTAGCTTTATTAATTTTTGGTCCTCCTAGTTTATTCTATTTCACTTTAACGCTTATTGTTGGAACATTTTTTGGCACCTACTCTTCTATTTTTATTGCCAGCCCGTTGCTTTATGATTGGTATTTATTTTTGCAAAAAAACAAAAACAAACAAGGAAAAAACTTAAAAGGCAAAAAATAAATATGTTTTTAGGTGAAAAAGGTAGAAAATTTATCTTATTTATTGGTGATATAGTTTGTTTTTATATTGCTTTATTTTTAACAGCCAAAATTAGAAATTTAGAAGGAGAATATTTTTTAATTCATCTAAAACTTTTTTCTTTAATCTTTTTTGTTTGGTTGGTTGTTTTTTATATTGGTCGTTTTTACGAATTAGAAATTTTTAAAGAACGAAAACAATTGTGGGCAATAATTTTTCGCCTACAAATTATTAATATTCTATTAGCTATCATTATTTTTTATCTTTATCCAGTTATTACACCTAAAACCAACCTTTTTTTAATTATTCTTTTTTCCACCATATTAATTTTATTATGGCGATTTTTTATTAACTCACTATTTTTAAAAAAAATTTTTTACCGTGTTTTATTAATTGGAAATAGTCAAGAAATTAATGAATTAAAAGATTATATTTCCTTAGAACAATTTTCAGGTTATCGTTTTGGCGCTCAAATAAAAGATTTTTCCGCAACAGAAAAAGATTTAAAAGAATTAATTAAAAAAGAAAATATTAAAGTGATTGTTTCGGATAATTTATTAAAAGAAGAAAAAATGAGAAAATTTTTTATTGAAGAAATGTTTGATGAAAAAGAAATTTATGATACGGTAGAATTTTATGAAAAAATTTTTAAACATATCCCTTTATCTTGTATTGATGAAAACTGGTTTTTAAATTATTTAAACATTTATCGACAACAACCAAAATTTTTAATAAAAAAAATTTTTGACTTTATATTAGCTTTAATTGTTTTTTTGATTAGTTTTATTTTCTGGCCGTTTATTATTTTGGCAATTAAAATTAATTCTCCCGGGCCTATTTTTTATAAATCAACTCGGGTAGGAAAAAATGGTCAATTATTTAAAGTTTATAAATTTCGATCAATGTATTATTTACCAGAAAATAAAAATTGGTCACGTTGGTCTAGTGAAAAAGATCCACGTATTACTTCTGTCGGTAATTTTTTAAGAAAAAATCATTTAGATGAATTGCCTCAATTAATAAATATTTTAAAAGGAGAGATGTCGTTTGTGGGACCAAGGCCGATGGAGAAAAAATTATTTGATTTATGTATTGATGCCAACCCTCTTTATTATTTACGAAATATTGTAAAACCCGGTTTGACTGGTTGGGCACAGCTTAATTATCATTATGCAGCTTGTCTTGATGATGAATTAAAAAAATTTGAATACGATTTATATTATTTGCGTAATCGTTCTTTTTGGTTTGATTTAGCAATTATTTTAAGAACAATAAAATATTTTTAAATATTTTAAATTTTAATTTTCGTTACGTTTTTTTAACTTAATAATTTTTACATTTGTTTGTTTAATTTTCTTAATTTTTAATTAGTTTTTTATTACTAAAGATTATGAGATTTTTCGCCTGCCTGCCGAGAGGCAGGAATCCCACGCACATTAAAGATAGTTGCTTATTAGTTGGTATGGGATCCTTCGGGCTTTGCCCTCAGGATGACTGCTGTTTTTTTAGTGTCATCCTGAACGTAGTGAAGGATCCCTCGGCTTTCAGCAACAATCAGCAATTATTACTGTGAATGGGATTTTTCCCTGCCTACCGGCAGGCAGGCCTGCCCGCCGAGGTGGGGCTTCGTTCAGAATGACAGCTATTTTTTAATTACAACAAATGTTTTTGCATTTTGGTTTTTGATTTTGTATAATATTTTTAATGTCTAAAAATATTTTTAAATCTGATCCAATATTAGATAATGCTTTACGACCGAAAAGTTGGGATAATTTTATTGGACAAGAAAAAGTAAAAATAAATTTAAAAATAATGCTTGAAGCGGCTGAAAAAAGACACGAAAATATTGATCATTTGCTTTTTTATGGTGGTGCTGGTTTGGGCAAGACAACTTTGGCCTATTTAATTTCGCAGGAAATAGGCGCTAATTTAAAAATTACTTCTGGCCCCGCTATTGAAAAAGCGGCAGATTTAGCATCACTTCTTGCTAATTTAGAAGAAGGTGATTTTTTATTTATTGATGAGATTCATCGTTTAAATAAAATGATTGAAGAGGTTTTGTATTCAGCGATGGAATCACGTGTTTTAAATTTAGTTTTAGGTAAACGTTCTTCAACCAGAACTGTTCAATTAGATTTACCGGCTTTTACTTTAATTGGCGCTACAACAAGAATAGGATTATTATCAAGTCCCTTACGTTCTCGTTTTGGAGCTATTTTTAAATTAAATTTTTATGAGATAGAAGATATTAAAAAAATTTTAAAAAATAACGCCAAACTTTTAAATATTAAAATTTCTGATGAAGCTACAGAGGTTTTAGCTAAAGCAAGTCGAGCTACGCCACGTGTTGCCAATCGTTTATTAAAACGGAGTCGCGATTTAGCTACGATTGAAGCAAAAGAAGAAATTGATGTAAAAATTGCTCAAAAAACTTTAGAACTGTTTGATATTGATGAATGGGGATTGGAAGCCACTGATAGAAAAATTTTAGAAGTTATTATTGACAACTTTAATGGGGGGCCAGTGGGAATAAAAGCTTTAGCAGCTGCCACCAACGAAGAAGAAGATACCATTGAAGAAGTTTATGAGCCATATTTGATGCAATTAGGTCTTTTAGAAAGAACATCCCGTGGAAGAATGGTAAGTGATGCTGGCTATAAACATTTAAATCTTTATAACTTAAGCAAGAAAGGGGAGCAAAAAAAGTTACTTTAAAATATAATTAAAATAATAAAATAATTGCTGATTATTGCTGAAAGCTATGATTTTTCACTTTTCTATGGCGGGTAAACCTGCCCGCCAAACAGACAAGGCTTTCTAAGAATGACTGCTTGTTTTTCTAGCGTCATCCTGAGGGCTTCAGCCCCTGCCTACCGGCAGGCAGGCGAAGGATCCCACGGATTTCAGCAATAATCAGCAATTATTACTGTGGATGGGATTCTTC
>MTBK01000950.1_pt1 | contig 11257 bp, 6 predicted proteins | sample 1535981 | NCBI WGS metagenome assembly MTBK01 (sample SAMN06109225, study PRJNA356200) | anaerobic digester metagenome | isolation source: biogas reactors fed with pig manure or primary and secondary sludge | place: Spain | collected 2016-06-30 | reverse complement strand
AAGTGGGTGTCCTTCAAACTGTAGTTTTCCGAGAATGTCAAATACTTGCCCACCCAAAGCAGCCCGTGCCTCTTCGAGCTTTTCGAGTAGTCGCCGATATACATCACCCTCTCGCGTCTCCTCCGCAACCAAATTCCATAAATGACATACCTCGGTTTGGCCTATACGATGTATCCGCCCGAATCGCTGCTCTAACCTGTTGGGATTCCAAGGAAGGTCATAGTTGACCATCAAATGCGCACGCTGAAGATTGATGCCTTCGCCAGCCGCATCGGTGGCTAACAATACTTGTACTTCCGGATCATGGCGGAATGACTCCTGCGCGTTCATCCGGTCTTCGCGGCCCATTCCACCATGGATGACGACGACAGCCTCATTTCGTCCAAGCAGAGTGGTTATCCTTCGTTGAAGGTAGTTCAGGGTGTCCCGATGTTCGGTGAAGATAACAAGCTTTTGTCGGGGTGATTTGACATTGGATGGAACTTCACTAGTTTCTTGGCTAAGAGCAACAGGCGAAAAAATCTCATGAAGCAGAGTCGCGAGTTCATTCCATTTTTTGTCTTCCCCACTGTGCCTGACAGTATTTGCAAGAGACTCCAGGGTTTTGAGGGTATCGATCTCCGCACGCAATTCCGCAATCGTACCGGCGGCCGTTGCTTGATCAAGGATCTGTTCTTCAACTTGTTCCGCTTCCTGATCCGGAGATTCGTCAAGATCCTCAATATCTTCTGCGTCAAGCAGTTCAGCGGGAGCCATAATCTGAACCTGTCCTCCTCGCTGCAGAATCTCCAACTCTCGCAATCGGCTCTCCAGCCTTTCGCGCCGCCGTCGTAAGGATTGATAGATAGCCTCCGGTGAGGAAGCCAAACGCCGCTGTAATATTGTCAACGCAAATCCAACAGTGCCGGCTCGCTTGTCGTTCTGAAGCGCTTCCGCGCGATTAAATTCCTCACGAACGTAGTCCGTCACTGATTTATAGAGTGCTGCCTCAGAACCGGAAAGCTTGTAAGGGACGGTATAAGCGATACGCTCAGGAAACAGAGGCGTCGAATCAAACTTGAGGAGATTCTCTTTTACCATTCGCCGCATCATGTCTGATACGTCAGCAACATGAACGCCATCTCGAAAACGGCCTTCGAACCGATCTCCATCGAGCAATGCCATGAACAGTTGAAAGTCTTCTTCTTTTCCGTTGTGGGGCGTGGCCGTCATTAGAAGAAAATGGCGGGTTAACGTTGAAAGCAATTGAGCCAATCGATATCGCTTTGTATATTTGATCTCTCCGCCAAAAAAGGTGGCCGACATTTTATGGGCTTCATCGCAGATTACTAGATCCCAACGGCAGTCAGGAGCTCTCAGCTTCTCTTGTACATCTTCATTCCGCGAGAGCTTGTCCAGTCGTGCGATTGCGAGGTTTGTCTCCAGAAACCAGTTGCCTGTTCGAGCCGATTCCAATTTGTCGTTTGTCAAGATCTCGAAAGGAAGTTGAAATCGGCGATAAAGCTCATCTTGCCATTGCTCAGCCAGACTCCCAGGGCAAACTACGAGACAGCGAACGAGATCGCCGCGTGCGATCAGTTCCTTTACGAATAGGCCGGCCATGATCGTTTTTCCGGCCCCCGGATCGTCGGCAAGGAGAAATCGCAGTGGTTGTCGCGGGAGCATGGATTCATAGACGGCAGTTATCTGATGCGGCAAAGGCTCGACAACTGATGTATGAACAGCCAATACAGGGTCGAAAAGATGTGCAAGTCTAATTCGCTGAGCTTCAGATACCAATCGGAATCGATCGCCATCTCCGTCGAAACTCCAAGGACGGCCTTCTTCGACGATCTTGATCCGATCCTCATCGTGTCTGTAAAGCAGTTCGTTGGCGACCTTTCCACTCGGAGTTTTGTAAGTTAGCTCAACAGCATCAGATCCAAACCACTGGATATTTACTACAGTTACGGAGCAATCTGGGAGGATTCCTCGAATTGCGGCATTCGGTTGAAGATCTTCAAGTTTGCACATAGATTCTCGATTACCAAAAACGAAATCGCGTCATGCTGGCTGCTGACCACTCACGGAGGTTACAGAGACTGACCCACTGAATACAGAGGGTGCTCTCCTAAGATTCGTCTAATGTGAATAAGAGTGCAGTCGCCGTGCCAGAGTCCAAATCTTGCGATTACGGCAGTCTAGTTGCTTGCCGCGGACTCGAAAGCAGAAGTAAGTTTACAGGAATAAGAAACTAAATTCTTGTCGCAAATTCAATTTTCTGAAACGCCATACTTGGCAAGCCAGTTCTTGAGCGTCTGATAGTTCGCCATTCCCAAAAGCCTCGCAGACTCGCTCTTATTTCCTTCTGCCTGTTTCAGAGCCCGCATAAGATAGTGACGTGCTACCTCACCGATGGTCTCGCTGAGGGAAAAGCCATTCCCCAAACTGCGATTCAAAATCTCCGTCCGATCACTCAAATCTCCTAGGATGGCCATCGAAGCCTCGATTTTTGTCACGGACTTGGCTTTGCTCATTACGGCAAGGCGAGTAAGTGTGTTTTGAAGTTCACGAATATTCCCAGGCCAGGAATAATGAAGAAGCAAGTTTCTGGCGCTCGTTGACAGTTCTTTGATAGGAATCTGAAGTCCTGACGCCTCGTCATTTAGGCGTTTCCATGTGTCATCTATCAGTAACCCGATGTCGCCTTCGCGATTACGAAGGGGTGGAATGCGCAATGCAATTACCGCAAGGCGAAAAAACAGATCGTCACGAAAATAACCATTCCTAACTGCAGACATTAAGTCCCGGTTGGTCGCACTTATGACTCTCACATCCACTTTCTTTGGGCGTGCAGAACCCACCGGAGTAATCTCACCTTCTTGCAACACGCGCAAAAGCTTGACTTGCGCTGCGATTGGCAACTCCCCAACTTCGTCCAAAAACAACGTACCCCCGTCAGCCCGTCCAAAGAATCCAGACCGATCGCTTATTGCACCGGTGAATGAGCCTTTCAAATGGCCGAACAATTCAGATTCGACAAGCTCAGGAGGTATTGAGCCACAGTTCACAGGAATAAATTCTCGTTGACGCCTAGGACTTGCTGAATGGATTGCCCGTGCCAACAGTTCTTTTCCGGTGCCACTCTCTCCCTCGATGAGGACCGGAACACTCCTAATCGCTACTCGATGAGCTTGATCAATGAGATCACGCATTTGTTTACTCTTATAGAGAATCGCCGAGAACTCAGGTGCGATCGGAACGGGAGCCGATGTCTTAGCAAGTATTGCCTTGTCAGACTCGCGAAATAAGTCGGGGATAAACTCGGCCGCAATCTCGAACGGAATCTTGGTGTCACGAATGCCTTCCTGGATAGAAGTCTCAATTAAGTTGGCGGGAAATCGGGTATTAGCAAGGATTATCCATATCGCGGTCATCGCGGGCGTGCCCGGACTCAAGTGAAATGTCAATTCGATTTTTTCGCTTGATGTCGTGTCCTCGATGACTCGAACGGCGGCGCGATAGATCTCCTCGTAGTTATTTGGGCGTGAAAGGTTTTCATAATGAATCTTCGCCGGGACTTTTCTTAGTCCGTATATCCATTTTTCATACGCAGTAGTCGCTGCTTTCGGGTGATTGCTCAGGAGAACAAGTTGATCGAATTTTCGAGACGTAATTGCCAGGCCAATAGGTCCAAGCCCTGCCTTTTCGTTGCCAGCCGAAGCATTTAGGTCAGTATTCCCAAGCCATGCAAGAAGTATCCTTTTCACATCCGTACATTACACGAACCGCTTTTTTTTTCGCAAGCGAAAGTCTATTAAAAGCTCTTAGCTTTGGCCGACTGCGGTTGATAGGAAGCGAATTAGGTCAACTGACAAGATCAACGAAAGTCGCCGTTTAAGGTAAAGTCCGCCCAGTAATAGGGTTCGTGCATGTTGTTCGACTTGTTCCTGATCATTTCCAGAGACGCTCGCTGTAATGCTTCCGCGGATGAATAGCCTTGTTTGAGGTGTTTATAAAATGCGTTGCTGAAGACACTGCTCAGCTTGTCATTTGCTTCCCACTGAGCGGAGATCACCGTTGTTGCTCCGGCGCCCATCGCTCCCCATGCAAGACTAACGAGTCCTTCGCCGTTTAGCACGTTGTTCGTATCGCAGGAAGCAAGGAACACCAAACTACCTTTTTTGAACTTCAGCTTCAGCAAGTCGTCAACCGTAACTCGGCCATCATGCCGGCCTTCCGGTCGGAAACCGAGGAACGAATTCAAGGGTTGTTCCCCGTCGACCTGAGCGTGCATTGAAAGATGGATAATATCAGCGTTGGCAGAATACCGTTGAAGGTCCGCCGCGGTAGCAGCAATGTAAGCGCGCGATCTATAAAGGCCCGCTATGCTCGAAGCTTCGGCATCTGCGAACCGCAGGTTCAGCTTATTGAACGAGGAATTAGAAAACGCCTTAATCGTGCTTCTGCTCGGCTTTGGTAGGCTCAAGTGTTCCAACAATAATGAGACAGATGGCGAATAGGTAACGAGCTTCTCCTCAATTAGGTAACGCTCTCCATCGGGACTTAGAGCCTGAAAAGGAATTTTCCACAGATGTTTGTCGGGGATGATAACGAGATGTTTTGCCGTGAGGGATAGCGGTTTCAAAAGTTTGTCATAAAGTTCCTTGCCGTCTCTTTTGAAGAATATAGAGTTTTTTATTTTCCTGTGAACCGCCTCAGCATCCCTGCCTAATTCGACTTCTGTGACTGGAACTTCCACCGATTTCACTGGCTTTCCTTTTTCCCATACGAACGCACTGAGCCGCCCGTCAAGTGCGAAGAAGTATGAAACAATTGCCACATTTTCGAGGTCTCGAATTTGATCTAACTTGGCAAGGTCAACCTTGGCTAAAGCTAGCCGAGGAAGAGCCATCGTGACCGATCGCTCAAATTCCTCGAGTTTGCCGGGAGCTGTGGGGTCACGAATAAACTCCGCGGAAAGCTCCCCAGCTTGTTTATGAATTTCCGGCGAGAATCCCGGCCGGGGTCTGGTTGCTGCGCCATTTATCCGGTCCCTTAGGATCCTACCTTTTAAATAATCACTTGACTGCAATGCTATTTGCGGCTGTCCCAGGTTGATCTGAGTGAGCAAACGATGTGCGGTATGAAAGGTATCGGCTAAGCCGAGTGATAGTGCCCCGTTTTCGGAAACCAGGATCTCATCGATCAGGCTGATCGATCTTTCCAGGCTCTCAAGAGATTCACGCTTTCTGTCTGTATGGAAGTACGCGGTCGCAAGCGACAGATAGATCCGCGGTAGGTCCTCCCGAAAATTGTTCTTTATGATCAGATCGTACAATTCCTTGTTCAGTCTGATCGACGTCTCCCAGTCCTTAAAATGTTCCGCGATTATGATCCTCCAGTTCGGGATCACGAACTCGGACATCTTCCCGGTCTTCTCGAGCTCCGCAAAGGCCTGCTCCGAGACGTCTCGCCGCCCCTCGAATCCGTGAATGATGGCCTCGCCGAGTAGCCGTTCGTGTCGATACTCACTCTCGGAATCCAGTTCCGTCAGACGCCGCTGGTATTGTTTGGCCTTTGCAATCTCGTGGTTATAAAGGGCATCCAAAAGGAGCGTGGCGAGAAAGGTGCAGGCCTGGCGACGGCTTTGTGGAAGGCTGTTGAGCGATGCCTTAAGGCCCTTCTCATAGACCGCCATTGCCTGGTGCTTTTGACCGCTCGCATTAAGGACCGATCCATATTCGAAAAGCGCTTCGCGGTATCGGCCTTTATACACGGTGCCATCGGACGCGTCCACGACCATCCGAAAATGCTTTAGGCTGTTTGAATAGTTTAGTTTTGCCGACCATGCAAGGGCTAGAAATCTGTGCGTATCAAGCTTTGCCGCCGAAAGCGGCTGTTTATCAAAAAGCTTTTCGGCCTTTTCGAGCCACGATATTGCCGCGATATCATAACCGGCCTTAAAAAGCGTCCGGCCGACGCCGAGGTTGTATTCCGCCTGGATCCCGGCTTCCAACGGGGCGGTCTCGAGAGCCTTTTTTAGCTCACTGATCGACCGGGCAATATCGCGCTTCGCCCGAAACAATTCGGCAAAGGTCAGATGGGCAAGTGCAGGTAGGCGAGCGGGCGGGCCTGATGGTGACCCGGCTTGAGAAAGATATGCAAGAGTGCGCTCGGCTGCCGCCTCGGCCTCCGTATAGCGGCCGAGTGCGATAAGGGCCTGAGCCCTAGTGTTGTAACAAATAAAGAGCCGATCGATATTCTCCTTTACATTCCCTTGTTTTTCATAGAGGGCGATATCTTTCGCGGCACGCGTCATCGCTTCCTCCGCATCACCTTCCCAAAGGGCTAATTGCGCCCCGGTCGGCGTGCTCTGGGCAGATACGAGTGTTGCACCCGTTATACAGCAATAATAAAGCAGCAAGCCCGCCCGCCTGAACCAGCGTGCTGCAAGAATGACGATAGGACGCATAAATGGTCTTGGTTCTACGGCTGTGGACGGCAGCCCCCCGTTGGGCAAGAGCAGATCCTGAGCGGACAGTTGTCATCGCCCGAACCAGCGGACAGTACCGAAACGACCGCGTTCATAACGATGTCAAGAATCGGGTAAAACCCGCCTACAACCGGGCCGGCAAATACATTACCGGCAAGAGCCGTCGAAAATATTGTTACAAGAATAACCGACCGTAGTTTTTTCATTTGTTTTTACTTTCTCCTTTTGGTTTGTTCGATTTGAGTTTTTAAGAATTTATAGATCGTGGCAGTTATGTATTTCCCCCCAACTCCATGCCCATCCTCGGTTGAGTAGATATACCAGACTTCGGTGTTTTGTTTTTGCAGCTGATTTTTTAGATCGACCACGTTCGCTTCGGGGATTCGTCCGTCCCGTTTTCCCATCATCATGAGCAGGGGGATCTTGTTCCACCGGTCGGCGTTGTTCAAGGGAGACAGCGTGTCCAGCTTTGCCATCAGAGCCTCATCTTTTGGGTCTCCGTATTCGGTCTTCATAAAATCGTTGACCCAGCTTTGCGAAAGGTAACCGCGAATGGAGACGACAGGGGACTCGGCGATCACGGCTTTTACCCGTGTGGGTTCGTGCATCGCCGCGGACAGAACGACAAATCCGCCATAGCTCTGACCCTGCAGATAGATCTGCCGAGGGTCGAGGTCCTTTTGCTTTTCCACCCAATCGAGAAGTGCTCGTATATCCTTGACCGCATGCTCCCGTTTTTCGCGGTCATCGGCATCCATGAACGAGCGCCCGAATCCGGAGGAGCCTCGGATATTCGTGTGAATGATCGAGACGCCGAGTTGTAATGCTAGAAGTGCGTCGGTGGGATCAAAGATTGGTCTATCCTGGACCTGAGGACCCCCATGGACGCGGATAAGTACCGGGAGCCGACCGGTCTTTGTACGCGGCCTCACTATATAGCCGGTGATCTCCATGTTGTCGAACGAATTCCATCTGATGACCTCCGGCGGCCCGACCGTCCCGTCCAAGGCGGCGGGCAGCCGTCCCTTTGTCCAATTGGCCGTCTCGCCGGTCGCGAGGTTGAACGACTGGATATAAGTTGGTTTTTCATTGTTCTCAAGGGTATAGACCAGTTCCCTGTCGCTCAGCCATCGCGTATTCCATATAACAAAGGATCCTTTCATAAACGGCGGGACCTCTTTTCCGAGGCTTCCGTTCTTGAACGCGAATATTCTCAGATGGTCAATGCCATCACGGGTTTCCTGCACCAGCAGATTGCCGCCCCCGGGCGAGATCTTAAAATCATGTGACGGTGCTATAGTGCCGGGAAAGTTTAACGCAGCTGCACGGCCTTTCTTCAGATCATAAACAGCGATACACGCGTGGCCCTTGCAGACATCGGACCCCTCGGAACTGTAGAGGACGTACCCGCTGGCAAGCGATCCTTTTGGCGAATTGCCCTTGTCGGCTATCGTTGAGAGGGTGTTTGTCTCGGGTTCGAACACATGCAAGGACTGGGTCGAGGACGACCGCCAGTTTTTTAACAGTAGATGTTTCTCATCCGCGTCAAGGACGTACCATATTCCCGGAAGCTTTGCCTTAAAACACGTCTCGACCAGCGCGGCCGACCGACACAACTTGCTCGTTTTCGATTCATAATCGATCTTTGTGTAGTAGACCGCGTCGCCGGTCTTGCCCCACACGGCGGATTCGATCGATTCGTCCTTACCCGTCAGAAGCGCGGCTTTCTTTTCGGTCCGGTCCTTGAGATCATACAGATATAGTTGAAAGGTATCGGGTTTTTCGTGGTCCGAAATGAACAGGAACGAGCCGCCGTCAGGGCTGAAGCGGACCAGGTGGGGGACCGCTTTTTCCGTAAGTTTTACGGGTTTGGCAAGCGGGGAGTCGAGAAGGTATATATTTCTCGTCTCATCGGTAACCAGCAACCGCCGATTCGCCTTGTCGGCATCCCAAATCAGATTGCTTCTGATCTCGTTCTGTTCATAAAAGAGCTTGCTGACCTCGGAAGTCCGGATAGGCGGCACGCCTTCGACCCGGTATGATTCAGGCACGGGAAGTATATCTTTGTCCTGCGCCGCCAACGGAGAAACGCATACGAGGCCGAGGAGGATCAAATTTAGCGTTCTGACTGTGAATTTCATTCTTGTCCTTCTCCGTGCAAGCTGAAATAGTTTTCTTTGCCTATTTATTTCCGGGGCAACGAGTCACCGATCGTTGTTGTTTGCCCAACACCCTTTTTTGAATCGATCGGATATCCTCGGACGTAAACTTTTGAGAATCCGCCACTATCACTTGGCCGTTTTCGAGCGTGATAATCACCTTCCATTTATACGATCTCTTTGGATCCAGGTGCTTCTTCAACAGGTAGGACGTAGAGTTCTCCGTTTCGAATTCATCGATTAGGATCTCTTCGTCGTCCGAAATATAGAGGTGATATTTCGCGGCATTCGGAACGCGTTGCCACCGCAGCACCAGGTCCGGTTCAACATACTCGAGCGCCAGGCCGAGCGTGCTCTCTGTCCCACATTTCGATATCTCACCTCTGATTCGGGAGACAGCATCACCTACGAGCCTCGCCGGAGCCCCTCGGTTATCGCTGGAACTTTTCGAGGTTTGCTTCACACGACGCCTTGGCGATCGCTGGCCTGATAAGGCTCGATCCGGGGGCTGATCCTCACGGTTGGTTCCATCAGGTTGATCAGGAAATGCGACGTTCGGTTCTTTAGCTTCATCGAGTCTTGGAATGGAAATCGGACTTTCACTCTCGAATGATCTCGCGACCTCGCTTTCAACACCCGGTCCGTTCGAAGCGGAAAAAAGAAGCACCAGTGCCAACCCCAGAGTCACGACCAGAGCGCCGCCGCTCCAGGCTAGACCGCTCGGCTTGGTGAAGAACCCGCCGATAATGCGGATGTACGGCGGAACCGAATATACCGACTCGTCGTTGGCCTGTGACTCTTGCGAACCGTCTTCGCCCATGACGGCGGTCCAAAATTTCCTAGGATCCGGCAAGGGTAGTAGCCCACGACACTCCGCACATCGGATCAGATGCCCGCCGATGCAACGCGACTCACTTGCAGCTAGAGATCCGGCGCTGAACGCCGCGATCTGATTCCTTGTTAAGTGCTCCGATGGATTCATCTTCGTATCGATCCTTCGAGTTTCACCCGTGCTTCGTACCTTGCCTTCTTGATCGATCCAGCTGTTCCTTCAGTTCTTTCGGCGATTTCCCCATCGGTCATGGGCAGCCGGTCACAAACGTCGTTCCAATCCTTTTCGCTAAAATCCAATGCCGTTGCCAACTGCTTTTCCGTAATACCGATTTGCAGAAGGTAGATGATTAGTTCTTGTGAATGCAGCAGCAAGGATCGACGCTGCCGCAATGACAGTTTGCAAGTTGCTTGCCAGACTTGCTCAATGAGAGAAAAAACTTCAGCGTCGGTTTGGCCCTCAACGGATGGTTCTTCGATTTCCGAAACTTCGTCGAGCGACAGGCGCAGTTGTCTGCCGTCCCGGGAGAGTTGACGATTCACCTCGTTGTAGGCTGTTCTCGCCGTAAAGGAATTCCAATCCTCGCCGGACATTTTCTCACTCTTGTCTTGGTACTTCGTACGCCACCGCCAGATCCGTAGAGTTACCTCCTGCACAAGATCGGACTTGTCGTCCGGATCAAGGCGCGATCGGCGACGGGCTACGATTCGATGAACGATCGGCAGTGCCGCGAGAATCGAATACTCTGAGGGCGCACTGCCGGCATGTGACGTTCGATTCGCCGTTTGTTCATCGCAGCCGTTTCGCTGCGGTAGTTCTTCTAAAAGAGAATCAATCATTAATCTCTTTTCGAGGGCGACCTTCCAGGTCCTTCCGGGCGAAAACTTTCTGATCGTTCCGTCTGTTAGAGACGGTTTTGCAATATCTGCCTCAAAACCTTGCCTAAAGCGTAACCGCGGAGGTTAAGGAGGGTTTTATAGTTAGATATCTAAAATTTGTCGGCTTAGGTTTTCGTGATCTCGGGCAGGAAAACGTGGGCCGGAGTTGTTCTCGCGTTACATAAATTCTGCAATAGCCAAAGAAAATTAGTCAAACGTTTAAAAACTTTAACCAATAACGGAAACCTGGCTCTTCTCGCAGGTTACGATTTTCTCGACCCTTGCCTTCTAAGTGAAACAGGAACAGGCAAAACTCATACCGCACGGTTGATCCATGATCTGAGCCCCAGAGCAAGAAGCCATTTGTGGCCGTGAATTGTGCGGAACTGACCCCCTCGGTCATTGAGGCAGAGTTATTCGGATATCTGGACATTGGCCGATCGGGTCTAATAAAGAAACTAAAACGGCTGGCACTGATCGTTGGCGGTATCGGCGGTTTATTTCTGCTTATGTTGGTGCAAAAATAAACCACTTCGGTGCAAAAATGAACCATCGAAAGCGGATCTCACGCTCCGGTTCCAGGCGTCGATGCATCACTGCAAATCTCTCCACTCCTGAAATTCGCTCGGACGAACCCTATATCGCGCCACGTTCCCATCATGCAGGCTAATGATCTCAGCTTCGATCAGATCGAAGAGAGGATCTCGGTCGGCTTCCGGAATCCGTTGTTTTTCAATAAGGTCGCGAATCTTTTGTACAACCTGTTCGCCCGCCACTTTGTCAAGAATTATCGATCTGACGATTTCCTGGATCGGCTCCCGGTATCTAAGTTTCAGCAGATTGGGTTCCCCCAGGGACCGTTGAACAGCCGTGTACCGTTGAGAAGACCTATTGTAGGCCCACATATATAGAT
>MTBK01069111.1_pt1 | contig 11259 bp, 9 predicted proteins | sample 1535981 | NCBI WGS metagenome assembly MTBK01 (sample SAMN06109225, study PRJNA356200) | anaerobic digester metagenome | isolation source: biogas reactors fed with pig manure or primary and secondary sludge | place: Spain | collected 2016-06-30 | reverse complement strand
TGACCTGCCCCCGAAAGTAGGCACAGAGATTATGAGAGTCCCGGCGGGTTGGTCGAGGTCCCCGGAGTTTGTGGCGCGCCGGGAGCCGGAGGCGACCAGAGCGCCACAAACTCCGCCGGCGGCCGCATCCCCAGGGACATGTGCGGTCGCTCCTCGTTGTATTCCCGGCGCCAGACCTCGATGATCCGGCGGGCATCGTCGACTCCGAGAAACCAGTTCTCGTTCAGGCACTCGTCGCGAAACTTGCCGTTGAAGCTCTCGATGAAGGGATTGTCGGTCGGTTTGCCCGGCCGGTTGAAGTGGAGCTCCACCCCGTGATCCGCCGCCCACTCGCCCAGCGCCACGCTCGTGTACTCCGGGCCGTTGTCGACGCTGATCTCGCGGGGCGCACCCCGCTCTGCGGCCAGCCGGCCGAGCACGCGGCAGACCCGGGCCCCCGAAAGCGCCGTGTCCACCTCGATCGCCAGGCACTCGCGCGAGTATTCGTCGAGCACGTTCAGCGTCCGAATCCTCCGGCCTCGTGCCGCGCTGTCTTCCATGAAGTCCATGCTCCAGCGATCGTTGGGGGCCTGGACGGGCTGCAAGCGCGGCGGCTCGGCGCGCGCCCGCCGGGTCCGCTTCTTCGTGCGCACCGCCAAGCCTTCGAGCTGGTAGAGCCGGAAGACACGCTTCGGGTTGACCAACGTGCCCTCGCGCCGAAGCAGCCAGGGCAGCCGGCGGTAGCCGTAGCGCGGCTTCTTGCCGGCCAGCTCGCGCAGCCGCTCCCGCAGCTCTCCCTGCCGATCGCGTCGCGGGCGATGCCGAGCCACCGACACCGCGCAGCTCGTCAGACCGCAGGCCCGGCGCCACGAGGCGCCAAACCTGTCCCGATAGGGTGCCAGCCGAGTTACGACGGAGTGCCTGATCGGACGTCGACTCGACCCGATTCGATCAGGCGCTGATCCGTTCCGAACGGGTACCCAGCGACTTGCGGAGGCCCGCTCGCCGGGCCGCAACTCGTCTGGCACCTGTGTCAGGTTCTGTCAGTACCACCCCTCAGAATCAGGACGGTCGACGGAGTCGTGCCCCTGCCCAGCATTGACAAGCTAGAGATGGAGGACCCGAATGCCTGGTCTCAGAGATGTCATCGACAAGGTGCTGGAGAAGGACTGGAAGGCCGTCACGAAGGCATCCCTGTCTCTCCTCCACGCCAATGCAGGGCGCCTGAGCTTGACCATCGTGTCGGGTTGGCGGTCTGGCAGGCCAGAAGCGGAGAACGAGGAGGCGAACGATGCCCTCCGGCGAGAGATCCGCAGCCTGGGCCTTGGCCACAGGGAACTGGAGGGACATCGGGAGGAGAAAGAACCAGAGCCTCTCTACGGTGTCTTCGGCCTCACGAAGGACCAGGCCCTCCGGATCCTGGCCTCCTATCACCAGGATGCGGTCATCTACCGAGAAAGGGGCCCCGTCCTGCTTCTCCGGGCAGAGGGCCAGGCAGACTCGTTCAAGGGTTCGGTCCCTCGCGCGCTCACCCAGGCAATTGCAGCCTGGAAAGGCCCCAGCTACGTGCTGGAAGCTCTTCCCGGGTCATTCATGGAAGCCGTCGGCTATGCGAACCGCCTGGGAAGAATCGGCCGCCGAGGTCAGGCTTCCTTGCAACCAGAGCCCGGGATGGCGAGGGACGGCGACGCTGAGCATGACTGAGCCCGCCAACCCGAGAAAAGTGACGAAATAGGTGCCAGGCGATATATCTGGCCGTGCCAGCCTCGGAAACCGAAGCGATCAACGGGCAGCGCGGATGAGAGTCGCGGGAGGAAACTGGCGGAAGCGCATGGGAATCGAACCCACCCCCGACCCCGGGACCGGAGCCGGACAACGGTTTTGAAGACCGCGGGAGACACCAGCCCCCGAGCGCTTCCGGGGAGATCTTACGTCACCGGGAGAAGGCGGGGGCGGATCAGCCGAAGACGAGCGGGACGAGCAGCAGGACGCCGGCGGAGATGATCAGGCTGGCCGCGAGGTTGAGGAAGAAGCCGGCGCGGATCATCGTCGGGAGCGGAACGAGACCGGAGCCGTAGACGATCGCGTTCGGCGGGGTGGCGACGGGGAGCATGAACGCCATGCTGCAGCCGAGCGCGCAGCCGAGGGCCGGTTCGAGCGGCGAGGCGCCGGCGGCCTGGGCGGCGGCGATTGCGAGCGGGACGAGCATCGTGGCGGCGGCGGTGTTCGAGGTCACCTCGGTGCAGAAGATCGCGAAGACGGTGAAGACCACCGTGAGCCCCACCGTCGTCGAGACCCCGGTCACCGCGACGAGGCCGTGGCCCACCGCCTCGGAGAGCCCGGTGCGGAACATCGCCCCGCCGAGCGACAGGCCGCCGCCGAAGAGCAGCAGCGTCCCCCAGTCGATCCCCACCGCTTCCTCCCAGGAGAGCGCCCGGCGCTTCCCCTCCCCTCCCGCCGGGAGGATGAAGAGGAGCGCGGCGCCGAGCACCGCCACCGCCCCCTCCGGCAGCGCGCGGGTGAGCGAAGCCGCCAGGGGGTGGTCGCTTCCGAGCAGGAGGCCGAGGATCCCCGGCGCGACCCAGCAGGTCACGGTGGCGAGAAAGGCGAAGGTGACGCTCCGCTCGCCCGGGCTCATCGGCCCGGACGCGGCGCCGTGCGGAGCCCGGCGGGCGACCGGCCCGCCCCGGCGGCGCAGGCGCAGCGCGAGGATGGCGAGCGTGGCGGCGAGCATCGCGAGGGTGAGCGGCAGGGCGAGGAGCATCCAGGAGACGAAGCCGATGCGGATCCCGGCGAGCGACGCGATCTGGCCGATCGCCACCAGGTTCGGCGGCGAGCCGACCGGCGTCGCGATGCCGCCGATCGAGGCGCCGTAGGCGCAGGCGAGGAGGACCGCCCGGGCGAGCGGCGAGCCCCTCCCGCCGCCCGGAACCAGGCTGCCGACCACGCCGAGGGCGATCGGATAGAGCATCGCCGTGGTCGCCGAGTTCGAGAGCCACATCGAGAGCCCGGCCGCGAGGACGGCGAAGGAGAGGACCACCCGGAAGGGGGTGGCGCTCGCCGCCGGCAGGGCGAGGACGGCGCCGGCGAGCCGCCGGTCGAGGCCGTGGACGCTCATCGCGCGGGCGAGGAGGAACGAGCCGAGGAAGAGGAAGATGACCGGGTCGCCGAAGGGGGAAAACGCGTCACGCGCCGGTTCGACGCCGAGCACGACCGCGAGCGCCGGGCCGAAGACGGCCGTCGCCGGCAGCGGCACCGCCTCGGTGATCCACCAGACGAGCACCCAGGCGATCACCGCCGCGAGGCGAGCCGCCGGGGCACTCAGGCCCGGCGGCGGCAGCGCGAGGAGCAGGGTGAAGGCGAGCGGCCCGAGCCAGAGGCCGGTCCGGCGGCGCCAGCGGTCGAACCGCTCCTCCGCCGGGGAGAGGCTTCCTTCCTCGGAGGCGATGGCGGCGGCCGGCTTCACGCCCCCGGGCGCTTCGGATCGGTTCATCGCTGCCTCCTGCCGTCCGTTGCCCGCACCGGGGCTCAGGTCACCCGGGAGAGCTGCCGCTCGGAGCGGATGAGGCGGCTCCAGCTGCAGCCGGTGTGGTACCAGTGGAGGAAGAACGCCTCGCGCGCCGCCCGGTGCCACCAGCCGAAGCTGCCGCGGCGAGGCGGCGCGTCCGGCGCCGGCACCGGGCGCGCCGCGAGGCCGAGACCGCGGGCGACCGCCACCGCGCGGGCGAGATGGAGCGGGTCGGAGACCAGGAGCAGCCGGTTCTCGCCCCGTTCGCGCAGGCGGCGGCGCACGTGGAAGAGGTTCTCCAGCGTGTGCTGGCTCTCCTCCTCGACCTCCACGGCGGCGGGCGGGATCCCCGCGGCGAGGAGCCACTCCCGCCCCGCCGCGGCTTCGGAGCGGGTGGCGGTGCCGGTCAGCCCGCCGGCGACCCAGAGCCGCGGCGCCCAGCCGGCCCGCCAGAGGGCCGCCGCGTGGGCGAGCCGGGCGACGAAGACCCCGGTGAGCGCATCCCCCTCGAGCCGCCGGCCGAGCACCAGGATCCCGTCGGCGGGTACCGGCTCCTCCCCCGCCGCCAGCCGGAGCACCCGCCGCAGGTATGGCAGGAGCGGCAGGCCGAGCCCGAGGAGGGTGCTCGCCGAGGCGAGCAGGAGCGAGGAGAGCCCACCGGGGCCCAGCCGTTCGAAGAAGGTCGAACGGGGCGGGGCGGTGTAGGGGGTTTCGTTGACAGCCGGCGACACCGAACGGAGAGTATAGGCCCCGGGGCGGCGTGACGATCCGCAGACGAGCCGCCCGGCAGCCCGGTCCCGGAGATGCCCGATGCGTTCCCTCGTTCCGTTCCTCGCCCTCGCTCTGCTCGCGGCCGGCTGCGGCAGCGAACCGGCGGCGCCGCCACCCGCTGACGGCGCCGCGCGCGGCCCGGCTCTCCTCGCCTTCGAGACACCGGCTCCTCCGCCGGCCCGGGATCCGGGCCCGGCCGACGGCGGGGCGCTCCGCTTCACGCTCCCGGAGGGCTGGGAGAGCATGCCCACCTCCTCGCCGGTCCGCCTCGCGCAGGCCCGGATCCCGGGCCCCGGCGGCGAGGCGAACCTCGTCGTCTACTGGTTCGGCGAGGGCGGCGGCGGCAGCGCCGAGGAGAGCCTCCAGCGGTGGCTCGGCGAGATCGATCCCGCGCCGGGCGCGGTGCCGGTCCGGGAGCGGTTCGCGGCGAACGGCCTCGCGGTGAGCTGGGTGGACGCCACCGGCACCCTGCTGCCGAACCGGATGGGGACCGGCCCGGCCACCCCGCAGCCCGGCTCGCGCCTCCTCGGCGCGGTGATCGAAGGGCCCGGCGGCCCCTGGTTCGTCAAGGCGACGGGGCCGGAGGCGACCCTCGCGGCGGCGCGCGCCGACTTCCTCGCCCTGCTCGCCACGGCGCGGGCGGCTCCCCGGCCCTGACCCGCGACCCGCCGGCGGGCGCGCCTTTCGGCTACCATCGGGGGAGTCGCCCGAAAGGAGAGCCGATGTCCCTCACCCGCCGTGACCTCGTCGTGCAGGGCGCCCTCGCCACCGGCGCCCTCCTCACCGCCAGCCGCCTCTTCGCCCAACCGCCCGCTCCGGCGCCGGCCGCCGCGCCTCCGGAGCTCGTCCCGCTCTGGGAGGAGCTGCGCGGCGGGGTCGGCACCTTCACCGCCTCGGGCGGCACGATCGGCTGGCTCGTCACCCCCGACGCGACCGTGGTGGTCGACACCCAGATGCCCGATCCGGCCCGCCTCTTCCTCGCCGGGCTGCGGGAGCGGACGGCGCGGAAGATCGACCTCGTGATCAACACCCACCACCACTGGGACCACACCGGCGGCAACGGGGTGCTGCGGCCGGAGGCGATCTCGATCGTCGCCCACGCCAACGTCCCCGCCCTCCAGCGGCGCGCCGCCGAAAAGGGAGACCTGCCGCCGCAGACGTATGCCGACACCACCTTCACCGACGCCTGGCGGCGCGATCTCGGCGCCGAGGCCGTTTCGGCCCGCTACTTCGGACCGGCCCACACCGGCGGCGACATCGTGGTCCACTTCGAGAAGGCCGACGTCGTCCACATGGGCGATCTCGTCTTCAACCGCCTCTACCCGGTGATCGACCGCCCGGCCGGAGCGAGCATCCGCGGCTGGATCGAGGTGCTCGAGAAGGCGGCGGCGCACCACGGCACGTCACCGCGCTACCTCTTCGGGCACGCCAGGCCGGGGCAGCCGGTGGCCGGCACGCACGCCGACCTGCTCTACCAGCGCGACTACTTCACGGCGCTGCTCGACTACGCCCGCAAGGGGCTCGCCGCGGGACGGAGCGTGGAGGAGATCGCCGCCGCCGAGGCGCTTCCCGGCTTCCCCGATCACGCCGGCCGCGGCGCGATGCTCTCGCTCGCGGCCAACCTGCGGCTCGCCTGCGAGGAGCTCGCGGGCGGCTGAAGCGCGGGGGACGGAGGCGGCTCCGTCAGACGAAGGTGACCCGCTCCTCGTCGTCCTCCGGCTCGTCCTGGGCCTCCGGCCACCGCTCGCGCTGGAGGTCCTTGGGACCGGCGACGGCATGGCGCAGCCTGCCGCCGAGGACGTTGAGGAAATGGTCGCGGTGGAGGAACGGAAAGAGCGGCCGGCGCCGGACGCCGAGCTCGGTGCGCAGCTGCAGCAGCCCCTCGTGCCGGGGCGCGAGCGCCAGGCCCCGCTCGAGGGCGCGCACCGCCGCCGGCCGGCGGCCGTACATCAGGTAGACGGTGCCGAGGTTGTAGTAGTTGTCGGCCTGCCGGGGCTCCCGCTTCACCGCGTAGCGGCAGAGCTCGAGCCCCTCCTTCTTCCGCCCCTCGCAGCGCGCCATCGCCGCGCCGAAGAAGGAGTAGAAATGGCCCGGCAGCTTTCCCTTCTCCTCGACGGTGCGCATCAGCGCGGACAGCCGGTCGTACCCTTCGCGCCAGCGGCTGGCCCGGCACAGCTCGATCGCGCGCTGGATCTCTTCGGTCTGACGTGCGGGTTCGCTCATCGCGTCACCCCCATCCCGGAGCGCCGGCCCTCCGCACCACGCGAGAATGGGTTCCCGGGAAGTCTACACCTCCCCCGGTGGTCACCGGCCCGCCCGAGCGGATAGCATCGCCCCGTGTCGTCGTCCGCGCAGCGTGCGTCGCGCTGGAAGCTTCGCGTCCTCAACATCTATCCGCCCTACCTCGGTGCCGGCGTGCGGGTGCGCAACCTCGGCACCACGCCCCTCTCGTTCGCCGTCGAGATGAAGCTGCGCTGGTGGAACCGGAACTACTTCGGCACCCATTTCGGCGGCTCGCTCTACGCGCTCTGCGACCCCTTCTACTGCCTCATCCTCATCGAAGCCCTCGGCCCGCGGCAATACGTGGTCTGGGACAAGGCGGCGGCGATCCGCTTCCGCCGCCCCGGCCGCGGCCGGGTCCGGGCGCACTTCGCGATCCCGCCCGAACGGATCGCAGCGATCCGCGCCGAAGCCGACCGCGACGGCGTCGCCGAGCCGCTCTTCGAGGTCGCGGTGACCGACGACGCGGGCGAGGTGATCGCCCTCGTCGAGAAACGCCTGCACGTGCGGCGCCGTGACGCCGCCTCCTGACCCCGGCCCAGCCACCCTTCTCCGGAAAGGACCGCCCATGCCCCCTCGTTTCCCGCTCCTGCTGCCGCTGCTCCTCCTCTGCGCGCTCGGCCTCGCGCTGCCGGCGCTCGCCGCGCCCCCCGTCTATCCGGCGACGAAGACCGTCGATCAGGTCGACACCTACCACGGCGTCGAGATCGCCGACCCGTACCGCTGGCTCGAGCAGGACGTGCGGGAGGCGCCCGAGGTCGCCGCCTGGGTCGCGGCCGAGAACGCCGTCACCTTCGACTATCTCGGCAGGATCCCCGAACGCGCCGCGATCCGCGCGCGGCTCGCCGCCCTCTGGAACTACGAGCGTGTCTCCGCCCCGATGAAGCTCGGCGGCCGCTACTTCACCCGGAAGAACGAGGGGCTCCAGAACCAGTCGGTCCTCTGGGTGCAGGACTCGCTCGCCACCCCGCCCCGGGTGCTCCTCGATCCGAACACCTGGTCGGCGGACGGCACGGTGGCGCTCGGCGCCACGGTGCCGAGCGACGACGGGCGGCTGCTCGCCTACAGCGTCGCCGAGGCGGGCTCGGACTGGAACACCTGGCGGGTTCTCGACATCGAGACCGGCGAGCTCCTCCCCGACGAGCTGAAGTGGATCAAGTTCTCCGGCGTCTCCTGGACTCCCGACGGCCGCGGCTTCTTCTACAGCCGCTACCCCGAGCCGGCCGCCGGCACCGCCTTCCAGAGCCTCGCCCTCGGGCAGTACCTCTGCTACCACCGGATCGGCACCCCGCAGCGCGAGGACATCGTGGTCTACGAGCGCCCCGATCAGCCCGACTGGGGGTTCGGCGGCTTCGTCACCGAGGATGGCCGCTATCTGGTGATCTCGGTCTCGGCCGCGGCCGGCAGCCGCAACCAGATCCTCTACCGCGATCTCGCCGAGCCCCTCGCCGGGGTGCGGCAGCTGATCGGCGGCTTCGAGAACGAGTACCGGTTCGTCGGCAACGACGGCCCGCGCTTCTATTTCGTCACCGATCTCGAGGCGCCGCGCCGCCGGCTCATCGCGATCGACCTGCGCCATCCGGAGCGCGAGGCGTGGCGGGAGCTGATCCCGCAGGCGGAGGGGACGCTGGGCGCGGTCTCCTACGCCGGCCGGCTCTTCGTCGCCACCTATCTCGAGAACGCCGCGAGCCGGGTGCGGCTCTTCGACCGCAACGGCCAGCACGTCCGCGATCTCGATCTCGGCGGCATCGGCAGCGCGATGGGTTTCCGGGGGCGGAGCGACGACAGCGAGACGTTCTACACCTTCACGAGCTTCACCGAGCCGGGGGTCGTCTACCGCTACGACCTCGCCACCGGCGAGAAGCGGGAGATCTCCCGCGCCCGCGTCGACTTCGACGTCAACGCCTACGAGGTGGAGCAGGTCTTCTTCCCCTCGAAGGACGGCACCCGGGTGCCGATGTTCCTCGTCCACCGCAAGGGGCTCAAGCGCGACGGCTCGCACCCGACGCTCCTCTACGGCTACGGCGGCTTCAACATCCCCCTCACCCCCTCCTTCTCGGTCGGCCGCGCCGTCTGGCTCGAGATGGGCGGAGTGCTCGCCGTGGCGAACCTCCGCGGCGGCGGCGAGTTCGGCGAGGAGTGGCACCGCGCCGGGACGAAGCTCGTCAAGCAGAACACCTTCGACGACTTCATCGCCGCCGCCGAGTGGCTCGTCGCCAACCGGATCACCCGCCCCGAACGGCTCGCGATCCAGGGCGGCTCGAACGGCGGCCTGCTCGTCGGCGCCACGATGACCCAGCGCCCCGATCTCTTCGCCGTCGCCCTGCCGCAGGTCGGGGTGATGGACATGCTCCGCTTCCACCGCTTCACGGCGGGCCGCTTCTGGGTGGACGACTACGGTTCGTCGGACGACCCGGAGGAGTTCAGGGTGCTGCGGAGCTACTCGCCCTACCACAACCTGAAGCCCGGGACCGCCTATCCGGCCACGCTCGTGACCACCGCCGACACCGACGACCGGGTGATCCCGGGGCACAGCTTCAAGTTCGCGGCGGCGCTCCAGGCGGCCCAGGCGGGCCCGCAGCCGGTCCTGATCCGGATCGAGACCCGGGCCGGCCACGGCGCCGGCACCCCGGTCGCGAAGATGATCGAGCAGGGAGCCGACGAGTGGGCGTTTCTCGTCGCGAATCTCGGGATGAAGCTCCCGGCCCGCTTCGGCACCCCGGTCCGGAGCCGCTGAGGAGCCGCCGATGTCCGCCCGCTTCCAGCCCGCGCCGGGCCTCCGCGCCGGACGCTTGGCGCTCGCGCTCGCCGGGGCCGCCGGCCTCCTCCTGAGCGCGGCCCTCGCCGCCGCTCCGCCCTCCTACCCGGTCACGAAGACCGTCGCGCAGGTCGACACCTACCACGGGGTCGAGGTCGCCGACCCGTACCGCTGGCTCGAGCAGGACGTGCGGGAGGCGCCCGAGGTCGCCGCCTGGGTCGCGGCGGAGAACGCGGTGACGTTCGACTACCTCGGCAGGATCCCCGAGCGCGCGGCGATCCGCGAGCGGCTCGCCGCGCTCTGGAACTACGAGCGCGTCTCGGTGCCGTTCCGCGCCGCTGGCCGGACCTTCTTCGTGAGAAACGACGGCCTGCAGAACCAGGCGGTCCTCTGGGTGCAGGACTCGCTCGCCACCCCGCCCCGGGTGCTTCTCGATCCGAACGGCTGGTCGGCGGACGGCACGGTCGCGCTCGCCGGCCTGGCCCCCGACCACGGCGGCCGGCGGCTCGCCTACGGCGTCGCCGAGGCGGGGTCGGACTGGAATACCTGGCGGGTGCTCGACATCGAGACCGGCGAGCTCCTCCCCGACGAGTTGAAGTGGATCAAGTTCTCCGGCGCCTCCTGGACCCCGGACGACCGCGGCTTCTTCTACAGCCGCTACCCCGAGCCGGAGCCGGGGACCGCGTACCAGGGGCTGCAGCTGAACCAGTACCTCTGCTACCACCGGCTCGGCACCCCGCAGGCCGACGACCTCGTGGTCTTCGAGCGCCCCGACCACCCGGACTGGGCGGTCGACAGCGTCGTCACCGAGGACGGCCGGTACCTCCTGATCTTCGTCTTCTCGGCGGCGACCGGCGACCGGAACGACGTCTACGTCCGCGATCTGACCGAGCCGTACGCCGGGGCGCGGCAGCTGCTCGGCGGCTTCGCGCACGAGTACGGCTTCGTCGGCAGCGACGGGCCGCACCTCTTCTTCCTGACCGATCGCGAGGCGCCGCGCCGCCGGCTCGTCGCGATCGACCTGCGCCACCCCGAGCCGGAGGCGTGGCGGGAGCTGATCCCGCAGGCGAAGGGGACGCTGGAGTCGGTCTCCTGGGTCGGCCGGCTGTTCATCGCCACCTACCTGGAGGACGCCACGAGCCGGGTGCGGCTCTTCGACCGCAACGGCCAGCACGTCCGCGATCTCGCGCTCGGCGGGCTCGGCAGCGTCAGCGGCTTTCCGGGGCGCGGCGACGACACCGAGACGTTCTACGCCTTCACGAGCTTCACCGAGCCGGGGGTGATCTACCGGTACGACCTCGCCACCGGCGAGAGCCGGGAGTACCACCGGACGCGGCTCGGCTTCGACCCCGCGAGCGCCGCCGTCGAGCAGGTCTTCTTCACTTCGAAGGACGGCACCCGGGTGCCGATGTTCCTCGTCCACCGCAAGGGGCTCGAACGCGACGGCTCGCACCCGACGCTCCTCTACGGCTACGGCGGTTTCAACGTCTCGCTGACCCCTTTCTTCTCCGTCACCCTGGCCGTCTGGCTGGAGATGGGCGGGGTGCTCGCGATCCCCAACCTGCGCGGCGGGGGCGAATACGGCGAGGAGTGGCACCGCGCCGGGACGAAGCTCGCCAAGCAGAACACCTTCGACGACTTCATCGCCGCCGCCGAGTGGCTCGTCGCCAACCGGATCACCCGTCCCGAACGCCTCGCGATCCAGGGCGGCTCGAACGGCGGCCTGCTCGTCGGCGCCGCGATGACCCAGCGCCCCGACCTCTTCGCCGTCGCCCTGCCGCAGGTCGGGGTGATGGACATGCTCCGCTTCCACCGCTTCACCGCCGGCCAGTTCTGGGTGGACGACTACGGCTCCGCGGACGATCCGGAGGAGTTCAGGGTGCTGCGGAGCTACTCGCCCTACCACAACCTGAAGCCCGGGACCGCCTATCCGGCCACGCTCGTGACCACCGCCGACACCGAC
>MTBK01004776.1_pt1 | contig 11259 bp, 8 predicted proteins | sample 1535981 | NCBI WGS metagenome assembly MTBK01 (sample SAMN06109225, study PRJNA356200) | anaerobic digester metagenome | isolation source: biogas reactors fed with pig manure or primary and secondary sludge | place: Spain | collected 2016-06-30 | reverse complement strand
TCCCGGTGATCGGATTCGGCCCAGGAGACGAAGATCAAGCCCATGCTCCCAATGAGATAACGCGTGTGGACGATCTTGAGATAGCCTCGGCCTTCTATGTCGCCCTCCCCTTTGCGCTATCGATTCTAGGTGCCTAAAAAAACCAATGGTAAAGGCAGTAGATACATGAAATGGTTTTATAGCTGTCCTTCATGCGGAAGGACATATCCAATCGAACCCGGGCGTTATCTATGCGACAGCTGTTCAGAAGCACAGAAAAAAAATGAACCCTTGCGAGGCATACTGGAATGCTCTTGGGAAGGTGATAATCCTTCTAGTGGCTCCATACCCCTGCCCGTGGAAGAATCCTTCTTTCCTGCGATTCCTGTAGGCCAAACGCCATTATGGGCTCCCGAGCGATTGCGGACTGAGCTTGAAATGCCAAATCTCTACCTCAAGGATGATACCTGTAATCCCTCTGGCTCGTATAAAGATAGAGCTAGCTGGCTTGTGGCAGCCTTTGCGCGTAAATTCGGCATAAAGGAAATTGTCCTTGCTTCGACCGGAAATGCCGCTTCGAGTATGGCCTGCATTGGAGCCGCATCTGGCATAGCGATAAAAGTCTATGTTCCAAAGTCGGCTCCTATCGCAAAGCGAGTCCAGATTCTGCAGTATGGCGCAGAGCTGATCGAGGTCGATGGCACATACGACCTCGCTTTTGAAGAGTCGCTCGAATACTCCAGATCAAGCGGTATGCTTTCGCGCAATACTGGATATAATCCACTGACTATAGAGGGCAAGAAAACCGCAAGCTTCGAAATAGCCAAAGACCTCGCAAAGGCTGAAGATAGCGCAAGAAAACAAGGTATCAACACGAATCTAAGCCAAGATGATAAGCTTCAAGTTTCCGGCTTTCCGGCTTATCTTGCACCTGACCATGTCTTTGTACCCACGGGAGATGGCGTAATTCTATCTGGAATTATCCGTGGTTTCGAAGACCTCCTGCGCCTGGGTTGGATCAATCGAATGCCAATAGTATGGGCAGCTCAGGCCGAAGGCTCGAGCGCAATTGCCCGAGCCCTTGCAACGGGCAGTTTCGAAGCGCGTCCATCGCACACTATTGCCGATTCGATTGCGGTCGATGTACCGCGAAATGGTTATTTTACTCTATACAAGCTAAAGAAGCATGGTGGTCGGGCCGTTGTTGTCTCGGATGAGGAAATCCTTAAGGCTCAGACCTATGTCGCAAGACTATCTGGCCTCTTCGCAGAGCCTTCGAGTGCCTGCGCCTTTGCGGGATTTATGAAGGTGCGCTCAGAGCTCGATCCAAAGGCTCGCATTGTCGTGATGCTCACAGGCAATGGGCTTAAAGATATAACATCCGCAGCGAAAGCTGTCGGCCTCCGCACATAATTTGTCTGTGCAAATAGTTGTTATGTGTGCATGGTCGAGATGCACCTATCACCGGCATTTGGATACGAATAGTGGTGATCAGGAGAAATCAATCTAGTGTTAAGCCTTTTTCCATAAAAACCTTAACGCAGGTTTCCACGACAAGAGGATCATACAAGATCCCTTTGTTTTGCCTGATCTCATCGAGCGCTGCATCCTTTCCAAGTGCTTCTCTATACGGGCGGTGATAAGTCATAGCTTCGACGACATCGGCAACGCCTATGATTCTGCTTGCAAACAAGATGTCATCCCCCTTGAGCCCCTGTGGATAGCCAGATCCATCTATCCTCTCATGGTGTTGCAGGACAATTTCAGCAACAGGCCATGGGAAATCTATCTCTCGCAGTATTTCATAACCTGTTCGGGGATGTTCTTTGATGAGTTCAAACTCTACACTTGATAGATGGCCTGGTCTACTTAGAATGTCAGCAGGCACACGGATTTTCCCAATATCATGGATGAGCGATGCAACCCAGATACCTTGAACAGCATCTTCTGACAAATCAAGTTCCTCTGCGATAGCTCTGGCAATCCTGGCAACCCGGTTTTGGTGCCCGGCCGTATACGGATCGCGCATTTCTACCAAGGCAGAAAGCGCTTTAACGATTCCCTCCAATGTCTTTTGAAGATTTCGATAGCTCGTATCCAGATCTTGTTCGGCTGTTTTTCGATTTGTGATATTGTGAGCCGCCATTATGGTATGGGTAACAACTCCATTGTTGTCCCTATAAGGGATATAGTTGATTTCGAAACATTGGCTACCCATCCCTTCTATATCGAACCAATCTTCGGTATTGATCTCCTCTCCATTCTGACAGCGTTCCAGGTAGGGTTTTATTTTTTGCTCATAGACCTCATTGCCCCACACATCACTTACTGGATGGCCGACAATTTCTTTTTGTTCTTCTTTCCCAAAAATCTTGCAAAGACTGCTATTGACAGTCTCGCAGATTCCGGATTTATTGATCAAGGCCATAATATCGCGCGAGGCATTGACGACAAAATCAGATTTTCTATAAGAATCCTCAGCCAATCTTCGCGATTTTCTATCCTCGGATTCCTTTAATTCGCGCTCAATTGCGGGAACAAGGCGCCTGAGATTATTTTTCATGATATAATCATTGGCGCCCCCTTTCATAAGTTGAACCGCTTTTTCTTCCCCGATAGTTCCGGAAACAATTATAAAAGGCGCTTCTATGCCACTTTCCCTAAAAATGGACAGCGCTTCGTCGGCGCAGAATTCCGGCAAGTTATAATCCGAGAGGATTATATCCCATTTCTGAGAAGAGAGAGCTGATCTCATTGCGGATTCTGTCTCTGCGCGCTCATGCACTGGAAAATAGCCACCCTTACGCAATTCGCGCAGGATCAAAAGGGTATCATCTTCAGAATCTTCTATCAAAAGCACTCGCAATGACTTGTTCATACAATTCTCCATCTGCCGATTTGAAATAGTAATTACTCTAATGTAAAATAGAAAGTGCTGCCTTTGCCTACAGCACTCTCAGCCCAAATCTCTCCGCCATGGCGGTGAATAATGCGCTTTACCGAAGCAAGGCCAATTCCTGAACCAGAAAGAGCTTTGGCATTTTCGAGGCGTTGAAATGGATCGAAAATCTTGGCCGCATACTTCATGTCAAAGCCCAACCCATTGTCGCGCACAAAGTAGACATGTTTGGAGCTCTCCTGTCTCATCCCAAATTCAATTCTCCCAAGCTCATGTTCTTGTGTGAATTTCCATGCATTGCCAATCAGATTCTCCAAAACCATCCTCAGAAGCATTGGATCTCCAGCGGCAAAGACGGCTTCTGCGATCGAGAATTCCACCTTTCGTTCGGGAGATGTCGTTTCCAAATCTGAAGCGATATCCTGTGCTATGGCGCTGAGATTCACTTTTTCTTTATGCATCTCATATCTTCCGATGCGAGAGAGCTGAAGGATAGCATCAATCATAGCCGCCATTCGTTGACATGCCGCTCTTATGCGCTGAAGATAATCCTGTCCTTCTCGATCTAGACGATCTTCATAATCTTCTTTCAGAGCCCGACTGAAACCCTCTATGCTCCTAAGCGGAGCACGCAGATCATGGGAGACAGAATATGTGAATCTCTCGAGTTCCTGGTTTACTTGCTCCAGCTCTTTTCGAAGCTTCGTTTCTGTTGTATCTACAACGGTGATAAGCGTCGCCCTGGCTCCATTGATTTCGATCGTTGCATTGCTTATGAAGGCAGGCATAAAACTGCCGTCCTTTCTGACCATTCGCATCTCATAAGTGTCGATAACTTCTTTGCCGCTATATCTATCGTAGGCTCTGGACATAATAAGTTCTCTTTCGTCTGGATGTATCAGTTGTAAGATGGGCAGACCTATTATTTCTTCTTCGGAGAATCTCAGCATGGATGCAAACTGCTTATTTGCAAAGACCATCTGGGCGTTCTGATGAATGCCAATACCGACCAAAGCATGATCCACAAGTGCTTTGTATTTTTCTTCCGATTTCTTGAGCTGTTCTGTCCGAGCTGCAACTAGTTCTTCGAGCGATTCCTTATACTTTCTTAATTCCTCTTCCATTTTTTTTCTTTCTGTTATATCCCGAAAAATAAGTACATTACCTTTTCTCACACCAAAGCGATCCAGAATCGGCGAAGATACAACGTTTAGTTGCTGTTCAGGTTCCTTGAATGCTATGTCTTCATCAGCGACCTTTGTAGGCGTGAGCAACAAGTATTTTATCGTAGCTTCCGCTTTTTCAGGATCCTCTTTACCGCTCGAAACTAGAGAAAATATACTAAGAAAATCTTTACCAAGAAGATCGTGCCTCTTGATGCCCAGCATGGTTTCCATGGATGGGTTAACTTCTTCTATTTTGTCATTTTTATCTATAACGATGATCCCATCTTCGATTGCTTCAAAAATAGTACCCAGAGAAGCCCTTTTATACTTAATTATTGCATAGGCCTGAAGCGAGATAAATATAAGGACTGGCAGAAAACCAATCGGATAGAAATGAAGCGATGGAATGGAGGATAGAAAGTCGACCGAAGCCAATACAGCTATCGATAAGGATATCATGAACAGCTTTATCTGGTCCCGTTTTATCCCAGGCTCCATTTGTCTAATGGCTCTTCGATCGAGCTGTAGAGATCGAATTATGAGAACAGAAAAGAAAAGCAGGAAAGGTATTGCTAATGGACCAAATACTATTTCATAGCCATAAAAGTGTTCTTCTACAGAAGCGACGAGCAAATCTGTCAGCAAGCCAAAGATATAGAAAACCAGAGCAATTGCATAATTTGCAAAAACATAGCGCTTCTTTTGTTCAAATAGACCCAGTGATGTTATGGTAAAAAAGTATATCCCAGGGGCAATCATGATGATGCCTAAAAAATTGAATACTTTGGAAATAGACAGTATCAGTGCTGCATTCTTCATTGAATAGATTAAGCCATTACCACATTGCCAAATACTGGCACTTGCTGTCATAATAAAAAAGGATTGGCTTACAATATTCTTATCCTGCAAAAGGACATAAATCCCAAGCAATAAAACAAAGAGAGAAGTAATAAACATGGGAATGGAATATGGATTCAAGAAATAGTTTGCACTATTCAAGAGTTGGCTCAGCATCTAACCCCCTTGCTCAATCGAGCTATGCCCAATCCAAAGAGATGCCCTACTAACTTATATTCTGCTTCATTCAAGAGCCATTTTCAAGACTTTTGACTTTAAATACATTTATGGCTTGCCTTGCTCGATAAATATGGCGCAAACAGATAAACTCTCGCAGAAAGCAGCTTCGCATGTTATAATATATTTTCTATCACTTGCTGATAATCCCATATAATATCATTGTAAGGAGTTCGGCATGATCGATCTAGCCATCGACGAATCCCAAAGAAAAAAGAACATCGAACGCTGCAAGAAAAGAGAAATTCTGCTTCCAACTTTTGCCCAGATGCGAGATCCCACAAAGATTTCGGCTACAATAAAGGCCGAACTCTCCAGGATTGGCCTTTGGGATGTACATCCGCGAAATCTCTTTAGAGTCAACTGGCACAATGAGCCCAAGGAATTTGGAGGTGGTTTCGGATCAGTCAACTATATCGAGATTCCTCGAGCAATCTCTGGCACCAAGGCTCGAATCATCGGACTCGCAGGCAAATGGTTCCCTACGGGTGCACATAAGGTCGGCGCAGCCTATGCCTGCCTCGCTCCCGAGCTCGTCACGGGACGCTTCGATCCCACGACCAAAAAAGCCGTGTGGCCGAGCACCGGCAACTACTGCCGGGGCGGCGCCTACATCTCCCGCCTCCTCGCTTGCCCGAGCGTCGCAATTCTCCCTGAGGGGATGAGCCGCGAGCGCTTCGATTGGCTTAAGACCATGGCAGAAGAAGTCATTGCTACACCTGGCAGCGAATCTAATGTAAAAGAGATCTTCGACAAATGCCTTGAGCTGCAAAGGACTCGCCATGATGTTGTCATCTTCAATCAATTCGATCAGCTACCCAACCATCTTTGGCATTATGCTATTACCGGCCCAGCCATAGAAGAAGTATTCGCTACGCTCAACGGCTCGGCTGTCCCTGCAAGCGGAGCAGGCGCCCATGTTTGCGGTGTAGTGCTGGCTTCCGGCTCAGCGGGAACACTCGGGTCGGGCTCTTATATTAAAGAAAAATTCCCCGGCGCAAAACTAGCGGTAGCGGAGGCGCTGCAGTGCCCCACAATTCTAGAGAATGGTTTTGGGGCACATCGTATAGAAGGAATTGGCGACAAGCATATTCCCTGGATCCACAATCTTCGTGACACCGACGCAGCGGTCGGAGTCGACGATGAACTTACAATTCGACTCATTAGGCTCTTCAACGAACCGGCTGGCCAAAAACTCCTCTTAGAAGTGGGAACTGATCCTTCCATAGTCGAAAAGTTGGATCTGCTTGGCATATCAGGAGTGGGAAATCTCATCGCTGCCATAAAGTTCGCAAAGTACTATGAACTGGGCGAAGATGATATCGTATTCACAATGTTCACCGACTCGATGGAGCTCTATCAGTCCCGTCTTGCGGAGCTGACTGAGGAGCGGGGTTTATACGATCAGCGCCAGGCCGACCGCGACTATGAATGCCTGCAGGGCTTATCGGTCGATTATGTCTTTGAGATGACGCATGTTGACAAGCGGCGTGTGCACAATCTGAAATATTTTACATGGATAGAACAGCTTGGAAAGGAGCTGCCAGAGCTCCGAGCTCAGTGGAGCGATTATCGCAACTATTGGTCCGGTCTGCATGAGCAAGTATGCGCGCTCGATGCGCTTATCGAAGACTTCGATGCGGAGGTTCAAAAGTGATCCTCTTAAAGGATTGCCTTCGAGTAGTTCAACTAGAAGCTGAAGATCTATGCGGCGTCGATGTACTGGTGGAAGGAAATCGGATAACTCAAATTGCAAAAAACATCGCGGTTCCTTGTGGTTCTCGTGTTATCGACGCTTCGCATCTTGTTGTAGCGCCGGGCTTAGTCAATACACACCATCATTTCTATCAGACCCTTTCGCGCAATCTGCCCGCCGTGCAGACCGCCAAGCTCTTCGATTGGCTTGTTTACCTCTATGAAATATGGAAAGGTATAGACGAAGAGGCGGTCTATGTCTCGAGCCTTTTGGCCATGGCAGAATTGATAAAGACGGGATGCACAATCTCAACGGATCACCATTACATATATCCACAGGGTTTTGAAACAGATATTCCTACTCTTCAATTTAAGGCTGCATCCGATATCGGCATGCGCTTTCTCGCCACCCGCGGTTCTATGTCCCGATCGAAGAAGGATGGTGGGCTTCCTCCTGATTCTGTAGTACAGGACGAGGATACAATCCTAGAACACTGCGAACAGACGATCCAAAAATTCCACGACTCAGCTTCTGATTCGATGCGGCGTGTTGCGCTTGCTCCTTGTAGCCCTTTTTCGGTCTCCGAGGAACTGATGAGAGAATCGGCGATCCTGGCCAGGAAATATGGAGTGAGGTTGCACACTCATTTGGCAGAAACCTCCGATGAAGAGGATTATTGTGTCCAGATGTATGGCCGACGCCCTCTTAGGCTCATGGAAGACTGTGGCTTTCTTGGAGCCGATGTTTGGTATGCTCATGGTATCTTTTTTAATGATGAAGAGTTAGAGACGCTTGCCAAATCCAAAACAGGTATTGCTCATTGCCCCTCGTCCAATATGAGACTGGGCTCTGGCATATGCCGCGTAAGAGAGATGTTGGACATCGGAGTACCTGTGGGGCTTGCTGTGGATGGCTCTGCTTCCAACGATAGTTCGGATATGCTCGGCGAGATAAGACAGGCGCTGCTGCTGCAGCGCATACGCTATGGTGCTACCGGCCTGACTTCCAAAGAAGCCTGGCAGATGGCAACTAAAAGCGGTGCTGAGATCCTGGGTTGGGAGCAATCTGGTTCCATCGAAGTAGGATCCCTGGCAGATATAGCTTGCTGGAATGTCGACAAACTTGCATATGCAGGCTCGCTATCAGACCCCTCGGCTGCACTCCTGTTCTGCGGCTATGACCATGCCGCAGAGATGGTTATTGTCAATGGCAAGATAGTGGTCGACAATGGCCGCATCGTCTGCATCGACGAGGAGAAGCTAAAAGAAGATGCAAATATGGTCGCTCTTCGATTATACAAAAAGGCAGGAATAGCATAAGAATTATGGGAGAAGAATGCCTCGATCTTGGAAGGAGATTCTCTCTTAAAGGAGATTTTTGGAATGGATAGAAATAGAATCAAGAAGCTCATAGATGATCTTCGCAGCAAGAAAATCGCAATGTGTAAAAAGGATTTCTTGTTGACATGGGAGAAGTCCCTCCCAGAAATCCAGGCCACCTTCCTCGTGGCCGATATCCTTCGCGCAATGAGAGAAAGCAATATTTCGCCTAAAGTCTGGGACTCAGGCATCGCGGTGTCGAACTTCCGCGACAATTCGACTCGCACTCGCTTTTCATTTGCATCTGCATGCGATCTGCTCGGTCTCTATGTGCAGGACCTCGATGAAGGCAAAAGCCAGGTCGCCCATGGCGAAACAGTGCGCGAAACAGCCACCATGATCAGCTTCCTCACTGAAGCAATTGGCATACGCGACGACATGTACCTTGGAGAAGGCGACCGCTATCAGCGCGAAGTTGGTACTGCGCTCGACGATGGCGTCAAGGCAGGTGTGCTGCCTTCCAGGCCTACAATCGTCAATCTACAGAGCGATATCGACCATCCGACACAAGCTATGGCCGATTTTTTGCACCTTGTGCATTACTTTGGAGGCCTCGACAGGCTCAAAGGCAAAAAGATCACGATGAGCTGGGCTTACAGCCCCTCTTATGGCAAGCCGCTGTCCGTGCCACAGGGCATCATTGGTCTTGCAAGCCGCTTCGGCATGGACATTGTGCTTGCATATCCAAAGGGATACGATCTAATCCCTGATGTCGTCGAACTGGCTAAAAAGCAAGCAATTGACTCGGGCGGCAGTTTTACATATGTCGATTCGATGGACGAAGCATTCAAAGATGCCAATATTGTGTATCCCAAAAGCTGGGCGCCATACGATGTTATGCTCCGCCGCGTGCCCCTTCTCCATGCTGGAGATAAAGAAGGCTTGAAAGAACTCGAAAGAGAAGCTCTCGCCAACAATGCAAAATTCAAGGACTGGGAATGCACCGAAGAAAAGATGAAGCTCACAAGGAGCGCGGCACCAAATTCCTCACAGGCGCTCTATATGCATTGTTTGCCCGCAGATATAACGGGTGTCTCCTGCGCAGCGGGCGAAGTTGCTGCCAGCGTCTTCGATCGCTACCGCGATGCGACCTATCGCGAAGCGAGCTTTAAGCCCTATATCATCGCGGCGATGATTCTTTTAGGTAAATTTGAGCGGCCGGCTGAGCTACTCGAGAGCCTCTTGGCTAGAGGCAGACAGAGGACTTATGGCAACTTCTGATTCTAGGGTCTAAGAATACTAGAGCACCGAGCTTATCTAGAGTCTACTTGCTTTTCTCACAGTGATACAGAGAGCGATACTACAAGTGACCCTAAAATGCAAAGAAAGCGAAGGAGGCTGCCTAGAATGGCGCCGCTTTTTGAGTTTTCACTACCCTATATAAAGTCCCATCACTTTTTTTGCGATTTCAGCTTCTTGCTAGAGCCTGCAAGTTGTTCCTTCAGCTGTTTGAATTCCTTGGAACCTGGCTTTATGCCAAGATCCTTTGCAAGAGCGCCCCAGCCTTTTTGTTTATTCTTTTGATACAGCTCAACCACAATGTTAAGCGGCTTACTAGAAAGATGGGCCAGTGCTGCAGCAAGATATACTTCGCCAGGCGTAAGCCCTTGCGATAACGCGAAAGTGATGCTCGCTGTGGGCTGTCCCCAGACCATGGAGACTTCTGTCTGAAAGACCTGCATATTGACTTTTGCACTTATATTGAGCTCATTCAAGCCAGCTTCAAGCTCAGCATCACCGAGACCAAAAGTGATGACTTGCGCTTTAGCGCTCAGTACTACTAAACATACGATAATGGAAATTGCAATCGATCGCTTCATAGAACACCCCTTTTTCAAATATACTATGGCAAAAGCGCACCAACAATATGAACTATAATAAATGCCGATAGTTGCGCCCATTAGTATGTCATAGTCTAGACCGGGCTTGAGCCTCTTCGATGAGATAATGATGGAGCACGACTGCCTTATTGAATTCGGTATCTCGAGACGCAAAAAGCAGAGTGATCCTGCCCTTGCGTGCGCACAGGTTTATAGATTCGATTCATCATAATATCAAGCATAGCTGCTCCATATGCCTCAAAATGCACTCGGTATCTCTTTGTTTGAAAAAGAGATACCGTAAGTCCGGGTGAGAATCTCAGTATTGTGTAAGCCCTCAGCAGGCCCACTCCACTGAATCATGCCTCCCGAAAGTATCAGCGCTTCCCCTCCAAGAAAAAGGCCCAATTCGATATCGTGCGTTGTATAGATTATTGTTATACCTGAATCGGCGAGCGATGCGAGCACATCAGCGATATGCCGCGAATGCGCTGGATCCAGCATGCTTGCTGGCTCATCCAGAATTAGAATAGAAGCCCCCTGAGCAAGGCAACGCGCGATCCGCACAAGCTGAAACTCGCCACCGGAAAGCTCACCAATATTGCGCATGCTAAAGGAATCGAGCTTGCAAAGAGAAAGCGCCTGCAATGCGGCTTCTTCATCCTCCAATCCAGGCAAGGCCAGAACTTCCATGCGAGGCGTCCGACCCATCAATACAAAATCCATTACTCGATAATTGAAAGCGAGTTTTTCGAGTTGTGGCAAAAATGCTATCAATTGCGAGCGCTCTCTAGCCGAATAGGAAATAAGCGGGCGACTATCGAGGTTGACGGAGCCGGCGCGCGGACTGAGGCGACCAGAGAGAATAGAGAGCAGGGTCGTTTTTCCAGCTCCGTTCGGGCCGAGGATGGCAAGCGTTTGGCCGCGCGCCACATCCAGCGAGATATCCTCTAACAAGGGCTGATCCTGTCTCCATCTGAAAGAGATATCTCGCGCAGAAAGAACCGAGCCATCATTCATCGGGCCATTCATCGAGCGATTCATCGTGCGAGCTCCACTTTTCTAGTGGTAAGCAGGATAGCAAAGCTCAGCGCACCCAAAAGAGAGGTTATGATGCCTAGCGGAATCTCACCTGAAAAGACAGATCGCGCAATAGTATCGGAAATAAGAACGAAAATAGCTCCTCCGAGCATAGAACTCGGTATCACGAATCGCCCATCCGGGCCATCTACCGCGCGCACGATTT